>JAANMX010001623.1_pt1 | contig 24951 bp, 15 predicted proteins | sample 7279681 | NCBI WGS metagenome assembly JAANMX01 (sample SAMN14094542, study PRJNA606508) | bioreactor metagenome | isolation source: A lab-scale SPAN reactor treating ammonium-rich wastewater day 351 | place: Ireland: Galway | collected 2018-01-01
GGCACGGCGGTGGGCCGGGCGACCACGCGCACGGGCAATGAGGTTCAGAGAACGGTCGACCGCTGCCGCAACCGAGCCGCAGAACTCTTCGGAGCATCGCGGCCGGAACAGGTGATTTTCACGTTCAACGGAACCGATTCGTTGAATCTGGCGATCCACGGTTTGCTGAACGCCGGCGATCGCGTCCTCGCCACCGTCTGGGACCATAACTCCGTGTTGCGACCGCTTGCCGAGCACCGCCGCCGCGGGGGGGATTCCGCCCTGATCCCATCCGACGGCAACGGTCGTCTCGACCTCAAATCGCTGGAAAAGGAACTTCGGACACCGACACGGCTGGTCGTTGTCACCCACGCATCCAACGTGACCGGAATTCTTCAACCGGTCCGGGAGATCGCGGAGTTGGCCCATCGATATGGCGCACTCGTCCTGCTTGATGCCGCTCAGACCGCCGGACATGTTCCGGTCACCTTGGAGAATCTCGGCGTCGACATGATCGCCTGCCCCGGCCACAAGGGACTCTTGGGACCATTAGGCACGGGACTGTTGATCCTTCGTGCCGGTTTGGAGAACCAGCTCGTTCCACAACGGCAAGGGGGGACCGGCACATCCAGCGAATCCGACTTGCAGCCGGAGACGATGCCCGACCGTTTCGAATCGGGCAACCACAACGCCCCTGGGATATTTGGTCTGGAGGCTGCATTGCGCTGGATTGAAGATCAGGGAATCGAGTCGATCCGGCAACACGAGTTGTCACTGACGCAACGACTTATTGAGGGGCTGGCCGATCTCCCAGGAACGGCGGTTCATCTCGCATCCCCGGGACTTCCTCGTGTCGGCGTCGTGAGCATTTCCCTGCATCGACTGGATCCGCAAGTGCTGTGCTCATTGTTGGACCAGCATTTCGGGATCGAGACCCGGGCCGGCCTGCATTGTTCCCCTAGGGCTCACGAAGAGCTGAGGACGAAGGAGTCCGGAGGAACCGTCCGCTTCAGCGTGTCGCCGTTCACCAACGAGCAGGAAATCGACCTGGCACTCGAAGCGCTGGCACAAATCGGCGCTTCCCTCTGATCAGGGTGGATCCCCTGACGCCGCAATGAAGCCCCTTTTGCCGCGGACCCATTCGATTGACGGAGCGAACACCGCCGGCAGGAGCATCGCTTCTCTAACGGGTGGACCATCGGCATAATCCATCGATCGTTTCGTCGCTGGCGAGTTCACGGAGAACGAGGTCGCTCATGGGCGCTGATGTCGATGCACCGTTGAAGTTCAAATTCCACTGGCTGAATGAAAAAGGCCAGCAGACCTCGGTCTTCGCGAAAAAAGGAGAGTTCGACGGCGAACTGCTGACGCTCGAAAAGACCACGCTCCCGGCGGCCGTCATCGTGCAGTCGGTCGTCCGCGATAACCGGATGGTTCTGGCGGTGATGACGGGAGACGAGGCCGAACCAGTCGTCACGCTGGTGATTCAGCCGTCGACCAAAAAGATCGCGGATGAACTCAAGTCCGAACTGGACCTCGCACGGAGCCGGGTCTGGGCGGAGCACCATCGCCGGATGCTGGAAAGCAAAGGCCTCGGTCACACTTACCGCGACGAAGAGTGCCCTAATTGTACCGCAACACTGATCCTGACGGACATGGAGCCCTCGCCGCAGGTGTACTGCCATTTCTGCGACTCGCTCTGCACCTGCGATGCGGACTCCGGCGTTCGTAAAGTCGAACGTACGCTCCGGCTCTGCGAGGAGTGCGGCATGTACAGCAGTCCCAGGAAATTCACCATTTTCTACTTCTATTTTCTCCTGGTGATCTACGGTTTCTGGTCCAAGCCGACGTGGAGGTGTCCGGCTTGCATGCGTGGAGATGCTGCCACTCGAACTTCTGTGGAGTTCTACACCGGACCGCAGGTCGTTCAACAGCATGCAGGCGGCGCTCATCGACCCCTGGCGCCCACGAACCTGCAGGTCACACATCGCCCATGCAGCCATCCAGACGCTGCATTTGATGAGCATTCAGCACGCCGTCTGCCTGCTCAATCAGGGTTGCGCACCTCGCAAAGCGCCGAGCCCACCCGTCCTTGGTCACCACGTCTACCCCTTCACGCACACCACCTGCTTCAAGGTATGCAGGATCTCGGTCAGGTCGCGCTGGTTGGCCATCACTTCATCGATGTCCTTGTACGCCCCGGGAATCTCGTCGACCACGCCCTTGTCCTTGCGGCAGATCACCCCTTTGGTCTGGCGTGCGAGATCGGCTTCGGTGAAGCGCTTGGTCGCGGCCGTGCGGCTCATGCGCCGGCCGGCACCGTGCGCGCTGGAACAGAAACTCTCCGGGTTGCCCTTCCCGCGCACGATGTAGCTGCGCGCGCCCATGCTGCCAGGGACGATGCCGAACTCGCCCTGCCCCGCACGGATCGCGCCCTTGCGCGTCACCCACACGTCGGCGCCGTAGTGGTGCTCGCGGGCGACGTAGTTGTGGTGGCAGTTCACCGCCTCGGTAGTGACCGTAAACGGCGGCAGGTGGCGCGCCAGCCCCAAGAGCACGAGATCGAGCATCGCCTGGCGGTTGGCCATCGCGTATTCCTGCGCCCAATGCACCGCCTCGACGTAATCGGCGAAGTGTGCGCTGCCCTCGGCGAAGTAGGCCAGGTCACGGTCGGGCAGGTGGATCATGTGGCGCGCCATGTCCTTTCTCGCAAGCTCGATGAAGTACGTCGCGATCGCGTTGCCGATGCCCCGGCTGCCCGAGTGCAGCATCACCCAGACGCGCTCGTGCTCGTCCAGGCAGACCTCGATGAAGTGGTTGCCGCCCCCGAGCGTGCCCATCTGGTTCGCCCACTTGGAGAACTTGCCGAAGGCCTTGAGTAGTTGCGGGTGGCGCTCGGTCAGGGCCTTGAGGCCTGGCTCGAAGGGGCGCACTGCGTCGACCAGTACCCGGCCGTCCGCATGCTGGTCGCGGCCGACCGGCACATCGCGGCTGATCTGATCGAACACCTTTTTCAGCCGCCTCTCGTCGATGTCGTTGGCGGTGAGCGACAGCCGCGCGGCGACCATGCCACAGCCGATATCGACACCCACCGCCGCCGGGATGATGGCCTGGTGGGTTGCGATGACCGAGCCGATGGTCGCGCCGATGCCCAGATGCACGTCGGGCATCGCGGCGACATGGTGGTGGATGAACGGCAGGCTCGCGATGTTGGCGAGTTGCGCCTTCGAGCCTTCGTCGATGTCGTCGGTCCAGATCCTGACCGGTACGGCGCTGCCGTCGAGGACGGTCTTCACAGGCATGGGGGCGTTCCTCGCAATTCCTTTTCTACGCGTGACACCTGCAATCGGCTAACCAAGCGCCGTCACCTCGTCCCGAAGGTCAAACACGCAGTTGGGCCAGCGCTCTGCCCGGAGCGTGCTTACAAACACCTGCAGGCGAGCGACGATCGGCTCGGCTGCAGGATCGTCCTGCATGACCTTCAGCGTCGCGCCCGGTGCCACGCGTTTCGCCAAGGCCTTGAGCCGACCCAGCGTACCGGTGTCCGACAGCAGCGCTTCGTGCAGATCGCGCTGCGCCATCGCCTGGATGAAGCTCGCGACCACCAAGGCCTCGCCCTCCCCTTCAGCGAGCACGAACTTGAGCCAGTCGAGCACCGCCGGACCGACACCGATTCGGCTCAGCTCAGCATAACTTTGCGGCCATTCGGCCTGCGGGTGACTGTGCAGCCACTGTGTCAGGCCCAGCGGGGTAAGACCTGTGTAATGCGGTTCGGCACGCCAGTAACGCGGATCGTCCCGGGGTGGCTGCCTAGCGTCCTGGTTCGAGCCTCGGCGCAGGAACGCCGGGATGTCATAGTTCCCTGCTTTCTTGAGCGTATCGCGGCGATCCGACCGTCGTCCCGAGCGCAGCACCACGGGCGCATCGAAGGCATCTTCGAAGTCGAAATACGCACCGCTTACCGCAGCCGGTGAGCCATAGTGCTGCGGCGCCTCATTCACGGTGAGCGGCGCCATGCAGGGGTCGATGCAGAAGTCGAGACTGCCGAGCCCGCCAAAGCCGGCGGGCAGCATCGAGGGCACCTTCACGAGATCGGGCATGTCCGCCGGCTTGTCGGCTCCGGCACGCGTCTCGACGAGCAAGAAATGCGTCAGCGGGCTGACCAACTGATAGGCGACGGCCAGTTCGAGCGCCTCACGCGAGTGGGCGCCCTCGGCGGTGAGCAGGCCTTCGATCTGCGCGGCCACTGCCATGCGGCTGAGCGTCGCATCATGCTCCGCAGCAATCAGGCTGGCCTCGCCCAGTGACTCGGGCGCCACGGCGTGCGGGCGCGTCCCGACCAGACGCACCGTCCCATCCGGCACCTGTGCAAAGCGTGCCCACACGGTCACCGCGTCACCATCGAACACCGAGCCGGGTAGCGCGCTCATCCACATGGGCTTCGCACCGGCCGGCCACACAAGCTCCAGGGACGCCATGCGCTGCGAGCGCAGGCGCGCAAACATGCGCAGCACGGCCGGTTCCACAGCCTCTCCGGGTGCGACGAAGTCACAGGCCCCGCCGGTCTCCTCGGCCAGGCGACGCAGCACGCCCTCGGCCGGTGCGCTGCCGATACCGACGACGAACACCCGGTGACCCAGCGCGCGCGCCTTCGCCACCGTTCGGTCGATGGCGTGGATCTGGCCATCGGTGATGAGCAGCAGATCGATCGGCGCAGCCCCCTCCTCAGCACCGAGGTTTGCCGCTGCAGCGCCGGCCAGGGCCAGCGTGGAATCCAGCGCCTTCTCCATCTCGGTGCCGCCGAGGTCAGCTTGCAACTGTGCCGCCCAGCGCTGCCCGGCCAACCGGGTCGCGGGGCTCGTTCGCCACAAGGCACGCGAGCGGTGCTCGACGGTGCTGCCGAAGCGTGACAGCGAGAACCGCTCACCCTCGCGCAGGCCGGCGAGGATGGCCTGCAGCGCACGTCGCGCGGCGGCGATGCTGTCGCCCTGCATCGAGCCCGAGCAGTCCACCAGGATCTTCACTGCGAGCGGATGGGCCGACGCCGGCACACGCGGGCAGAAGCTCGCCAGCACGCTGACCGCGCCCGCGTGCTGCGTGTCCTGCGCGCACAGGGCGAGCGAATCCTGCACGACCTCATCGAGTACGAGGATGAAGTCACGATCAAGACAGCCACCGCGTGCAAGCGACACGACCATCGCCGTCGTCTCGCCCTCACCTTCCAGGCGCATCGACAGCGGATGGCTCGGCGAGCCGATGCGGGCGCGTGCGAGGGCGCCCTCGACGCGCAGGCTGAGCTCGAACGGATGCACGACCATCAGATCATGCTCGACCACCTGGTGCGGCTTCAAGCCGGCATCGGCCACCGGATCGCCATAACGCGGGGCGATTACCGTGGGCACCACCAGGCGCAGGCCATGTTGCTCGAACTGGAGCACCTGGGCGTAGCGTAGCCGCACCACACAGGTCTCCCCGGGTGCGAGGTTGCCCAGGTTCAGCGTGTAGCTGTCATCGAAATTCTGCTCGAGCAGGATGGCGGTGTTGCCTTCGGCAATTGCGTCCTCGTAGCCCTGCTCAGCCTGCTTCTTCTCGACCACCGCGCCGGACAGGCGGCGATCGCCGATCTGGACCTCGACCCCGAGCAAAACGGCCGCCCAGGGTAGCGGGAAGGTGTACACGAGCTCGACATGACGGTCGAACGGGTTGGCAAAGCGCTGCTCGAGGTTCGCTTCAAAAAGCGTGCCGCGCAGCGTGCCCTCGAAGCGCACGCCCTTGAGCGTCATTGCCTCACCCGCGCGCGTCTCAAGCCGTGCCGATTGCTGCTTCATCATGATTCTCTCGCCTGTCGTTCGTTTTTGTTCGTGTTCGCCGGCGCTGCCCGCGAAGCACCGTCTTCTTCACCCTGCGCCGCCTTGAAGGCATTCATCACGCCCTGGATGAACTGCCGCACCGCCTCGGGACTCAGCCCCGCACGCTGCGGATCGATGACCACCTCGATGCCGTCGGCTACCGTCAGATGGCTGCACACCGACACGCTGCCGATGGCGCGTTCGCGAGCGGGAACCGGCGGCGGGCCACCGTGCAGCAACTCGCGGACGCGCTCGAGGGACACCCCTGCCGCCGTCCACTTCTTGATCAGCAGCAGTTGCTCGAGATGCTTGCTCCCGTAACGGGCCGCCCGGGTCTCGCCCTGCGGGCGGTCGACCAGGCCGATCTGCACGTAGTAACGCACCGTGCGGGGCGGCAAGTCGGCCAGGACGCAAAGATCGGCGAGCGGGTAGCTCGGCGCGGGGTTGTCAGGCGTAAGTGTGCGAGCCGTATTCATGCAGCCACTTTATACACCATTGGTGTTCATATACAACCGCGAGAATGGACCGTGCTAGGACGGACCGACGGACGCTTGATATTCTGTCGTCGGGATCGATGCGCGGAACATTCCGAACGTCCCGACAAACGAAGGTGAGTGAACGACACTCGAGCATCCCTGACGACAAACGATGAGCAATCCTGATCAAGCCACCCGCAGCCTCGGACGGCGCATGGGCTTCCTGGCGACCCTGGCTTTCCTGGGACTCGGCTGGGTGACGTTCGATGGCGCGATCATGAAGCGCGAGGACCCCAACCACGCGCTGACCGTCGCGCCCGGCGTCGACGAGTGGGTGCTCCGCCGCAATCGCAGCGGACATTACTTCTCCCCCGGCCTCATCAACGGTCAGCCGGTGCGCTTCCTGCTCGACACGGGCGCGACGCACACCTCCGTGCCGGCGCACCTGGCCCAACGCCTCGGCCTGCGCCCAGGCGCCCCGTCGACGGTCTCGACGGCCAACGGAGCGGTGACGGTTCGCGCAACCAGAATTGACGCCCTGGATATCGGGCCATTTCGCTTCGCGGGTGCGCCGGCGCATTTGAACCCCGGGATGCGCGATGATGATGTGCTGCTCGGCATGAGCGTCCTCAAGCACCTCGAGTTCACCCAGCGCGGCGATGTGCTCGTGCTCAGAAAACCCGCTGGATAGTCATTCCAGGTGTGTCGATGCCGCCCCTGCTATGTTCATCGGCCCGGGGGCGTGGTTGTACGTTGATGGCCCACAGCACGAAGACGAAGCACTGGATCCCGCCGATCCACCCCTGGGTTGACAGCCCACGCCCGCCTCCGTTTTAATCAATCCATCGCGCCGATTTGAGAACACAGCTTGCGGGCGCCTAATAAATGCAGCTAAAGCGGCCACACAAGACCCGCTGAGCCTGCATGGCCATCGGGTCTTTTGCTTTTTGCAGCACCTCACGGGCGCCCAGCGCCCAACCGCCGGCATTAACGACAACTTGCCGGGGCGGATGACAAATACCGGCTAAAGCGTCACCGCCTCTTCGCCCCCGCGAGGCCGGTCACGCCGGCTCAACAGGGGGCGAGGAGCATCACGATGATCAGCACGCAATCCACGGGCGACCGGCGCCTGACCCCCAGCCTGCGCGAGGCGCTCGGCAAGTTCGTCCCCAATCCCTTCCCGCCTGCACATGCCGGCGCGCCTGTGCGCCAGCCGCCGAGCGAGCCTCTGCCGATGCGGCCGCACTGGCTGGGCTGGCGCTAATCTGGGAAAAATCAGGGCTGCACCGCGAGCGCGTGGGGCAGCTCTGTCAGGGCATGATCCTCCAGCGATTCAACTCGTTCAGCAGGCTCGTCAATGCTCTCGACAATCAGAGAGAGTCGCTCACGCTCGAAATCCATATGCGCGGGCTCCAACTGCGGAAGTGTCTTGCTCACCTTGGCTGAAAGCTTGGTGAAACGCTCAACCTTCCCATATAGGCCCTGCTTGCCACCCAACGCTCTGACCGTGTCGTTGTAGTGGTTACTCACCGTACTGAGCGTGCCACCCAGCTTGCTGAGGCGCTCGGCCACAACGCAGACTTGGTTATAGATGTCGCCAGCCTTTTCGCTGATCTCTCGTGCCTCCGCGTTGCTGCGCTCGACCATCCAAAGGTTGGCAACAGTTCGCAGGATCGGAATCAGGGTCGTATGCGACACCAGTACGATGCCCCTCTTGTATCCGTACTCGAAAAGGTCCTTGTTGTTCTTCAGAGCCTCGATATACGCAGGCTCGATCGGCATGAACATCAGGACGAAGCTGGGGCTGCGCATGCCAACCAGGTTTGTGTAGTCCTTCGACGCCAAGTCGTCGATATGCTTTCGCACGCCCTTGACGTGCTCGCCCATCGCAACCTGGTACTCTTCCGGCGACTCCGAGCCGACGGCACGATCATAGGCAACGAGGGAGACCTTGCTGTCGATGATGATGTGCTTTCCATCGGGCAACTTGACCAGATAGTCAGTCTGCTTTTGTCTGCCCTCCGCGTCCTTGAAAGCACTCTGCACCTCGTAGTGGGCCTCCTCAACGAGACCGCTCATCTCCAAGGTGCGCCGCAACTGCGCCTCGCCCCACGCACCTCGTTGCTGCGAGTTGCCCTTGAGCGCGGAGGCAAGGTTGTTGGCTTCCTTGCTCATCTGGAGGCCAATGTCCAGCACTTTACGGATCTCGGAATTCAAGCTGGTGTTGCCCTGCAGCGAGGCATCGTGGACTTCATTGACCCGCTTCTGGAAGCCTTCGATCTGCTCACGGAAGGGTTTGAGCAAGCTGTCGATGCTCGCCTGGCTGGTGTGCGTGAACGCCTTCCCTTTCTCCTCGAAGATCTTGTTCGCCAGATTCTCAAACTCCTGGGTCAACGACTTCCGCGTATCTGCAAGTTGCAGCATCTGCTCCGTGAAATGTTCTTCGCGACGCTGAAGCGTTGTCCTGAGCTCCGTGTGTTCGGTGCTGAGCTGCTGGTACAGGGCCTGCAGTTCATCGTAGGACTGGGCATGCTCAGCCAGCGTCCTTTTCGCGTCAGCGAGTTGCTCCCTCACCTCTCGCTCGGATGTCTCCAACCCCTTGGCTCGCTTACCCTCAGTGGCCAGCTCGTCCTTGAGACGACTCCCCTCCAACCGCAACTCGTCGGCTAATCCCTGCTGCGCGGACAAACGCTGGCGCAAATCAGTGACTTGCTCCTGGAAGTGTTCCTCGCGTTTCTGGAGAGAAGTCTTTAGTTCGGCATGCTCAGTGCTCAAGGGCTGGTAACGGTCCTGCAGCGCCGCGAACGCCTGAACTTGATCCGCCAACGACTTCCTGGCGACCGTAAGCTGCTCGCGCACCTCGCGCTCGCTGGCTTCCGCCAGCTCTGCTCGTCCCGCCTCACCTGCAACTTCATCCTTGAGACGACCCCGCTCGTCCCTTAGCGCATCGCATAATTTCTGCGCTGCGGCCAACCTACCATCCAAGTCAGCGACTCGATCTCGAAGGGCTCGGCCATCACCGAGTGCTGACTCCAAGCGGGTCAAGGCATCGTGATGCTGCTGCGCTTGTTGCTCGATCTTGGTGCCCAGTCCCACAGCAGACTTCTTGTACTCCTGCAACTCTGCGATCGTTCTTTCCAAGAACGCCCCATCTGCCCGCAACTGCGCCTGCAGCCTGCCTTCGATCACCTGCAGTTCATGGCTTCGTCCCTCAGCTGCCCTGAGCTTCTCCTGCAAGGCCTCCTGCTGTGCGGACGCCGTCGCTTGCCCTTGTTCAAGCTGCATCGCGAGCAATTTCAACTGCCGGCCCTGAAGCAGAGACGCGATGAAGTAGCCGAGCAGAATACAAGCGAGGACGATCACCCCGCAGGCAATGATGATCTCGTTCGTCCATTGAATGGTTTGCATAAGTTCTCTCATCACGCTGCGCAGGTCATCACTTCACCAACTCCATCAGCTTTCCGAAGCTGTCCACCACGTCGTACTTCACGTTCTCCCGCACGTACTTCTTGTTGATCGAGTCGAAAAACTTTCGCGCGCAATCAATCTTGGTTTTCTCGATGGGTCTCAGATCCAGGGTCGACATGCTCCCCTTGGTCTCGGCGACGAAGTACACGTGCTTCACGGCGCCTTCCTTGAAGGAGATCGCCCAGTCCGGGTTGTAGTCGCCGACGGGTGTTGGGATAAGGAAGCCCTTCGGTAGCTTGGCGTACACCACCACATCGGTGCAGGTGTCCAGTTCCTTCACGAACTCGCGCTCGATGTTGGAATCCGTCAACACGTAGTCGTAGATATGGCGCGCTAGCTTGTCGCCGGCCTTGCTGAAGTCCTGCTTGGTCTGACCAGCGGTGAAGATCTTCAGGTCGAACGTGTCTTCCACCGGGTCGTAGGCCAGGTGCTCGATGATCATCGTCGCCTTCTGCTCGTTGATCAGGCGGACCGCCTCGGCGATGAAGTGCTCGGGGTTGCTCTTAAACTGTGCGAATACGGCGACGTTGATACCACGCAGGATGTCGGCGACGGTGCGCCGAGTCAGTTGTGTGCCTTCGGCCAGCTTCCCGATCAAGTCGTACTTCACCACAGAGTGGACCGAACGAACGTTCCGCTCGATATCGGTCGCCTTAAGCTCGAACCCCTTTCCGTCCTTGATACCGTCGTAGGTCACCTGCGCAGATTGCTCGCCACGCTGAATGGTGTATTGCAGCGGCGTGACGCGTAAGTTTTCATCGAGCTCCTTGACAGCCTTGGTCACGAGTTCGCCGGAATCGAACTGCACGCTGTACGCGGCCTTACGGTTGATCCTGGCCCAGAGTGCCTTGAATTCCTGCTTCTCGAAATTGTCGTTAGGCGTCAGCTTCTTCGATTTGCGGCCGTCTTCCATATCGGGCAGCTGGCCCTCGCTGAAGACGCTGTCAATCAGCTGAAAGACTTGCTCGGCGTACGGCGCGAAGTCGGGAGGGAGCGCAGCCAGAGCACCCTCCTTCTTGGCTTCGTGATAAGCGCTGCTGATCCGATCCGCCTCGTCCGTGTAGTCGTGCTTGAGCAGGTACTTGTAGATCTGCTTCGCGAGTTGTGGCGTAACCTCGACGTCTCCACCTTCAGTCCGCAGCACCTTGCCGGTGAAGTACGCCTCGTCCGCCACACGCGGGCGCGCCGAGAGGGACTCGCTGATGTCTTTCTGCAGATTGGTGACGAAGTCCTTGTAGCTCTCGCTCGCCACCACGGTCAGCACGTTGATGTCGTGCACCACGGCGGGATGGTCGATCCGGTCACCGTGCTGGTTCACGGACAAGCGCAATCCACGACCAACCTCCTGACGGCGCGAGATGGTGTTGTCGCTGTGCTTCAGGGTGCAGATGACGAAGACGTTCGGGTTGTCCCATCCTTCGCGCAAGGCAGAGTGCGAAAAGATGAAGCGCACCGGCTCGCTCAAGGACAGCAAGCGCTCCTTGTCCTTCAGGATCAGGTCATAAGCGTCCACATCGTTGGAGAGCCCTGCGTTCTCGCCCCGCTTCTCGACATCGGGGTCGGCAAGCCGCTTGGTCTTCTTGTCGATCGAAAAGTATCCGCTGTGCGTCTTGTCGACGGCGATGCGCTTCAGGTGCTGGATGTAGGGCGTCTCATCCAGATCCAGCACTTCATTCAGGTAGAGCTGGTATTCCTCTTCGAACACGCGGGCATATTCACCTTTCTCGTCCGGCGCAGCGTAGTCGCGATACTTGGCCACCTCGTCGATGAAGAACAGGGTGAGCACCTTGATGCCCTGCTGGAACAGCGCCTCTTCCTTGTCGAAATGGGCCTTGATCGCCTCACGGATCTGGATGCGGCGCAGCGCGGCTTCGTTCACGTCGCCGATGGCTTCACCCACCGAGAGCTCCACGCCATTGGTGAAGCTCAGCGTGTCGGTAACGGCGTTGATGTCGGACACCACGTACCCACGGTACTGGTCGAGCTCGTTCGAGAATCCGCTCGAGAACAGGTTGTCGCCTTTCTTCAGCTTACGGACCATACGCTTGATCGTGCCGCCGGCGAGCTTCTGCTCGAACTCCACCCGTGCCTCAGGGGCCTTCTTGTTGGAGATGTCGATGCCCTGCAGATAGAGATAGGCGTTGGTACCCGCCATCCCCTTCACCGAGATGCCGCGCACGGCGATCTTCTTCACCAGCTTCTGGTTGTAGGCATCCAGCGCGTCGAGGCGGTGAATCTTGTTATGCGTCGTCCGGTGGGTGGCCGAGTAGCGCAAAACCATGAGCGCCTTGAACTCTTCCAGCGACCTCAACGTCGCTGCGCCCTCCATCTTCTGCGGTTCATCCAGAATCAGGATCGGACGATTGGCGCTGATCACATCGATGGGCTTGCGCGACTGGAAGTCGTCGAGCACGTCGTAGATGCGGCGATTGTCGGCGCCTCGCGCGGCAAACGCCTGCACGTTGATCACCATCACGTTGATGCCCGCATCGGACGAGAAGCTCTCCAGATGATGCAGCTGCTTCGAGTTGTAGATGAAGAAGCGGGCCTTCTTCTGGTACGTCTCCAGGAAGTGGTCCGCTGTGATCGCCAACGACTTGGCGACGCCCTCGCGGATGGCGATGCTGGGCACGACAATGATGAACTTGCTCCAGCCGTACTGCCTGTTCAGCTCGAAGATCGTCTTGATGTAGCAGTAGGTCTTGCCCGTACCGGTCTCCATCTCGATGTCGAGATTGATCTTGCTGACCCGGGTCTTCACCAGTTCCGGCGACAACGGCAGGTTCTGCAGGCGCTGGACCGACTGGATGTTGTCGAGCAAGGCGGTTTCGGTCAGCGTCAGGTCCGCATTGCGGAAGGCTGCCTCCAGATCTGCCGTTGCGTCGGTTGCCAGCCCCAGATCCAGCGAGGCCTGCGGACTGGCAGGCGCACGCGTCTTCACCCCGGGGTCGAGGCGGTAGCGTACGCCACCCTGCTGGGGAACCTGGCCCTTGAAGCAATCCACCACGGCCTGCACGGCGGCGGTCTGGTACGCCTGGGTCTTGAACTTGAGCTTCATGCGGATCGGACTCTTCTTCTTTGAAGCTCTTTGACGCTTTCAGCCTCAAAGAGCCCTATGTCGTTGATTTTAGTAAGCTACGCCTGCCAGTCTCTTTGCTGCCTCTCTATTTCTCTACCAACTTCCAGCAGGATGCGGTGTCGGAGCCGACGTTCACAATCGTCCCCTTGCGTCGGAGCTTGGTAAGCAAGGAGCTGACCTTGATGGCCTTCTGCTTTTCACTAAGGGCTTCGCTGAGTTTGTCCAGCAGCAACTTGTTGATGTCGGCCCGAGAGGCCTCGCCCTTCATCGCCAGGTAGTCAGTAATCAGCTTGAGGTAGAAGGCATCATCCTGCCCACGCGTTCGGAGGTAGTCCTCCAGGCTTGCCGTGGCCTTGGCGACCGAGGCCGAGACGAAAAGGTTCGGCTTCCGCCCCTCGATCAGGCCGGCTTTACGCAATCGGGCGGCTGCCGCATCCGGCACCGGCAGCTTCTTCTGTACGCGGTCCAGCGCCAGCACATCGACCAACGGCAGATCGGTCTTCTGAATCAGCAGGCGGCTGTAAGCGGGGTCCACCACGCTGCCATAGATGGTCAGCCTGACTGCCCCAGCCTCGCTCAAGTCGTAGTCGGGCATGGGGAAGTAGCGTCGGGCCTGGCGTGCGTGCATGTCGTGAATGCCGTAGCCCATGGTGTCGATCATGTTCAGCTCGGCCATGGCCTGCGCCAGGAATGGGTTGCGGTAGCGCCGGGGCACCTTGTTGCCTTCCAGGTAATCCTCCGGCTCGCCTTCGAAAAAGCGCCCTTCGCTTTCGAAGATCAGCTTGTCCGGTTGCTCGATCACCACAACCCGGCCGTTCCGGGCGTAATCCTGATGCGCGATGCAGTTGTGCAGTGCTTCCAGCACGATCTTCTGGTCGTACTTCGACACTTCCACCGGCAACAACTCGTCCTGCGGCAGCAGACGGAGCTGGATGTTGCGGATGCGCTGGTAGAGCTGGGTCGTGCTCAACAGGAACGGCGGCCCGAAGTGCTCATAGGCCCGTTCCGGGCCATCCAGTTTCCAGGTCAACTGCGCAGGGTGCGGAGACAGGCGCCAGGCAGACTCCGGCTTGCCGAGCAACAACAAGGCGGAGCGAGTGATCGCGCCATTCTGGGTCACGTGGGCACGGTCCAGAAACGTGGACAGCGGCCAGTTCATCACCTCGGTTGCATCGAAGCGATTGGCGTACTTCTTTGCAAAGGACTCTCGGGCCTTGCTCAGTGCCGTTTCGTCCAGATCGGCAAGGCTGGCGTCGGCAATGATCTGCGCGCTCCAATCTGCCTCCAGCGTTTGCTGGCGGATTTCATCGAGCTTATCCAGCCCCAGTGGAGCGCGGCTTTCCCCCGCACGCGCGTAGTAATGCCCCTTCCAGGCGATCGGAATGCCGCGTGGTGCGGGCGGAATCTCGAACAAGACCACGCGCCCAGCCGGATGCTTCAGAACATGGATCTCGCGAAAGGTGATGCTCGGCTCCGTACTCTGGGCGATCTGGCCCTTCAGACTTTGCAGGCGATCCGGTTCCAGACGGTAGTCCGTCCCCGCCACGGCTCGAGACTTGTTATGCACTCCAAACACCAGCCAAGCCCGGTCCACCCCGCGCAGGTTGGCCTCGTTGCTCAGAGCCGAGAAATACTCGCCGATTTTGTCGGAGTCGTAGTCATTGCCGGCCTGCTTGAACTCTACGACCTCGTTTTCCCAGGTGGCAATGAGTCCGTCGAGCAAGGTAGAAAGCGCCGCCTGATCCATATGCCCACCCCCTCAGATGCACTTCACTTCGGTGGACGGTGAGAGCGATTTAAAGATCTGTTCCACGTTGATCTTGACGGCGCTGTTCTTAAACCCGGCGTCGCGGAAAACCACGCGCAGTGGCTCATGCTTCGCCAGCTCCTTGACGAAGTCCTCATCGACGCCACCGTTCGCATCAAAGCAGGCCACCAGGGCGTTGTCATCGACGAAGAAGACCTCCTTGTTCTGGATGGTTTGCCTTGCGATGGTCAGGGCTAGATCGACGCCCCAGTCCAGCATTACCTGGAACAACAGGTCTTCGGGTGTGCGGTCGGGTTTGATGTTGTCGACGAACAGGTCGAGGTTAGCCTTGTCGAGCACATCGGGAGCATAGTGGACGTCGGCCATGTTGGAAGTGTCTATCTTTAGCACGCGGAAACCGGTGTCTAACTTCCCGCTTTGGACACGGCCTGCCGAAATTTCCCTGCCAGCGCGACGGATTCGTTCCTTGCTAATCTCGGCGATTGTTTTAAAGCCGGCTTTGAACGCCTCCGAACCCTCAGCAGTCATCTCAGGCAGTTGCACCATGACAAAACGACGCCGCCCACCATCTTCCGCATTTTTCTTCAAAACCGCGTGTGCGGTTGACGCCGATCCTGCGAAAAAATCGAGGACAATCGACTCCTTATCTGTCGCTTGCTCAACGAAAATCTGAATGAGTCTAGTCGGTTTCGGGAAACTGAAGACACCACTACCCACCAAGGCGTTGACCTCTCGCGTTCCATCACCAGTCGATATTTCCTGGACCACAGAGGAAATGTTCTTGAAAACACTATCCATCTCGTTCAAGAATAGCTTCTGCCGAGGTCTGCCCTCCGTGTTGGACGGCCATAGAACTCTTTTTTCCGCAATTTTCTTGGCCATGGTGTTTTTCTCAAAGCGCCACCCCTTTGGCGGGCACCCGTAGTTGACTCCAGTTTCCGGGTCGATCAAGTCATAGTGCAAGTTTGGGCGCTTGTCTCGTGTTGCAAGCCCTGTCATGTCTGCACTTCTCCACGGCCCACGCGGATCATCATCTGGATTTCTGAACTTTTCCAGATCCTTCTCACTTCCTCGAAGTGAGGCGTCATTTGAATTTGTGTAACAGACGATGTATTCGTGGTCAGTAGAAAGACCTGTAACTGCCCTCGTATCCTCGCTTACCCTAGACTTCCAAACAAAAGTACCCGCAAAATTATCTTGCCCAAATACTTCATCTAATATCTTCTTAAGATTGTCAATTTCAGTATCGTCAATGCTGACAAAGATAAATCCGTTTTCCACAAGAAGTCGTTTCGCAAGCCTAATTCTCGGATAAATCAGCGACAACCAATCTGAATGAAATCGTCCGTTTGCTGATGTGTTAGCAAAAAGTCGATTACCTTCTTCATCTTTCTGATTCGAGCGGAGTAAGTATTCACCTACCTCCTCGGCGAAATCGTCATCGTAGATAAAGTCGTTTCCAGTGTTATACGGCGGGTCAATGTAAATCATCTTGACCTTGCCGAGGTAGGCTTCCTGCAGCAGCTTCAGAGCATCAAGATTGTCGCCCTCAATGAACAGATTCCTCGTCGTATCAAAATCCACACTCTCCGCACGGCATGGACGGAGCGTTTTGGCAATCGGCGCATTGGCGGTCAGCAGCGCTTCGCGCTTACCTGGCCAGTTCAGGTGATAGCGTTCCTGCGGCCCTTCAACGATTGACTCGGAAAGCTCTTGTCGAAGCTGATCAAAATCCACTGCCAGCTTTATCGTGCCGTCCTCGGCCTGCGCCTCAGTAACGCAGCTTGGGAAAAGCTCACGGATGCGCGAGACGTTTTCATCGGTCAGATTCGGTGTGTGCATTCGTAGTTTCTTCATCACTTAGGTCCTTGGGCTGCATTCTTCAATGCCCGTCCCGTAGAGCAACGGGCAGACAGATTCGTATATTGACTAATGGCCCTTTGCCTTCTGAAGCACTTTCAGTAGCATCTCAGGGGCTGGACATTCCGCCTTCAGCGTTGCCGTGCGGTAGGCGAGGTGGTTTTTTGCCAGACTGATTCCTGATTGAGCCTGCAGATTGGCGCAGGCGATACCCCATTCGGGCCAGTTCTCTTGCATGAACGTCTCAAGATGATCATCAAAGATCGCCACCTCGTCATGAGCATTACACGCAGGAAAGTCTTCCTCAGCTAGACCGAAGTACCTCAAGATGGAACGATTCTCTCTGGTATGCTTTCGTCGCTCTTCATCAATCTTGTTCTGCGATTTTCCATGGACTTTCGCACGACCTTCAAATCCCGCATCCGCATCGAAGAGCGCGTAGGCCGGAATTCCGACTGACGTCAGGATCGCATGTACAAGCGGAATCGAAGTCTTTCCTCCCACCGGAACGATTGACACTCCCGATGCTTCAAGTGCTCCCTGAGCCTCTCTGTCGCAAATGCCATGAAGCACAGACGCCTCAGTAGTCCCTTCCACTACAATGGCGCGCTGTGCGAAGAGTGCTACGGTCAGCTGACTCGAGACAATGTTATCCAGCTGACGATCGACAACCTCGCCATCTACTATCCCGCTGAGTTTCGACTTGACTTGGTCGGCGCTGGCTGCGTGGATCGTTACCGTGGGAGGCGCGTCAGATGATCTTGTAAGCCGCCTTATTTGGTTGAAGTGTCGCGCCTCGAGAAAATAAGGACTGTGCGTCGCGTAGGCGACTTGGATACGTTTACTGGGATCTTCGGCAAGCGATCTGAGCACTTTCGCGAACGTCTGTGCTTGTATCGGGTGCTGAAAGAGCTCAGGCTCCTCGATTGCCAAGCAGATAACCCCTTCGGTGGAAGCAGCGCCCGACTGCGCCAAGAGTTGGAGTGCTGAAATCAGAATCGTGCGCTGAAAGCCGTGGCCCTGTCGTTCCACAGCGGTCTCGGTGGTGCCATCGCGCACAGCCACCTCAAACGTGGTGCGGGGAGCCTTGAGTTCTACTTCTGCGGGAGCGACGGTGACAGCCCGGCCGGGCGAGTAAGAATTAACAACATTGTTCAGTTGCGTTGTGATGGTAGCAAGCTGGTCCTTGAACTTATCCTCGTAAACTTGTTGTTGCCTCGCGCGCGATTCCTCGACAATCTTCGCGATCTCCTCGTCGGCGGCGGCGCGATCTACTGAGCGCTCAAGAATGCGCCCAATGATGCTCGCCTTGCCGTCAATCGATTCCTCGCTTGCACGCAGGTCGGCGGTTACCAGAACAAAGTCAAAAAGGCCACTCATCTTCCCGCCGCTGTTGAAACCGAAGAAGTTGGTCTGCAGTGCTTCAGGGGCTTCGGCAAGTTGGTCGGTGTGCGAAGCCTCCCACGCCGTCATCGCCTGTTCAACGGCTGCGCCTGTGGTAGCTGCGGGGAGGTCCAAGTATGGGCATTTGCGTCGGAGCTCAGCGTACAGCTCCTTCTTTGCGGTTGCGCCGCTTGCAGCCTTGATTGCGTTGAAGGCTGGAAAGCTCTTTGAGTTCGCGGAGAGCACCTCTGCGCCATCAGGCGATCGACGCTTCCATGCGGTGAAAGTGGTGACGTCTTCGGGTGCGTACTTTCCAAGCGCTTCACGGTCCTTTTCAGTGATGTCTGAGAAGGTCACTTGGACCTCGATGTCTTCTTCAGTCGCCCCGAACGAGCAGTCTTTATCTGTCAACGAGCCGGGTTTTCCGTTGAAGAACCAGTCGAGCGCGCGAAGCACCGTTGACTTGCCAGCGCCGTTCGGGCCGATAAAGGTGGTAACGGAATCAAAGGGAATCGTTACGTTCTTCAAGGTACGAAAGTTCTTGATGCAAACGGATTTGATCTTCATTGCAGTTTGGACTCATTAAACCTGTGATCTGTCATTTCCTGAGCTCTTCCAGCTCGGCTCTCAGCTTCCGCAGTTCGGCATTGATCGTCACCCTGCGGTTGAACTGCTTTTCCTTCGCCAGTCTGCTGGCTGCCTTCTCAACCTCGCGCCGCTTCGCTTCAACCTGCTCTACACGAGCGATCAGATCGGCCAATGACTCACCGGAGCGCTGAGCTAACGGAATCAAGCGATAGAGCAAAGCCTCGTACAACGCTGCCATGTCCAAGGCGAGTGGCAAGGGAGCTCGCGGGGTTGTGGCAGGCAACCAATCACTGGCGAAGTAGCTGGAGAGCACCCAACGGCTCGCATCCGCCTCGCTGCGGCGCTTGTACGCACCGACCACTTGCGTTTGTGCCTGCTCACCCTGCCCCCTGCGCAGTTCGAACAAGATGGGAAACTGCACGGCCGCGTCGATACAACGCAGTACGTCTTCGTGTAGCTTGGTCACCTTGAGCTGAATGCTGAAGATCTGCACTTCGGGCACGCTGGCTCGTGCCGGCAGGTTGATGGTTTCCGGGGCGAGCTTGTACTGCCAGACGATCTGTTCGACCTGCTCGACGAACAGATCCTTCAGCCGTGTGTTGGCTCCGCTGTGCTCGTAGATCTTGTTTTTCGGCAGCACCCGGCCGAAGGCAGCGTTCTGCGGGTAACTGATCAGGGGCGAATGCGCTTTCGCGCGCTCTGCTGCGCTCATCCGGCCTCCTGTATTACAAGGAAGGTGATGAGCTCGAAGTCGTCGAGACCGTTGATGGTGTTGGTCAGCGCCGTCGTTTTGCCGCCGCTGAAGAGGCTGTCGAGGTCTTTCTCTTCCTTCACCTCGATCATCGAGCGGATGGTCTTGCTCAGCAGCTCAGAATAGACCTGCATGTTCCGACCGTCTGCGGTTTGCAGGTTGAAGGACTGGCAAGCAGCCGCGATGGGCTCGGCGCGCCCCTTGCAGCCGCTGCGCACGAGGTCCAGGAGGCGCTTCACCTCGGTGTGGTCGTGGATGACTTCGCCGTTGCGCCCGATGTACACGAGGTAGTACGGGTGAAGCCGGTTGTGCTGATTGACGTTCACCTCCGGATTGCGGTTGCGCAGAGTGAAGATCACCCCCGGCTGCAAGCCAAGTGCGGCGTTGGCTGGCACGACGGCGTGCATGCCGTTGGGTACGTGGCTGGGCTCGCCCAGGGTCTTCACGTAGTTGAGCAGATCCATGCGGAAGTCGTTGAGACCGAGATCGGTGATCGAAACGCCGGTTTTCAGGTCTTCGAGCTCGATCACTTCTTCCTGCAGCCGGCGCAACTGCTCCTTCCGGTAGCTGACGTCGTTGGCCTGGGCGGAGAGCACGTTGTCGTCGCCGGTGGCGGTCACGTCCGCGATCATCATCCGGCTTTCGACCCGCTCCTTGAGGTTGATGTATTCGTCGAGCGAGATGTCGGGCCAGTAGTTGACCAGTTGGATGCTGGCGTTCTGCGATCCGATGCGGTCGACCCGGCCAAAACGCTGGATGATGCGCACCGGGTTCCAGTGGATGTCGTAGTTGATCAGGTAGTCGCAGTCCTGAAGGTTCTGGCCCTCGGAGATGCAGTCGGTGCCGATCAACAGGTCGATTTCGGCTGGCTCATGAGGCAGCACGACGGCCTTTTCCATGGAGCGGGGCGAGAACAGGGTCAGCAGTTCCTGGAAGTCGTAGCTCTTCTTCAGCGTGGACTTGGGCGATCCCTTGCCAGTGACCTTGGCGCTGTGCAGATGGTGTGTCGTCTGCAGCATCGGCGCCAGGTTCGCGTACAGGTAGTCAGCGGTGTCGGCGAAGGCTGTGAAGATGAGGATCTTCCTGTTGCCCGGGTTGATCGGGTTGGCGATCTTCTCCAGCACGTGCGACTTGAGATGCTGGAGCTTGGCGTCATCCTCGGGCGTGATCCGGTTCATCGAAGCTAGCAACGCGTCGATGACTTCCAGGTCTCCAGCGAGATCGTGCTCCCAGGACGGCAGGTCCATGTCGGCCAGACTGATCCTGACCTTGCCCCCGATCTCGCCCCCGGTCAGCATCGACAGGTCGTCTTCGTCCGCCTCCAGGCTGGCAAGCGCGTCGCTGCGGTCGGCGATTTCTCCCGTCCCTGCCGCATCGCCCCCGCCTTGCATGAAGCGGCGAATCGTCGCCAAGGTGCTGACATGGTTTTCTCGAAGGGCGTGCAGGGTGAGCCGGAAGGATTGGATGGAGCTTTCCAGGCGCTTGAGCAGGTTGGTGGTCATCAGCGCCTGCAGACCCTTCTCGCGACCGTAAAGGCTCAGGTTCTCCTTGTCGTCGCCCGACTCTGCGTTGTAGAGGTCGATGTACTTCCTGACACGGCTGGGAAGGATGTAGGCCGCAGGCGTGTAGACACACAGGTTGAGCAGCGAGAGCTGTTCGAAGATCTCGTTGAAGCCCAGCACGTCATCGCGCTGCGTGAGCGGGCAATGGAACGAGATCGGCTTGCGCCGCTCGGGAAATTGGCCGATGTCCGTCGTGTCGTAGAAGGTCTGGATGTGCTTGCGCGAGCGCGCGATGGTCACGCTGTCGAGCAGCTCGAAGAAGTCGAAGTCCAGCGCGTCCAGAATGGCGCGTGCCGTTCGCTCTTCGGGCGGCAGCTTGGCCCAAGCGTTGAAGGCAGCCTGCGCATGACGGAAGACCTCTTCCACCGACGTGGAGATGCGCAGCTTCTTGCTCAGATTTTCGGAGTTACCCTCGTAAGCCAAGGCCAATTGATTCCGCAGGTCGGTGAAGCGGTTGTTCACCGGGGTGGCGGAGAGCATCAGCACCTTGGTCTTCACCCCTTCCTGGATGACCATCCGCATCAGCTTCTGGTAGCGGGTTTCCTTGTCCTTGTAGGCATCGTTATTGCGGAAGTTGTGCGACTCGTCGATGACGACGAGGTCGTAGTTCCCCCAGTTGATGCGGTTCAGCGGGGTGCCGAACGACTCGCCGCTGGTGCGGCTAAGGTCGGTGTGGCACAGCACGTCATAATTAAAGCGATCCCGGGCGAAGATGTTGGTCTTGAGGTTGCGGTTGTAGTTGAGCCAGTTGTCCGCAAGCTTCTTCGGGCACAGGACGAGAACCGACCGGTTACGCAGCTCGTAATACTTGATCACGGCCAGCGCGGTGAAGGTTTTACCCAAGCCGACGCTGTCGGCAAGGATGCAGCCGCTGTAGGTTTCGAGCTTGTTGATGATGCCGGTCGCGGCATCCTTCTGGTAGTTGAAGAGCTTGTGCCAGATCAGCGTGTCCTGGTAGCCGGTGCGGTCGTTGGGCAGGACGTCCTCGTCGATGTCATCGAGGAACTCGTTGAAGATGTTGTAGAGCATCAGGAAGTAGATGCTCTCGGGCGAGTTTTCCTGGTAAACCGAGGCGATGTGCTCGCAGATCTGGGCGGTCACATCCTCGAGCTTCTCGGGATCGTTCCAAATCTGGTCGAACAGGCTCAGGTAGGTTGCCGTGAAGGCCGGCTCATCCATCTTGTTGATGAGATTGGAAACCGCGTTGCCTTGCTGGTAGCCGAGGTCCACCGCCGTAAAACCGTGGAGTGGCATGTAGGCCGCGTCGGTTCCGCCCGATTGCACGCAGGCAAACTGCTGCATGGGCGCCTTGGTGTGGTTGCTCTTGAACCGCGCCTTGCGCCGCATCCAGTCAGCGCACTCTTTGGCGATTGCGCGCTGGGTCAGCTTGTTGCGAAGCTGGATCTCGAATTCGCTGCCGTAGAGGCTGCGCTCGCGGTCAGCCTTGGGAATGTGAAACTCTCGCCGCTCCTTCCGTATCCGATCGGTGACTTCGTTAGCGACGAAGGTGGGCGATGTGAAGATGAAGTTCAGTTCCTCGATCTGCTCGAACTCGGCCTTCAGCGCCTCGTAGGCGTACATGGAGAAACACGAGGCCGCGACCTTGAGTTTCGCCCCCGGCTTCAGGGTCTGTTTCAGATCGTCCCCGAGCAGGCGACTTATGTTGTCGATGAGTTCCATCGCATTCCTTGTTCTTCTTGCGTCTGGCCGTGGATGTGTGCGTTTTCGTCCGGCACTCCGACTTGCTCAGGATCCGAAACCGGGTGCCATCACCGCACTCTCGACGCCGGCCAGGACAGCAGGGTCCGCAAGCCGCAGATGGTGCCGCGCACAGTCGAGTTTGTGAGCCGACGAACAGTCGACCGCCCAACGCTGCAGTGCATATCCGGCGAGCGCCGCCGAGACGTTGAGGGTGAGAGATCCGTCGCGCATCCCGTAGTCGGCAATGACCGCCTCGGGATGCTTCAAACCGGGGTGCGGCACGAGGTGCAGATCGATACGCCGGTTCCATTGCTCATCGGCTTCCATGCGCTCGTGTGCCTCGGCAGCCTCGTCGAGCGGCTTCACCTTGGTAATGCGTGTCAGCACGAAATCCGAGAAACGCTTGCGCTGGCGGTCGTACGCGCGGACATGCCAGCGCAGGCCGTTATCAGCGAGTGCAACCGGAACGATGACCCGCTTCGCGGCGCCGGAGCTGAGCGACAGGTAGTGAATCTGCAGCGCGCGACTGGTGTGGATGGCACGCGTGATCTCTCCGAGCAGGCCGAAATCCGGCTGCACGAGCTCCCCTGCCCCTTCGCACGGAATCGTGCGCGCCACGGTCGGCCCCTGCCCGTCGCCGTAGCCATGCAGCAGCCAGGAAAGCACGCGTTCTGCAGAGAACGGGAAGACAGGACAGAAGTGCGAGGTCGGGACATAGGCCTTGACGTAGCGGTCGTACGCGAGATTGTCAGGCGCACGTTCGCGGTAGGCATTCAGATCGCGCGTTGCCGCCGCTGGCTTGATCGAGAACCGCGCCTCGAGGTCGCCTCGGCGCAGTTCACCGATGAAGAACGCCTTCAGCTCGAGATAGGCGAGGCGCTCGCGCTGGGAATGTGACAGCGGAAGCTGCATGGAATACCAACGATTGAGGAATCTGTCATGAATGGTACCAGCGCCAAGACTGAGTGGGCATCATTTTGATGCATACTATGCAGAAGTTCACGCTTATTAAATGGCATAGGTCCCGGATTACAGGTAGATCACCGTCTTGCCCTCTCCCCGCAGCCTCACCTTCGCCCTCTACACCCACTGGGAAATCATTGAAGCCCTGGTCCCGCTGACGCGTGACTTTCCGGCCTTCGATCCGGAGCAAGCGATGGCCATCATTGCCCGGGCGTCCCCAACCCTGGATCTTGCCCAGCGCGAGGACACGCTACGCCAATTGGTAAACGGCGATCTGCTCCGCATCCTGCCGCGCGGCAGTGCGCTCGAGCTGCACCCCCAAGTGCTGGAGTTCGTGCGCGGGCTCACCCGCGAGCACGAGCTGGGCCTGTCGCAGGTGCTGCGGGCACGGGTCGATGCGATTCGCGAGGCTACCGCGCAACTCGCCGATGCGCTCGCCCTCGGCCGTGCCGACGGCATGCGCAGCGCGGCGGGCAAGCTTGCCGAACTTTTTCGGCAGATCAGCCAACAACTCGATCAGGACCGACACGCGATCCTTGAGTTGGCCGAGCGTGCCAAAGCAGCCGATGCCAACCTGCCCCTTGCCCGACGTTATGCCGACGTACTCGAAGCCTTCGACAGCTACATCGAGCCGATGGCGCAAATGATGGACAGCGGGCCCGAAGGCACCTTTTACCGCTTCCTGGAGCAGGCGGAACAGACGCTCGATCATGCGGTGGAGACACTCGAAGTGCGCGGCGCCCTCTACACCCAGCGCCTCGCGATGCGGCATGTCGCGTTTCGTGCCAAGGAACTGCGCCGGCTCGGGCGCGAAGTGCTCAAGCAATGCAGTGACACGCTCCTGCCCCTGCGCGAAGAGGTCCGCCAGCACAACGCCTTGTCATCGGCGATCAGCCACTTGCTTGGGCAAATCCGCAAACGGGGCTTGAAACGCACATTGCGCAATGGCGATCTGCCGCTCTGGCAGCGGGACTTTCCCCGTCGTGTTTCAGTGGGCGGTGAAGTGCTGAGCGTCATGGGCGAAGCGCTGAACTACACGCCCGCTGCTGTGCACTTTCCCGACGACGACACTGCGGCGGTCGAGCCGATGGTCGATCTGGTGGACGACGCCAGCCTGGTTGCAGCGCTGCGCCAGGAGGCACCGATCGAGAATCTGCTCGAGTGGCTGCACCGGTTCGAGCCGCGCTGGAGCGACGTCACAACGCTGCGGCTTTATCACGAGCTGGTTCAGCGCGACGATTGGCAGTCCACCCATGCCGAGCTTCCGCACACACAAGACCTGAACAGCGTGAGGGTGACGCTTCACCCTCATCGCCTCACCCTGTCCGCCGATCCGTCATGACCCTCCCTGCCCCCATCGATTTACAATCTTTGCCCTGCTTGCGGGAGTTGTTCGAACACCTCAACGCGGGCCGACACCTGAACCGCAATGCTCTCAACTTTAGCTTATAGCCCTTGTGAACCCTATGGGAAACGGGTAAAATGGCGTTCGTTAAGTCATTGATAAATAGACAATATGAACTC
>JAANMX010001625.1_pt1 | contig 24933 bp, 19 predicted proteins | sample 7279681 | NCBI WGS metagenome assembly JAANMX01 (sample SAMN14094542, study PRJNA606508) | bioreactor metagenome | isolation source: A lab-scale SPAN reactor treating ammonium-rich wastewater day 351 | place: Ireland: Galway | collected 2018-01-01
AATGAAAATCAGAACGCAGATTGCGCAGATTTTCGCAGATTGAATCCGTGCGAATCTGTTCTTTCCGTGTCCATCCGTGTTCTATTTTCAGAACAGCCGAAATGCTGGCTGTACCCCTATAAAATCCGACTCTACGACGCAGAGCTATTGGATTGTCTATGCAAAGTGATGGGAAGGCGGTACAATAACGGTCAGTTGATCTTCGTACCCAGTCAAAGGGTTGCGGCTCAGGTGGGTTGCGGCTCAGGTGCGACGCACCCAAAGCCTGGGCAGTTATGTCAAAGGAGTGATGGGGATGGAAGCGTTACGTATCTTCTTTAAGTATATGAATGTGGGGATGCTTTGGCTCTGGCGGCTGGGGCTGGGGCCTCTGCTGAGTGTTTGGCCCACGGCCTTTGGCCGCTTTCTGGTCATCGTGCATACCGGGCGCAAGAGCGGTCTTGTGCGGCGCACGCCGGTTAACTATACGCTGATTGACGGGGAGATTTACGTGACAGCCGGCTTTGGCCGGAGCGCGGATTGGGTGCGCAACACCCGGGCCAACCCCCAGGTGGAAATCTGGCTGCCCGATGGCTGGTGGGCGGGGACGGTGGAGGATGTGACGGGGCAGCCAGGCCACCGGGAAAAGCTGCGCCGGGTGTTGATAGACAGCGGATTTGCCGCGCCCCTCTTTGGCGGCATCAATCCCCACAGCGCGTCGGACGCCCAGATCGAACAGGCCACCGCCGGCTACCGCCTCTTGCGCATCCAGCGCCGGGAAGCCCGCACTGGCCCCGGCGGGCCAGGCGAGTATGCGTGGATTTGGCCTATTTTCACCTTTCTCCTGCTCCTGGGCCGCCGCCGCGCCAAATCGTGAGCAGTTCCGACCCAATCACCCAATCACCCCAAACATACAATGAGCGCACAAGAGCACAAAGAACAGGCCGCGGCCAGCCAGCAGAGCGTCGCCATCGCCATCGTCACTGTCAGCGACACCCGCACAGCCGAGACCGACCGCAGCGGGCAGGCCATCCGCGCCCTGGCCGAAGAGATGGGCCACCGCATTGTGGACTATCGCATTGTCAAGGATGAACCGGACGCGGTGCAGGCTGCCCTGGAGGATTTCAGCCGTGGCGCAGCCCAGATGATTATCTTCAATGGGGGGACGGGGGTCAGCCGTCGGGATCAGACCTACGATGTGTTGGCCCGTTCTCTGGAGAAGGAATTGCCCGGCTTTGGGGAGCTTTTCCGAATGTTAAGTTATGCGGAAATCGGCTCCGCGGCGATGATGAGCCGGGCCACCGCAGGCATCTTCCGGGGCTGCGCGGTAATCAGTCTGCCCGGCTCCACCAACGCGGTGCGGCTGGCAATGAAAGAGCTGATCCTGCCGGAAATCCGCCACCTGGCCTGGGAGATGACGCGCTGAAGCGTTGGAACGGGAAATCGTTCCAACGCTTTTCGTTCCAACGCCCGGCTGCTCCCACGCTTCACCGGGGGCCGTGACCGTTGGCAGAGATCGGCTGGGTTGTCTCTTCCCGCTGGAACTGGCTCATATAGAGGTCGTAGTAGGCCCCCCGCTGATCGAGCAATTCCGCGTGGGTTCCCCGCTCCACAATCACCCCGTCCTGCAGAAAAAGCACCTGATCCGCGTTGCGGATGGTACTCAGCCGATGGGCGATGACAAAGCTGGTGCGCCCGGCCAATAGCTGCTCCAGGGCAGCCTGAATCTGCCGTTCCGTGCGGGTGTCCACGCTGCTGGTGGCTTCGTCCAGAATCAGAATACGGGGATCGGCCAGCGCGGCCCGGGCGATCGCCAAAAGCTGGCGTTGGCCCTGGCTCAGACCGCTGCCCCGCTCGCCCAGGACAGTCTCGTAGCCCTCGGAAAGGGAGCGGATGAAGTCGTCGGCGTGGGCCAATTGGGCCGCGGCCAACACTTCGGCGTCGCTGGCTTCGGGTCGGCCAAAGCGGATGTTGTTCATCACCGTATCGCTGAAGAGGAAGGAATCCTGCAGGACAATACCGATCTGTCTGCGCAGACTGTCCAGCCCGACATCCCGTACATTCAGCCCGTCGATGGTGACAGCGCCGCTCTTTGTATCGTAGAAGCGGGGGATGAGATTGATGATTGTCGTCTTGCCCGCGCCGGTCGGCCCGACGATTGCAACGGTCTGGCCCGGTTCGGCGTGCAGGTTTACCCCGCGCAGCACAGGCTCGCCGGGGTTGTACTCCAGGGTCACATCCTTGAACTCCACCCGGCCCTGAATCTGCCCCATCTGCACAGGCTTGGGCGCTTCCACAATGTCCGGCTCCTCGTCCAACAGCCCAAAGATACGCTCGGCCCCGGCGATGGCGCTCTGGATATTTGTCCAGAGCACGCTCACCTGCTGGATAGGCTGATTGAAGCGCTGTACGTAGCCCAGAAAGGTGACAATCAGACCGAGGGAGACCAGATTGCCGCCCAGAGGCTGATCCCGCAGCAGATAGACACCGCCCACACCCACAACGATAGCAATCGCCACATAGCCCAGGGCTTCCAGGGTGGGGGCCAGAGCCGCGGTAAAGGCCACCGCCCGGATGTTGGCGTCCCGGTTGGCCGCGTTGCTCTGGCGGAAGGTTTCGATATTGGCCTCTTCCCGGGCAAAGGCCTGCACCTCGCGCACGCCAGAGATGCTCTCTTGCAGGTTGGCGTTGACGTTGCCGATCTCCTGGCGGGTCTTGCGAAAAGCCTTGCGGGCCTGGCTGCTGAACCAGAGGGTAGCCAGAACCATCAGCGGGACCACTGCCATACTGATCAGCGCGTAGATCAGGTTGAGGGTGAGCATTTTGTAGATGATCCAGACGATGAGCAGAATACCGCCCAACACCTGGAGGAGAGCGAAGTTCATCACCTGGCCCAGGGTGTCCATATCGTTGGTGATGCGGCTCATAATATCGCCGGCTTCATTTTTGGCGTAGTAGCCCAGGGAGAGGCGGTGGATATGGCGAAAGACCTCCTCCCGCATATTGCGCAACACGTGATTGCCCGCCCAGGTCATCAGGAAGAATTGCAGACCGTTGACCAGAGAGACACCCACATAGAGGCCGATAATCAGCAGTACCAGCCGCCAGAGCCCGTCGATCAATTCATCGCTGCTGGCATCCGGGGTCAGGCTGGCCCACCAACAGTTGCGCTGCGCGGCGGTGTCTTGTCCCATTTGGGCTGACAGATCCGCCATGCCAGGGATCGCGTTCGCACCGCTTCCGCTGCCAATGGCGTTGCGGGCCACGGCTGGCGCAATATAACAGTCGGTGGCCTGACCGATCAGCTCGGGCGAGATCACCTGCGCCCAGGTGCTGAAGATAATCAGTCCGGCTACCAGCAGCAGAATCCAGCCATAGGGGCCAAAATAGCGGCCCAGACGGCCCAGGGTTGCGCCCACTCGCTTTGGTTTGAGTGTCTCCTGATTCAGAAGACGTTGTGGACCCATCATATTCGTGTAGCCTCCATCTCTTGCGCATCTCCATCGGTCACCGCATCTTCCACCAATTGGCTGCTGAAAATCTCAGCGTAGATGGGGTTAGTCTCCATCAGTTCCATGTGGGTGCCCACGCCCACCACTTTGCCCTTGTCCAGCACAATAATCTGGTCGGCGTTGCGCACAGTGCTGATGCGCTGGGCAATGACAATACTGGTGCGCCCCTCCATCAGCCGGTCCAGCGCACGCTGGATGATGGACTCGGTTGCCAGGTCCACACTGCTGGTGGAATCGTCCAGAATCAGCACCCGGGGGTCCAACAGCAGAGCGCGGGCAATGGCTACCCGCTGCTTCTGGCCGCCGCTCAGGGTTGCGCCTCTCTCGCCCACCGGTGTGGCGTAGCCTTCGGGGAAGCCGACAATAAAGTCGTGGGCCGCGGCCGCTTTGGCCGCGGCGATGACCTCCGCGTCGGTGGCTTCGGGTCGGCCAAAGGCGATATTGTCCCGGATGCTGCCAGAAAAGAGATTTGTCTCCTGCAACACAATCCCAATCTGGCTGCGCAGGGATTCCAGAGTCACATCCCGCACATCATTTCCGTCAATCGTGACACGGCCCTCGCTTACATCGTAGAAGCGGGGGATGAGATTGATGACCGTCGATTTCCCGCTGCCTGTTGCGCCCAACAGCGCCACTGTCTCTCCCGGCGCAGCGGTAAAGCTGATTTCGGAGAGCACCGGCTCCCCGCTGCCAAAGTAGCGGAAGGTGACATTTTCGAAGGCCAGATCGCCCCGGATGGCTGAGAGGGGGCGGGCGTCGGGTTTGTTCACCACATCGTTTTGTGCGTTCAGAATCTCAAAAATGCGGGTTGCGCTGGCGCTGGCCTGGCTCATCTGGCTGATGATAAAGCCCAACTGACCGATGGGGAAGAAGACATAAATCAGATAGAGACTGAACTTTTGCCATTCGCCAAAGGTGAGGGTGCTGTTGATGATCTGCACACCGCCAAAATAGAGAACCAGCGCCTGGCCCAGATTGGCGAGCAGAAAGATAAAGGGGAAGAGGAAGCTGAAGACCTTTGCCACCGTAATGCCCTGATTCATCAAATCTTCAGCGGCTACGTGGAATTTGGCCTGCTCCTGGGGTTCCCGCACAAAGGCTTTGACCACTTTAATCCCGGCCAGATTCTCCTGCAGAATCGTATTCAGCCGCGACAGCTTCTCCTGCACAGCGGCAAAGAGCGGCTGGGCCACCGCGCCAAAAACCGCAAAGAGAATCAGCGCCAGAGGCAGAATGGGCAGGATGACAAGCGTCAGGCGGAAGTTGGTAAAGAGCAGAATCGTCAGCGTCCCTACCAGTAGCACCAGCGCCTGAACCGCCATCAGCAGCCCCTGGCCGATAAAACCCCGCAGCTTTTCCACATCGTCCGTGGCCCGGATCATCAGTTGGCCCGTGCGGTTGCGGTCGTGATAGCTGAAGGAGAGCCGTTGAATCTTTTCAAAAAGCTCGTTGCGGAAATCGAAGGCCACGCCCTGGCTCATCTGCTCCGACACAAATGTCTGGGAAAAGGCAAAGGCCCCCCGCGCCACGGCAAAGATAACGATAAAGACAAGTGCCCAATAGAGTGCGATCTCAGGTCGGTTGGCAAAGGTGTCAAACTGTTCCGCACTCCAGCCCAATCTCTGCAAAACCGCGGGCAAAAAGCTGGCCGGTACGCTGCCGATCTGCTGAGCGATCAGCCCATTCGTCACCGCGTCCAGCACATTTTGCACCAACTGCGGCACCATCAACTGGGCGCCCGTGCTGATAAAGAGAAAGAGATAGGCAAAGATCGCCATCCGTTTGTAGCGGCCCAGATAGCGGATGGCCCGCCCCAGATCGCGAAAATTGGCCTTGGGTCGGTCACCCCGCCCCGCCCCACCCTTCTTACGTCGTTGGAACATTTCCGTTCCTCCTCCTCTAAAATTGAACGCGGCTGACACTGATTGAGCAGACAAACGCGGATACAATCAGTGCCAGCAGACCGCGCTGCACAGTAAGTAAGCGTCAAGAAATAACATAAGGCTTTCGCAAACCAGATTCCGGGAATCGGCCAAACGCATAGGGACATTCGGACGCTCTGGTGGCCGATTCCCGGAATCAAACCCGCAACTTATCTGTTGACGCTTGCTTACTCTATGCAGTGCAAAAGCGAATGATGCAGTTTTTCCAGCAAAGTCTCCAACTGTTCGATCTCCCCACCGGTCAAATCAGTCGTGAGATCATTCAAAAAACCGATGTGGATCGGCAAGGAATGACGCATCAGCAGCCGCCCGGCCTCGCTCAGTTGAATGCGAAAGGCGCGCAGGTCGTCCGGGTCGATCTCCCGTTCGATCAGCCCCCGCTCTTCCAGGCTGCGCAGATGGGCGCTGACGGTATTTTTGCTCAGCCGCTGGCTGCGCGCCAGTTCGGTGGGGGTCAGACTTTTGTCACCGCTCTGGTCGGCCACCAATAGCCGGGCCAACAGCCGCCACTGGGGCGACGACACCGAATCTTCGCGCATCTGCTGGCCCAGAATTGTGTCGTAGGCCCCATTGCACATCTTCACCAAACGCAACAATTCCAGGCCGTGGGTCTCCGTCACACCCACTTCGGCCAGCAGACGAGAAAAAGCGGCCCGGTGTCCTTCAGATGCAGTTTGGTTCGTCGTCGTAGTAGTCATAGGCAGAATTGTACGTCAACGAACTATTTTTGGCAAATTGGAGACTGGGGACTGGGGACTGGGGACTGGGGATCGGGTGTCACTGCCCAATCCCCAGTCCCCGATCCCCGATCTCCGATCCCCGATCCCCGATCTCCGATCCCCGATCTCCCAAAACAAAAAGGCCCGCCATCCAAAGATGACGAGCCTTCCCCAGTACCCCCGACAGGACTTGAACCTGTGCCTTTGGCTCCGGAGGCCAACGCTCTATCCACTGAGCTACGGGGGCAGAACAACCGGATTTGAGACAAAATCATAGCACAGCAGGCGGCTGTCAAGCAAATTGGATTAACACCCGCCAGGTTTTCCGATCCGTGCCGGTTGCAAACCGGCACCTGCTATGGCAAGTGCGTTGAAACGCACTGAAACCGCCAATCCAACCCGTTTCTATACTCGACACGGGCATAAACTGACATTTTTCCGCCTTGTCACCCTGTCATTTTGTCACCTTGTCAAGTATAACGGGTTTCCCATAGCAGATGCCGAATTAATTCAGCGGGTCTATCCCGCGCTCGGCCCTTTCCAGCCAGATGACATTCCGCACCGCTTGTGCTATCATTTCTCCAGCACACTCTATCCCCTGTCCACTGATCGATCCAATGCGCTTTTGAGGAAAAATATCGTGTCTCTTGCCAACTTCCAACCCGCCGAACGGGTACGTTCTTTCGGCGCAACTGTCTTTGCCGAGTTCACCGCCCTGGCTATCCAGCACAACGCAGTCAATCTGGGCCAGGGCTTTCCCGACTTCCCCGCGCCCGATTTTGTAATCGAGGCCGCACGCACAGCCCTGGCCTCGGGCTACAACCAGTACGCACGCAGCGCGGGCCATCCCCGCGCGGTCAAGGCTATCGCCGCCGTCTACAGTCCCCTCTTTGGCCGGGAACTGGACCCGCTGAACGAAATCGTCATCACCACCGGGGCCACCGAAGGCATCTTCGCCACAATGCAGGGGCTGGTCAACCCCGGCGACGAAGTGGTCCTCATCGAACCCTTCTACGACAGCTACCCGGCCGCAGTGCTGATGGCCGGGGGCACACCCGTCTACGTGCCCCTGCGCCCCACGCCGGGAGCCACCAGCGCGGCCCAGTGGTCGTTGGATATGGACGAACTGGCCGGGGCCATCACCCCCCGCACCCGGCTGCTGGTGATCAACACCCCCAACAACCCCGCGGGCAAAGTCTTCACCCTGGCCGAGTTGGAACAGATCGCCGGACTGGTGCAGGAACACGACCTGCTCGTTCTCAGCGACGAAGTATACGAGTGGATGACCTACGACGGCACCCCCCATCTGCGCCTGGCCACCCTGCCCGGTATGTGGGAGCGCACGATTACCCTGGGCAGCGCGGGCAAGACCTTCTCCGTCACCGGCTGGAAGATCGGCTGGGCCATCGCCCCCCGCCAACTGGCCCACGCGGTGCTGATGGCCCACCAGTGGATTCCCTTTGCAGTGACCACGCCCCTGCAGGAAGCTGTGGGCGCAGCCTTCGAGCAGGTAGAGGCCCGGGGCTATTTTGCCGAACTGGCGGCGATGTACAGCGCCAAACGGGACAAATTGGCGGTTGCGCTGGCCGATGTGGGGCTGACGCCGGTGATTCCCCAGGGGTCCTATTTTATTCTGGTGGACACGGCCCATTTGGATGCGCCTACGCCGACAGACGACCCTCGGGACGTGCAGATTTGTCGCTGGCTGACGCGGGAGATCGGCGTGGCCGCCATCCCGCCCTCGGCCTTCTACAGCCCGCAACACAAAGTCCTGGCCGCGGACGTGGCCCGCTTCTGCTTCTGCAAAACCGACGCGGTTCTCGACGCCGCGGCCCAGCGCCTGCGCCAGAACTTCGGATAGGGCAAAAAACGAGAACGCAGATTACGCAGAAACCGCAGATTTACGCAGATTTTATCAGTGTCAATCAATTCAGATCAGCGGTATCAGCGTCCGCTTTTCGTCGTTATCCGGTGTCAGCCGGTCATGTGGCCTGTTCAGTATTGACGGGCTTTCTCTGTGTAATCTGCGGCCATCTGCGTAAATCTGCGTTCAAATCCTTTCTCAATATCACGCATCAGCGCAGATCAATCCAAATCAGTAAAATCTGCGTCCCTCTTTCTGTCAGGAGAATTCATCAATGGAAATTCGAGTTGTCCAGGGCAATATCGCTCAGGTGGAGAGCGATTGTATCGTCGTCAATCTTTTCGAGGGCGTAACCGCCCCCGACGGTGGGACCGGCGCGCTGGATCAGGCGTTGGACGGAGCCATCTCCCGCCTCATCGCCAGCGGCGATTTTACGGGCAAGGCCGAAAGCACGGCCCTGCTCTACAGCGACGGAAAAATCCCCAGCCCCCGCGTCCTGGTGGTGGGGTTGGGCAAAGCGGAGAAGTTCGATCTGCACGGAGTGCGTCGGGCCAGCGCTGTGGCAGCCAAAATTTTGGCGAAAACCGGCGGCGTCAAAAAGTACGCCACGATTGTCCACGGCGCAGGCATTGCCGGTCTGGATGCGGCCCAGGCCAGCCAGGCCCTGGCCGAGGGCACACTGCTGGCCCTCTATCAGACCACCCAATACAAACGGGAGAAGAAAGAGGCGGGGCTGGATAGCTGCACAGTCGTCGAATTCAGCCAGGAGAAGCTGGCCGATGTGAGCGCCGGTGTACGCCGGGGTGAAGTCATTGCCCAGGCTGTCTACACCGCCCGCCATCTGGTCAGCGAGCCGCCGAATCTCCTCTTTCCTGTGGAACTGGCGGTCCGTGCCCGGCGGATGGCCGAGACAGTCGGCCTGAAAAGCACTGTGCTGGGGGAAGCGGCTATGCGGGAATTGGGGATGAATATCCTCCTGGCCGTGAGCAAAGGCAGCGCCAACGAAGCCCAGTTTCTGATTCTGGAACACGCACCCGCCGGTCACGAGGAGGAGCAGCCCCTCGTCTTTGCCGGCAAAGGCATCACCTTCGACACGGGCGGAATCAGCCTGAAGCCCGAAGCCGAGATGTGGCGGATGAAGAACGATATGGGCGGCGCGGCTGCGGTCATCGGCGCGCTGGAAGCGATTGGCCGTCTCAACCTGCCCCGGCGTGTCATCGGTGTGGCCGCCTGTGTGGAAAATATGCCCGATGGCAGCGCCTTTCGCCCGGCAGATATTGTGACAGGAATGACGGGCAAGACCGCCGAGATTATCAGCACAGACGCCGAGGGGCGGCTGGTGCTGGCCGATGCCCTGGCCTATGTGGCCCGCTTCAACCCCTCCGCGGTGGTGGACCTGGCGACCCTGACCGGCGCGGTGGGGATTGCGTTGGGCAAAGTGCGGGGCGGTCTTTTCGCCAACAACGAGGATTTGTCCCAGGCGCTGATGGCCGCGGGAGAACGCAGCGGGGAGAAGCTCTGGCCCTTCCCGATGGATGAGGAGTACATCGAGGGCATAAAGAGCGATATGGCCGAAGTGAAGAACAGCGGCGGCAAAGGCAGCGGGCTGTCCAGCAGCGCCAAATTCCTGGAACACTTCACCGAAGGCTACCCCTGGGCACATCTGGACATTGCCGCGATGGTGTGGAGCGACACCGAAAAGGGGGCCGAGAACCCCAAAGGCGCCACCGGCTACGGCGTGCGTCTGCTGGTGGAATTGGCAGGCGCGATCTAATGAGAAGTTCGACTTTTTCTGAAAAGTCGAACTTCTGTACTGGTCAAAAACATCGTAAAATCTGTAGGTGCGGTTTGCAACCGCACTTTCACTCGAAGAAGTGCGGTTGCAAACCGCACCTACGTTTTACCATCTCGTTGACCAGTACAGAAAAGTCGAACTTCTGTGCGTAGCCAAAGGGGCAGAAGAAGAAACGAGGAACGCAGATTACACCGATTTCGCAGATTTTTGCAGATTGAATCCGTGTTCCTTCCCATCCGTGTATACAATCTATTTTCAGGTTCGTTCGTTTTATCATTTGGGCAGAGGAGGAGATGGTATGCAGAAGCGAAATGGGACGAAACAGATGAGCCGTCTGGCGCGCACGGGGCGACGGGCGGTGTGGGCCACCACCGCGGCGCTGGTCTTGATGGGGCTGACAATGCCCATTGCCGCGGCCGCGCAAACAGCCCAGGAAGCCGCGGGCGGGCCGGCAATCTGGCCGGTGCTGCTGCCTCTGCTGGCGGCTGCGGCCAGTGTGGAGCGGGCCGTAGAATTGGGCTGGAATTATGTGGAGTGGGGGCTGATGCGTTTTGTGGGCTGGCGCCCCAGCGATCTGAAGGCGGCCAGCTACAGTCAGTTCAAAAGTGGGACAAGCCTGCTGGCCGGGGTTGTACTGGGAATTGTGGTGGTCAACTACAGCAGTATGCGCCTGATGGCCCACATCCAGCCACTGATTCCCACCTTTTTTGTGGGCGACGCCAGCCAAATGGGGCTGTGGGATGTGCTGATCACCGGCGCGGTGGTGGGTGCCGGTTCCAAACCAGCCCACGACATTCTGGGCATCATCACCCAATTGAAGAACTTCACAGGCAACTCCGCCATCAAACAGCGGGAGCAGGCTGGCGCGGCCCTGGCCGAGGGCATTATGAAGTTGAGCCAGGGCCAGGCTCCTGCGGCAGCCTACAGCATCGACGTGCCGGGGATGGAACCCTCCGCGGCTACAGCCCGCAGCCGGATGCTGGAAGAGACCGGCAGCCGGGCCGCGCCGGAAGTCCGGGTGGAGCGCTACGCCCGGGCGATTCACGACAGTTTGTACAACGGGTCGTAGGATGGAGTGGGAGGATGGAGTGGGAAACGTGAAAACGTGAAACGTGAGGTGTCGTCACATACTCTCACGTTTCACGTTTTCACGTTTCCGCACGCACTTTATGGCTTCGCCACCTTATGTTTTACGCCTCGACGGTCAGTTTTCCCGTGCCTTCTGCTGTCCGGTGGGCATAACGCCAGAGCAGCGCGGCCACCGCGATCAGAACCGGTACAGCCGCCGCGATCTGCCAAAACCAGAGGGATTTGATATCCAACCGTTCCAGCAGGGAGCGATCCACAACCCCTTTTTCAAAGAGGGGATGGGCGAAAAGACGGCGCTGGGCGGCCTGCTGTCTGTGGGTGGTGAGCAGTGCAGCCCGCAGTTCCTTGCGAAAGAGGGCCCGGGGGTGGGCAGGGCGAACAGTGCCGGCCACTTGCTCGGCCAGATGGGTCAGGGCGGCGATCTCGTCCCCATTCACCGCTATACGAAGCACAAACTCACCGGAAGCCGTCCCCCCGCTCAGTAACTGACGACTGTGAACGTCCAGCACCTCTGCCGGTTCCAGCGTCTCGCTGGCAGGGGCAACCATCCAGCCAGCCTTTTCCAGCCACCCGTGCGGAATCCGTTCGGTCAAAACCGCAGACCACTGCCAGTGGCTGTCGTTTCCATTGCTATTCCCCACCTTCATCTGCTTCGTCCTTTCCCCACACGTAGCCCTTTAACTCCTTGCGCAGCGCGGCCAATGTGCGAAAATAGAGGGATTTGATCGCGCCTTCGCTTTTGTCCAACAACTCGCCGATCTCCAGGTTGGAGAGCCGGTTGCCGAATTTATAGATCAAAAGATCACGCCGTTCTGCCGGCAATCTTTCGATGGCAGCCCACAGGGTTTCGTGATCCTCTTCCCGGTCGATGACCTCTTCTGGCTCATTCTGCCGCCGCCCGGCCAGGTTAAGCATATCAAAAGGCACAAACTGACGGCGGCTGTTGTCCCTGTGATGGTTAGCCACCAGATTGTGGGCGATGCGGTAGAGCCAGGCCGAAAAGGGTAGCCCCCGATCTTCATAGGTGTCCAGCTTTGCCAGGGCCCGGTAAAAGGTGCGGGCGGTCAGATCTTCGGCTTCCTGGGCATTGTGAATCCGGTTGTAGACGTAGGCATAGATGCGGTCCACATAACGCTCGTAGAGAATCCCAAAAGCGTTGGCGTCCTGCTTGGCCTGGTGGACCAACAATGCCTCGGCTGTCCGCTGGGAAGAGAGCGAATCGTTCTCTGGTTCGGGGGCAGGCGCTGGCTGCCGCTGCTCGGCCCCAGATTTTTGTTGATTCTCGTCCATCACAAGCTGGTTGTCACTCACAGATCAGAACACCTTCAGGGCCAAATGGTTACGGGGTTATCGATCAGAAAAATGGCTGGCGGCACGCATAGCTACAGATAGTATGCGAACACGTCCACCCATTATAGGCAATGCCCGTTATTCTGGGCAAGCCTGAGAGGTGCTTCTTTACAGCGGGCAGAGCGTTGCCGTACAATGGGGGTGAGCAGCTACGAACAGATGTACACGGATCAAAAAACGAAGAGTGAAACGAGAAGCGTGAGATCGATGATCGATCTCACGCTTCTCGTTTCCTTGTGAAATAGAGTCCGTGGCAATCCTGTCGATCCGTGAAATCCGTGTCCTTATCCCGTCAGCTCGCCAGGAAAGCGTCAATCGCGCTCTTGCTGATGCGGTATTGGCTGCCGATCTTCTTGGCGGGAATAGAGCCATCGTCGATCAGCGCCTGAATATCGCCGTTGCCCACCTTCAGATAGGCAGCGGCCTCTTCCAGGGTCATCACCGCCGGCGCAGAAGCTGTACCCGCCGCCGCGGCCTGTTGCTGGGGAGCGGCCTGTTGTTGCTGGCCCTGCCCCTGGCCCATGGCCTGGGCAATCATCCCGGCCATGCCCATACCCATACCCAAACCAGCACCCATACCCAGCCCTTCGCCGCCGCCAGAGCCTTCCTGCTGGGCGCTGTCGCCGATGGCACGCGCGGTCTTGAACTGCATATAGGCGCCCATATCCCCAATCGCGCCCATACTGGCCCGCTCGTCAATGGCCTTGGCCGTATCTTCGGTGGGGCTGATGGAGACGACCCGGAACTGGCGCAGGGAGATACCCATAGCCGAAAAGTCTTCTTGCAGACTGGCCCGCATAGCCGCGCTCAACTCGTCAAAGAGCCGGGGCAGGTCCAGAATGCTGGTCATATTTTCGCCCAGCACATCGGTCATGCGGCTGATGACGACGCCCCGCAGATAGTCGCTGATCTGGGCGGTGCGATAGACGCCCTGGGTGCCCACAAACTGATCGACGAAGCGCTTGGGGTCTTCCACCTGCATCGTATACTGGCCGAAGCCCCGCAGCCGCACCAGCCCCAAATCCGTGTCGCGCAGGGTGATGGGTTCGGGGGTGCCCCACTTCTGGTCGGTGAACTCCCGCATATTCACAAAATAGACTTCGGCGGTGAAGATATCCTTGCCGCTGGTGCCCAGACGCAGCAGACTGGAAAGGATGGGCAGGTTGGCCGTACTGATGGTGTGGCGGCCCGGATCGAAGGTGTCCAGGGATTTGCCGTCCCGGTAGAAGACGGCCCGCTGGCTCTCCCGCACAATCACCTGGCTGCCAAAGCGGAAATCCCCCGCGCCGAGCTCCGGCTTGCGTACTACCAGATCATTTGGCCCCTGATCCGGGGCGTCGATTACATCAATAATTCGTGGCATAGAATCGTCTCCCTGTGGTAGAGAGGGCGGGGATTGGGGACTGGGGACTGGGGACTGGGGATTGGAAGCTCAAGTGCCCAATCCCCAGTCCCCAGTCCCTGTTCCCCACTTCCCAACCCCTATTTGTCATCCCGATCAAAAATTCGTTTGAAGAATCCTTCTTTTTCCTCGCCGTCCCCGTCCTCGTTGGCGCTCTCTGCGGCGCTGTCGGCGGCCTGCATCCACTCCTTTTCCACAGTCGGCGCGGCGGCCAATGCGTCCGGCTCTTCCACGGCTTTGTGGCGGGCGTCGTAGAGCCGGTTGAGTTCGGCCAGCTTCTCAGTCAGGCCGTCGATGGCGTCGCCGATACCGCTTTTGGCTTCCACAGCACTGCCCAACCCGTCCACAGCCTGCTGCACTTCGTAGGTGCGGGCGGCCAGCCCCACATCGAAGCGATGAAGCGCGTCGAGCTGATCTTCCTGGATTTTCACCGCGTCCAGCAGACCGCCAAAACCGTAACTGGCGGTCTTCACCCGGTCGGCCAGCTTCTGCACACGGGTAATTGCACCGTCCAGATCGTCCATATAGAGCAGACCGCCGCCTTTGAGCAGCTTCTTTTGCAGGTCATACATCCGCTGCTTTTCGCTTTCCAGGGTGCTGGCAATCGTCTGGCGCAGGCGGTAATCGGCCTCCCGGCGCAGTTCCTTGTCCACATAGCCCCGCACAATCGGCAGCCCTTTGAGCAGCCGTTCGATTGTGCCCATATTGGCTTTGGCCTTGTCCACAAACGGATTGGTCATACGAGTCTCCTTTGGTTCAATGGGTATAAGAACGCCCGTAGTTTCTGATTTTGGTGTTACGAGTGAAATAACGGAAGCTATCCTGTGGTGGCCGCGGCCCGTTTGGTCAGGAAGACTTCGCTGCCGCACCAGGGACATTCGATCAGCCCTTTGCCGGCAAAGGCAAGTTCGCCGCCGCAGTTGGGGCACTTCTTGCCGTCGGTCAGTTGTTGACTTTCCACACTGTAGAGGATGCCTTTGTCCCAGTTGATAGCGCCGCTGAATAGCTGCTTGCCCACCAGATTGCGGATCATCTCCTCCACCGCGTCGGTGGGCTGCTGCATCTCTACAACAATCTCCGAGATGCTCACCTGGCCCTGGGTCAAAACCATATTCAGCAGCTTCTTCTCCTGCTCCACCTGGGCAAACTGGCGATCTTCCTGGCTGCCCTGGCGCTGAAGATAGAGACCCACCCCAACGAGTGGCGCGCAGACCAGCAGGGCTACAAAGATGCCGAGAACCATTCCGCCCCAGGTTGCGCCGGATGCGACAACTGTGGCCGACCAGCCAAGAAAGAGCAGAACCCCAATAGCGATAATAATCAGGCCAACAATGCGACCGCCTCCGCGCATAACAGACTCCTTTAGATGATGCGATATTGAGATGAGGAGGAGGGAGCTTCGCTCAGAATCCCATCATCTCATTATCTTTCATTTTATCCAAACCCGCCACCGCCACCACCGCCGCCGCCGCCTCCCCCGCCACCGCCGGAGAAGCCACCGCCACCGCCGCTCCAGCCGCCGCCGGAAGAGGAGCTGCTGGCCGGGCGGCTGGTCATTGTGCTGCTGGCGCTGGAGAGCATCGCGCCCAGACCCGCGCTCATACCGCTCAGGCTGTTGCCCAGACCCCGGCTGGCGTCGCTCAGACCGCCGCCCAGAGTGCCCCCCTCGCTGCCGGGGCGGGCCAATTTGCCCAGACCGCCGCCGGTATCCGATGGGATTGGGCCGGTTCCGCCGTTGCCGTAGTACCAGCGGCGATAGGGTCCATACAGCGTCGGATCGGGGATGTACCAGCCCGGCGCGGGTGCATCTATTTTCTCGAATTTGCGAATGTAGGCTTTGTCCACCCCAAAGGCGATGGCATAGGGCAGCCAGCGATCCCAGATTTCCTTCTGGCTCTCCAAATCCGTGTAGCGGTCAATGTCCTTCAGATAGCGCTTGAAGGCCAGCCAGCGGGCTGCGCTTTCCGAGCCGCTGTCGGTCTTTCGGGGCATAAAGCGGGAGAGGATGAGAAAACCGAAGGCGGTAATGCCCATCCCGAAGCCAGGCAGAAAAGCCGCGGCGGTGAGATCGCCGAAAGCCCCCACCAGCGCAATACCGGCCAAACCGGCCAAGCCCAGAAGAAAGACGCCCAGGCAGCCGTATTGATTGCGTACACTTTCCGGGTTGCTCACAAAGAGCTGGCGCGCGGTCACATCTTCGTAAAGCGCCTTCTTCAGTCCCGGCAGCTTCTTATAAAATTTGTTCTTCAGGTCCGAAAGCTCCACTTCGTCCTTTTTACCAAAGACACCATTGAGTAACCCTTCCTCAAAATCGCTGAGGGGGACATCATCCCGTTCCCGGCGATAGATGAAGTCGGTAGAAGTGAGAAAGCTGCCCCGCTTCACCTCCGTAATGCTGATGGCCTTGCGCCGGGCCAGGTCTACCAGTGTGGCGATAATGTCCTGCATATCCACCTGCTCATCCAGCAGGGCACCGGCCACACCGGGCGGCAGATCGTCCGGCGGTTCGGGCAGATAGTCGGCCACCATATCCACGGGTTTGTCCCGGCCCAGTTTGTACCAGAGCAGATAGAGCAGGGCGGGGCCGCCAAAGAGAAAGAGCGCACCCAACGCGCCAAAGCCCAGGGTAGCTAGCGGAGCCCAGGTGTCAATATAGGCTTGCTCGGCCTCCCGTGCGGCCACATCTTCATCGGCGCGGGCCTGCCAGGGCTGTACTGAAGCCGCCACAACGCCGTGGAGAAACTGCACCCGCACTTCAAAATCCTGACCGCTGTTGAGCCGCCGGTCCAGATCGAAGACAATCGTCTTGCGCCCTTCCAGCACAGTGGCCGAAGCCGAATCTTTGGCGTCCCGGGCGTTGATGTAGGCCCCCCACTCCTGAATTTCGGCAGGGACAAAGACATTCACCCGTCCATCCAACACAGGAAAGCTGCGGTCGCTGTAGATGGCCTTCCACCAGAGCTGGTCGCCGCCGTCGTACAGGCGCAGGCCGCCGTGAACTGTATAGCTGAGGGAATAGGTCTCGCTGGTATTGGCAGTGGGGGGGAAATACCAGCGGATAGCGTAGCGGCTTGCGTTGTCATCCACCGTAAAGGTGTAGGGCTGAGAGCCGCCGGAGACCAACTGATAGCGGTTGCCGCTGCTGTCGGTGATGGCCCAGTTGTCGGCGTAGAGGAAGTTGTTGATGGGCAGCTCGCGAAAGCCAAGGGTGAAGCTGCCCGCAGTGAAGCGGATGCGCTGGTGCTCGGCCACGTCGAAGGTACCATCAGCCTTCACGAGAATATCCACATCGAAGCGATCCCAGACCAGAGACTTCTCCTGGGCGCGGACGACAAGGGGCGCGGCCAAAAGGCAGATGAGCCACGCAAGCAGAACAATGGATTGGAGACGGCGGATGCGGGGTGACATCGATTCTCCTGTCTATCGGGCGGCGCTGGCGTCCAGCAGCTCGGCTTCTTTGAGAAGTTGAACCACTGGCTGCCTATTGTGCCAGGGGATGAATGAGTCAATAAAACATATCTTATAGAATAGCGCTTTCTCATTGTACAATTTCTGACATTCTACCAACTAATCGTCTGACATTCAATTATTTCACACCGTAAACTTGTCGTTTTCATCCGGCGCTGGCTGTGATATACTATCGCCTATATCCTTGACGACGCACTCCTCTTTATGCACCCGCGGCGTCCCGTATCAGGAGAAAACCCTATGCAGATTTCCGACTTCCCGCGCCCGCCCGACGACAACGGGCGGGGCATTCACTGGTCAGCCCGCATCTACCACCCCAGCGGGGCCGACCTTGACTTCTGGATTTCTGAGTTGACAGCAATGAAGATGAAGTGGATTAAATTGCTGGACGACGGCGACGGTTCTTCTTTGGAGCTTTGCCGCCGGCTGATCGATGCGGGAATGATGCCGGTAGTGCGTCTCTTTCGGGAGCGGCCCAACCCGGGGCGGATTGGCGGGCGGGAGATCAGCGGTGTACGCAAACTGGTGGCGGCTGGGGTGCGCTACTTTGAAACCAACAACGAGCCGGACCTGCCCGCGGAGTGGGAGGGCGATCAGCCAGAAAACTGGCTGGATATTGTCATCGACAACTACATTTTCGACGCTGACATTGTACACAACGAAGGTGGACTGCTGGCCGTACCGGCTATGGGGCCAGGCGGCAAGGAAAATATCATCGAAGGTGTGGTGGCCCGGGGGCGCAGCGATCTTTTCGACAAAGGCGCGTGGCTTGCCATCCACAACTACACACTCAACCACCCAATTAATTACCCGGACGATCCGGTCAATCAGAACGGACAGCCCTTGACCCAGGCAGAGTTTGACCGCTACCCGGCCTGGTCCTGGGATATGCGGTCGATAGAGCTGATCAACGAGCGACGGGCCAGGGACAAAAACCCCGGCCAGACAATCGACCAGGACGCCAACTGTTTCCGGGGCTGGGAGCGGGCGGGCAAGATGATTTTTGAGGCCCTGGGCCGCTACATTCCGGTCATCAGTACGGAGGGCGGACCGGTGGTGGGCTGGGGCGATGATCTGCGCTACAACAAAATCGTCCCCCAGCAGCAGGCCGAAATGCAGGTGGAGATCATCCGTTTTATGCAGGAACAGGCCCCCGAGTGGTACTTCTCCTGCTGCACGTGGCTGCTGGCCAGCCGACCCCTGGGCGATTTCAGCCCTACCTGGGAGCAGATGAGCTGGTATACCGACGCCTGGAACGAGCGTTTCGGGCTGGCTGGGCGTCTGCCCATTATCCAGGCCCTGAAAGATTTGCCGTCGGTGGTGCGCCCGGAACTGCGCCGGGGCACAGCCGCCCTCTCGGCCCGCATCGTGCGGGGAGACACGGGCCAGCCGCTGGTCAACATACCGGTCACCCTGGAATCCACTTCAGGCAACGGGACTTTCCGTCGCCGCATCCCCGCTACCACCGACAGCGACGGGCGCTTTAGCCTGGACCGGGTATCGGCGGACAGCTATCGGCTGCTGCTCTACGATACAGTGCTGGCCCAGGTTGCCCTGGCAGACAATGAGAATACGCATTTGGACCTGCGGGCACAGACGGGCCAGCGCAGCATCCTGCGTGGCAAAGTGACCGATCCCAACGGCGCGGCCCAACCCGGCCTGGCGGTGAGTTTGCACCAGACCAATCCGGCCCGGCTTGTGGCCCAGACCAATACCGACGCCGGGGGGGGCTACAGCTTTGCCCCCCTGACAGCAGGCATCTATACCCTGCGGGTGGCTGCGGGCACGGAGCAGGCCAGCGAGCGGCGGGATATCGACATTGACGGCTGGGAAAACGAAGAGCAGAATCTGACTGTGCCCCAGGCCGCCAAACTGCGCTTTCAGGTAACGGGTAAAAAGCTGCTTTCCCCCCAGGAGACGGGCAACGAAAATAAAATCTGGGGGCAAGTTCTGGATACCAGCGGCAACCCCATCGATGGCAAGAGCGTGCGTCTGCGCTGGACCGGGGCCGAGCCTGGCACTGATTTTCCCACGGTCAAGAGCGGACAGAATCCCTTCAAGCCCCGGGGCTATTTCGAGTTTATCCATACGCCAGGGGTCTTTCTGGTGGATGTGGTGGACCCGGAACACGAAAGCGAAGTGGCCGACGATCTGGTGACGGCCAATCTGCCCAACCGCAGCCGTCCGATCACCTACGATGTCACCTTTCAATTGATCAGCACAGCCCGGCCCAGTGCCCGCAGCGCGCTTGTGGGTCGGGTTGCCGGTGGACCCCTCAACGGCGCGGTGACCCTCAGCGGGGGCGGGGGTGGACCCCAGGCCGTGCGGCTGGATCAGGAGCGGGCTTTCCGTTTTGATGCCCTGCCGGCCGGGGTCTACCAGCTCAGTCTGGAAGGGGTAGGGGTGATTGCAGAGGAGCTGACCCTCAACGGCTCTGACGAGGCCCGGGTCGAATTCCCAATGCAGGGGCAGATCAGCGGGCGGGTCTTGCCAGCCAAGGCAGGGGAAAAGGTCAGCTTGACCAGTGAGGAGTACAGCATTCGCAAGCAGGCGATGAGCGGGGCCGATGGCGTCTATCGCTTTGTGGGGCTGCCCGCGGACAGCTATAGCCTGCGTCTGGAGGCCAGCGAATTGCCAGCCCAGAAGGCGGTTTCGGACGGGCGCAGCGCGGCGGATGGGCCGGTTTTTGACCGGGAGCAGGGGGAGCGCAGCGTCATTAGTGGACGCGTCACCACCCATCAGGAGCAGCCCGCGGCCAGACTGGTGCTCTTTCTGCGCACGCCGGGCAGCCGTGTGGCCGAGACCCAGACCGATGAGGACGGGCGCTTTCGTTTTGCCGGGCTGGGCGCAGGCTCCTATAGCCTGGAGGTGACCGGTGCGGGCATTCTGGCCGCGGACATCCGTCTGGACGGGGTGATCGATGTGGAGCGCAGCCTGCGCCTGCCCCCCCCCATCACCGAAAAGCCCCCCCTGCGCCCCCCCAGCCAGCCCGTGGGGACGCCCACTACGGGGAATCGCCCCCTGCGCCACTACCTGCTGTTGGATAATAGCAACCCGGCGCTCACGGCCCAGCGTCTGCTGGCGGCCCAGCCCTATATTCTGCGCACAAAAGCAGCCGTCGGCTTTGACGGGGAGACGGTGACAAAGGCGGATCGGGTGACAATCATCGGTCAACCAGCGCCCCAAGTGATTCAGGCCCTGGCGGCCGCACGTATCCCTGTGCAGCGGGTCTCGGATGATGTGGAAAAACTGAGCCAGGAGTTGGAGGGATTGCTATGAGTTCAATGGAGCGCTTTGTACGTTGGCTGACGGGTGACGAGGGGGAGGATAGCCCCGGGGAGAGTAGCCGTTCCTTGCCCAGGGCCACAGATGCCGCCGGACTGCCCGAACTGGTGAGCAATGCCGAAGCCTATGGGGTGACAGTAGAGCAGATCGCCGTGGAGCCAGGCACCCGCTATTGGCGGGTGACCCGGGTGCATCATCTCAGCCCGGAAGAAAATGGGGGGCGTCATCATCTCTACATTGACGCATCCAAGACCGACGGCAGCCGGGCCTTCAATAGCCAGGCTTTCATCACCTGGGAGGGTGGCGAGCAGACGGCCACCCTGGACAAACCGATCAACGAGCCAGCTACCAATTTTCCGCTCTTCAAGTGGCAGGTATGCTCGGTGGAGATGCGGGGGATGCCCAGCGATAAAGTACACGGCGTGAGCAGCAGCCACCCGGACGAGCCGGCGCCGGACGGAACCCAGACCGGTAACACCCTTTTCCATCATTCCTTTCTGGTCATCTTTCAGGAGGTGACAGCGCCCCAGAGAGTCACAACCGGGACGATTCGGGGACGGGTGGAAAACAGCCGGGAGGGGCTGACGGTTGCGCTTGTGCAGGCCGGGAACTCTCTGGCTACGGCTGGGGTTGCTGGCGATGGCAGCTTCACTTTTCAGTCTGTGGTGGCCGGGGAGTATACTTTGCAACTGGAAAGCCAGAGCATTCCTGTGCTGGTGCAAGCGGGAAAGAGCGTGGAGGTGGCGCTGGTTCTGGCCGCGGCCGAAAGTGTGATCGAAGGGACAGTCCAGGGCGGGGGCGGTCTGCTCCTGCGTCTGGTGCAGGCGGGCGAAACTATGGCCGAAGGTCCGCTGGGACAGAGCGGTGCGTTTCGGCTGCGCAATTTGGCCCCGGGCATCTATCACGTACAGATTCTGCGGCCCGGCGAAAGCGAACCCCTGGTCAAATCCGGTGCGCTGGCTATGGACGGGCGCAACAAACGCACGGTGGAGTTGGCGATTCCTGCCCCCGCTCCTCTCCCGGAACCCACGCCGGAACCGGACCCCATCCCACCGCCGGTCACGCCAGCCAGCAGTGGCTCGCCCCTGGACCACTACGTACTCTTCGCCGCCAGTGACACACCGGAGATTCAGGCACAGTTAGCTGGCCTGCTGCCTGTGCTGGCGCAAAAGGGATTGGGTTTTGGCTTCGATTATCAGGAGGCAGCCCGTGCCCGGCAGGTGAGCGTTGTGGGGGATGGGCGGTCGATACCCGAATTTCAACTCATCTTCCTGAACAGTCAGGGGGTGAAGGTGCGCCGGTTGGTGGGCACACCAGCCGAGATAGCCGGGCAGTTGTAGGGGTGGCAGGTGGTGTCCTGAGCCTGTCGAAGGGTGGCAGGAAAATTGTGAATGCAGAACTGTGAATTGTGAATGAACAGCATCTCGACCCGCTTTGTGGTTTGTAATGGCGAACTGATTCGGCCGGAGCTGGCGACTGTCACTGTGCTGGGCAATACGCTCTACGGCGCGTTTGGCGTCTATGAGAGCATCCAGCTTTGGAATGGCTCTGTCTTTCATCTGGACGATCATCTGGAACGGCTGCTGGACTCGGCCAGGGCTATCGGTCTGCCATTGGCCGGTGATTTGACCGGGCACCGGGGCTGGGTATATCAACTGCTCCAGGCGGAAGGCAGCCCGCCGGATGCCACCATTCGCCTCTTTTCCGTAGGGCCAGAGAGGGAGACCCCACCCCGCAGCTTTCTCTGGCTGGAAGCCCTGCACCCGCCGACACAGGAGATGCGCCAGGCAGGTGTGGGCGCGACTTCTTATCGGGGCGAGCGGGCCTTGCCGACGGTGAAGTCGTTGAACACACTGGTCAACACCCTGGCCCGCCACACCGCCCAGGCCGGGGGGGAACACGAGGGGCTGTTGGTAGATTCTGGGGGATATGTACGGGAGGGGGCAAGCAGCACTTTTTACGCTGTCCAGGAAGGAAGTCTGCTCATCCCACCGCCGCAAGATATTCTGGAGGGAGTGACGTTGCAGATCGTTCTGAACCTGGCCGAAGAAGCGGATATTCCTGTGCGTCGTATCCCTCTGGCCCTGGCCGGGCGCGGCGGCTGGGACGAGGCATTTCTCACCAGCACCAGCCGCCACATCCTGCCCCTGGTCCGGCTGGATGGGGTGGCGATTGGGGATGGAAGACCGGGGCCGCTGACGAAAGAGTTGGGGCAGCGCTTTGAAGCCTATTTTGAGCGGGTGACGGGGCGCGCCTATTGCGCAGGTCTATGAAAAACGCGCCGCTGCGGGTCTGCTATTTTGGAACCTACCGGGACGAATACTCCCGCAATCGTATTCTGATGGAGGGTCTGCGGCGCAACGGCGTGCAGGTGATCGAGTGTCATGAGCGGCTGTGGGACGGCATCGAAGATCGGGTGCAGACTGTGCAGGGTGGCTGGAAGAGTCTGCGCTTCTGGCGGCGCATCGCAACGGCCTATACCCGGTTACTTCGCCGCTATTGGCAATTGGGCGGGGCATACGATGTACTGGTAGTGGGCTATCCCGGCCAGTTGGATGTTTTCCTGGCCCGGCTGCTCAGTTGGCTGCATCGCAAACCCCTGGTCTGGGATATTTTTATGTCCATCTATCTGATCGCACTGGAGCGGGGGCTGGATAGGCAGAGCCGGGTGGGTGTCGGTTTGCTTCGGCGGCTGGAGTGGCTGGCCTGCCGCCTGCCCGATCAACTGATTATCGACACCGCGGCCTATGCGGCCTGGTTTGAGCAGATCCACGGCGTACCAGCTTCGCGTTTTGGCCTGGTTCCTACTGGGGCGGACGACAGGCTTTTTTACCCCATTCCACCCTCCGCAGAAAAATCTGACCTGTTCACGCTCCTCTATTATGGCACGTTTATTCCCAATCACGGGGTATCGACGATTGTAGAAGCGGCGGCTCTGTTGGCCGGTGAATCGTCCATTCACTTCCGGCTGGTAGGCGATGGCCCGGATCGGGCTATGGCGGAGCAATTTGTTCGGGAACGGCGGTTGACAAATGTGACTTTTGTGGGTTGGCTGGAACCAGCAGAACTGCGCCAGGAGATCGCTAATGCGGATGTCTGCCTGGGGGTTTTCGGGGATACACCCCAGTCCCTGATGACGGTGCAGAATAAGATTTATGAATGTCTGGCTATGGGGAAACCGGTGGTGACGGGGGAGGGGCCGGCTATCAGTGAGAATTTTCAACACAAAAAACATCTCTATTTAGTAGAACGGCGGAATCCAACTGCCCTGACCGAATCGATCCGCGACCTGCGTGTCGATTCGACTCTGTGCCAGAAAATGGCAGAGAAGGGCAATGCACTCTTTCGCCAACAATATGGGCTGGAGCCATTGGGGAAGCGCGCTCTATCTATCCTAGAAGGGTTGTGAAGATAGGGAACTATGAGTTCAGCTACGATTTCTGTCATAATTCCCACCCTTAACTCTCCACTGATTGATCGAACTGTGGAGGCTCTGCGTTCCCAAACAGTGGACCCGGCGCGGGTCGAGATTTTGGTAGTCGGGTTGGACGAGCCGGGGTTGGTTCGACCCGATGAAAGGGTACGGCTGATCGACGAGGGGGGGCGGGCCAGCGCTGCCTCGAATCGTAACCGGGGGATGCAGGAAGCGGTGGGTGACATTCTTTGTTTTACGGATTCTGACTGCGTGCCTGCGCCAGATTGGCTGGAACGGATCACTGCGCTATATGTGGATGAACAGGTATTCGTAGTCGGCGGTGGTGTTCTCTTTGAGCAGGGTAATTATTGGTCTTTGTGTGACAATTTGAGCTGGTTCTATCAATTCTTGTCGTCATCCCCGCCAGGGCAACGCAGCCATCTGCCTACCCTGAATTTAAGTATCCGACGGGCTATCTACGAAGCAGTGGGCGGGATGTCTCTCGACTATCCCTTGGCCGCGGGGGAGGATACAGAATGGACTGAGCGTATGACACAAAATGGCTTTGCGCTCCATTTTGCGCCCGATGCGGTTGTCACTCACATGGACCGGCGAACATCGCTAGCCGCGCTGTGGAGGCATGGCTATAGCTACGGCCAATATTCCCCCAAAATTGGCTACCCTGGCGGCCAGCCCCCAGCCCCAGAATCGATAGAGCGTCTGTTGCCCCGTCGCTGGTGGTTGATGCTCCTCCTCTCGCCCCTCCTGGCTTCCCTGGCAATGGCGCGTTCCCTCACTTCACATAGAGTCTGGCTGGCTACGCCCGGCATCTGGCTGAGTAAACTGGCCTGGTGCGTGGGGTCGGCAGCCTCATTGCGCCAACAAAAAATCGGGTAATTGACCTCTCTTTGTGGTATGATTCATAAGGATTTAGGGTACGGTTCAAATTTCGATTAATATCTACTTCGCTCTGCTGACAGGAATTGTAGCTATCTCTTGGCAGTATGCTTGTTAGAGCCTGTTTGAAAATTAGGTGGCAGGTTTGATGCGTTTGAGCATCGTGGCAATGGAAGCGACATAAATGACGCCTTCGCTACTTTTGGTACAATGCT
>JAANMX010001626.1_pt1 | contig 24931 bp, 19 predicted proteins | sample 7279681 | NCBI WGS metagenome assembly JAANMX01 (sample SAMN14094542, study PRJNA606508) | bioreactor metagenome | isolation source: A lab-scale SPAN reactor treating ammonium-rich wastewater day 351 | place: Ireland: Galway | collected 2018-01-01
GGGGGTTCATCACACAATAGGCCCCCCCATAGGCTTTGCGGATGATGACCGTCAGCTTGGGCACAGTGGCCTCGGCAAAGGCGTAGAGCAGCTTGGCCCCGTGGCGGATAATGCCGCCGTGCTCCTGATTCAGGCCGGGCATAAAACCGGGCACATCTTCCAGCACAACCAACGGAATGTTGAAGGCGTCGCAGAAACGCACAAAACGGGCCGCCTTCTGGCTGGCATCCACATCCAGCACACCGGCCAGCACAGAGGGCTGTTGGGCTACAATCCCCACGGAACGTCCCCCCAGCCGGGCAAAACAGACGATCACATTCTGCGCCCAGTGCTGGTGGACCTCCAGAAATTGGCCGCCGTCCACAATCCGTTTGATAATCTCCTTCATATCGTAGGGCCGGTTGGGATTGTCCGGCACAATCGCGTCCAGTTCCTCGTCCTGGCGCAGGGGATCGTCCGTGGATGGCACAAAGGGCGGGTCTTCCATATTGTTGTTGGGCAGATAGCTCATCAACTGTTGGACGAGAAAGATGGCGTCGGATTCGCTGTCAGCGGTAAAGTGGGCCACCCCCGACTTGCTGCCGTGAACCGACGCGCCGCCCAATTCCTCAAAGGTGACCTCCTCGTGGGTCACTGTCTTTACCACATCCGGCCCGGTGACGAACATATGGCTGGTGTCCTTTACCATCACCACAAAATCGGTGATGGCCGGGCTGTAGACCGCACCCCCCGCGCAGGGTCCCATAATCAGGCTGATCTGGGGGACGACGCCCGAGGCCATCACATTGCGGTAAAAAATATCCGCATAACCAGCCAGGCTGTGAACCCCCTCCTGGATACGTGCCCCGCCGGAATCGTTGAGACCGATGACCGCCGCGCCGTTCTTCATCGCCATATCCATAATTTTACAGATTTTGGCCGCGTGGGCCCGGCTGACCGAGCCACCAAAGACGGTGAAATCCTGGGCGTAGATGTAGACCAGCCGCCCGTCCAGGGTGCCGTAGCCCGTCACCACACCGTCACCGGGGATGCGCTGTTTGTCCAGCCCAAAATCGTTGGAATTGTGGGTGACAAAGATGTCCATCTCTTTGAAGCTGCCCTTGTCCAGCAACAGGTCCATCCGCTCCCGGGCGGTCATCTTGCCTTTGGCGTGCTGGGCCGCAATGCGATCCGGGCCACCCCCCTGGCGCGCTGCGCCTTTGCGTTCGCGCAGTTCCAATATGCGTGGGTCCGTACTGTTCGTGCTCAAATGATTCACCTCAAATGCAAGTTAGATTCACCGCGGTCAGAAGTCCGACTTTTAGCAAAAGTCGGACTTCTTTTGTTTTAGAAAAATCCCAGGTTGGCAATGCCCGTCACCATCAGAATCCCGATCAGAATCGGCTGGTGGATGACGTAGATCAGCAGGGAATGCTTGCCCAGAAAGCCTAGAAGATTGAACGGAAAAAAGGCCGAATAGTCGCGCAGGGAGAACTGGCGCACACCCGCTGTATAGAGGGAATTGCCCAGAAAGACGCCGATCAGCACCACTGCAAACCAATGGACCAGCGGAAAGAAGTCCTGGGGCGCATAGCCGGGCGGGGTGATCCCCAGCCAGACCCAGGCCAGACTGGTCGTCTCAATCGTCTTCAGATAATAGCTCAGGGGCATCAGAATAGCGATGAAAAGCAGATTGAGCCAACGGAAACGCAGAAAGGGATAGGCCAGAATGATGGAGACGCCGATCATATGCAGCACGCCGAAATCGATGCGTCCCATACCCATAAAACCCAGGACAGTGCCCATTGCCAGCCCAGTGCCCAGAACCAGCAGCCCGCGCTGGAAAAATTTCCAATAGAGACCTTTGCTCCCGTCCGCCTTCTGCTGCGCCCGGTTGTAGCTGACTGTCAGGGAGATGCCCACCAGCAGCACAAAAGAGGAAGCGATAGAGCGCTGGAAATAGAACCAGAAGGGGCTGAAGAGATCGATGTAGACTTCGGCAAAGGCCTTCAGGTCCCAGGCGAAGTGATAGATGACCATCGACACAATCGCCAGACCCCGCCAGGCGTCGATCTCCCACAGACGGCGGGAAGATGTGCTGGGATTGCCTGCCGAGGATTTTGTCTTTTGCGAAGCGGCTGTTGTGGCCCGGGCCATAGGCGCTGTTACTCCTCTATATCCACCAGAATTTTGCCGAAATGTTCGTTTGCCAGCATCCGGGCCAGAGCCTTCGGATAGTCGGCCAGGGGGTGGACTGAATCTACCACCGGTGACAGCTTTCCTGCAAAGACCAGCCCCATCACTTCCCGAAAATCGTCCTGGCTGCCCATTGTGCTGCCGATAATTTGCAAGTGGCGGCCAAAGATCAGCGCAACCGGCACAGTGGCCTCGTAGCCGCTGCTGCCGCCCACTGTGAGCAGCCGCCCGCCGGGGGCCAGCGCGCGCAGACTATCCGGCCAGGTGGCCTGACCCACATTGTCCACCACCACATCCACCCCCTGCTTGTCCGTAGCCCGGTAGACAGCCCGGCTCCACGCCGGGTCCGCGCGGCGGTCGTGTACCCAATCCGCACCCAATGCCTGGGCCAGGCGGGCCTTTTCGGCTGTGCTGGCAATCGCGTAGACCTGCGCCCCGGCCAGCTTTGCGATCTGAATCGAGACGCTGTTGACGCCGCCCCCCGCGCCCACCACCAGCACTCGCTCCCCGGCCCGCAAACCACCGGCTACCATTAGGTTGTGCCAGGCGGTCTGATAGACCAGCGGAGCCGCCGCCGCTTGCCGCATAGGGTAGCTCTCAGGGATAGCCAGCAGATTGCGGGCTGGCACAGCTACAAACTCGGCGCACGCCCCCCGCGCGTGCTCGCCCAAAATACCGCCCCGTTCGCAGCGGTTTTGGAAACCGCGCAGACACTGGCGACATTCCCCGCACCAGAGCAACGGGTTTGCCACCACCCGCTGACCGACATCCCAGCCCACCACACCCGCCCCAAGCGCCGCGATTGTCCCGCTGAAATCCGCGCAGGGAATGTGGGGCCACTCCAGATGCAGCCCCTTCCAACCCCGGCGCACAAAATCGTCCAGCCGGTTGAGCGCGGCATAGCGCACCCGTACCAGCACCTCGCCAGCCCCCGGTTCGGGTTTGGGCGCATCCGTGCTATATTCATAAACAGTGGGGGAGGGGCTGTGTTGACGAAAGAGAATGGCCCGCATAGGATCCTCATCCAAACAGCAACGCGACTGTACCGGCGAAGAGACCCATCAACAGGCAGAAGCCGACAAAGAGCACGACCAGCAGTGTCAACCCACAGCCGAAGACCACATTTACCCCGACTGTGCGTTCGTCGTGCAGCCGGGAGAGCAGCCCAGCCGTGCCGCTGACAACGCCGATCAGCACCAGACTGGTCACCCCGGAACTCCACGCCGGCCCCAGGCCAAAGGTCTCGAAGCAGAGAAAATAGGCCAGAACGCCCGATCCCATACCCGCAAAGAGACTGAACAGAATGATAGGCAGTGTCGGGGTGGGGGCGACGGACATAAAAAGGGTTGCCAGTGGTCTCGTGCCGGATAACGGCTCACCCTTTCCCAACCTCCCCCCACTTTGGGGGAGGAGTCAATCCAGTTCCCTCCCTAAAATGGGGAGGGGTAGGGTGGCTGAACCGCTGCCGTGCCGGATGTGTAGCGTCTACCAGGCCCATTCCCGGCCCGACCTGGACCAAACAGTACAATTTTACACGATTGCACCCTTTATCACAAGCAAATGAGTAACTACGCAGGCTTTGGGTGCGACGTATTCGCCACACAATCTTTGCGCGAGAGCACTCTCCCGGTGAGTACGTCGCACCTGACGAATAAGCAAATGGACATCCACAAAGTACATTTGGCCCTGGCCGACCAGCCTTTCGGCCATACAATCGACTACCACCCATCTGTGCCCAGCACAATGCCCATCGCCCGGGCCCTGGCCGAGAAAGCCGCTGACCCCGCGCGCATCTCCGGTGCTGTCGTCATTGCCGACGAACAGAGCGCGGGCCGGGGGCGGCTGGACCGGCGCTGGGAGACGCCGCCGGGTCGGGCGCTCCTCGTCAGCGTCGTCGTAGCGGGCCTGCACCTGCCGGATCGCCCGGCCCAACTCCCGATGATCGCCGGGCTGGCCGTGCTGGATGCCGTAACGCAAGCCGTCAGCTTGCCCTCCCCCCCGCCCCCCGTAACGCAAGCTGACAGCTTGCGCCTCAAATGGCCCAACGATCTGATCGCCCTCCTCCCCACCGGCCCGGTGAAAATAGCCGGTCTGCTGGTAGAGAGCAGCCTGGACAGTCAGGGCGTCCGCTACGCCGTGCTGGGTATCGGCCTGAATGTCAACCAGCGCGCCAACGAACTGCCCGCGCCCCGAGCAGGGGGAGCGCCAGCCGCCAGCCTCTACACTCTCTTCCAACGGGAATTTAGCCGCGAGCACCTTCTGTTGAGCCTTTGCCGCTCTCTGAACAGACTGCTCTCTCCACCCAATCGCCCCGGGAGCCGGGACATTCATACCCGCTGGCAAGCCCAACTGATCAATTTGGGTTGCCCGGTCCAGGTCCGCACCCTCGAAAGCGCCGCGCCTTTTCTTCAGGGACGGGTCGAAGGGAGCGACCTCGACGGCGCGCTGCTGATCCGGGACGGTACAGGCAAGCGACATACAGTCACCGCCGGGGATGTGACCGTCGTTTTTCATCCGTAGGAAAAGCTCCCGACATCTGGTATAATCACTGCGCTATCCGGTAACTGCTCACCCCCACCCAACCTCCCCCACAGTGGGGAGGAGCTGCTCCACTTCCCTCACTGGAATGGGGAGGGGTAGGGTGGGGTGGCTGAACAGATACGCCATCCACCCAATCCGCGCCAGCCGCGTTCTATTCTTGCGCTATGTCCATTCACACCGTTATCCTGACCCACGAACACGCAGACTTCGACGCCCTGGCTTCCCTGCTGGGCGGGGCACTGCTCTTTCCTGCTGCCATCCCCGTCCTGCCCCGGACGATTAACCGCAACGGCCAGGCCTTTTTGGCCCTCTATCGCTCGTCCTTTCCGTTCATCGAGCCGAATCGTATGCCCAAAGGCCGGGTGGAACGGGCGATTCTGGTAGACACCCGCAGCTTCAACGCCGTCAAAGGGATGGACGAGACGACCGAATTTCTGCTCATCGACCACCACACCTACACAGAACCGTTGCCCCCAGGCTGGCGCTGGTGGGAGGGTGCGCTCGGCCCCTTTTCCACGGGGGCCAATACGACGCTGCTGGTGGAGAAGTTGATGGTGCAGGGCGCGGATGTGACGTCAATTCAGGCCACCCTCCTGGCCCTGGGCATCTACGAGGATACGGGCGGCCTGCTCTACGCCTCTACCACCCACCGGGACGCCCGCTGCGTGGCCTGGCTGCTGGAGGAGGGGGCAAAGGTGGAGGTCATCCATCGCTTCACCCACTACCCCCTCAGCCCAGAGCAGCAGGCGCTGGGCGACGATCTGATCGCCAGCGCCGAGCACGTCCAGGTGGCCGGGCAGACCCTCGTCATCGCCACAGCCAGCGCGCCGGGCTTCTCCGACGAAGTGAGCGCACTGGCCCACAAATTGCGCGATCTCTACGAGGCCGACGCGGTTTTTGTGGTGGTCGATCTGGGCAACCGGGTGCAGGTGGTGGCCCGCAGCCGCAGCGATGGGGTGGATGTGGGCGCAATCGCTGCCGGGCTGGGCGGGGGAGGACACAGCCGGGCCGCGGCCGCGCTGATCCGCGGGGGCAATCTGCCCGACGTGCGCGCCGCCATTCTGGAAATGGCCGACATCTCCGTGCGCCCAGCCCTGACTGTGCAGGAAATGATGAGCCGGGGGCGTCCCCGCACCCTGCCGCCGGAACTCTCTGTGGGGGAAGCTGTCGTGCGGATGCGTCGTTACGGCTTCGAGGGTTTCCCGGTGGTGGCGACCCGACCCGACGGCGGCGACGAACTGCTGGGCATTCTCCTGCGCCGGGATGCGGACAGGGCCATCGATCACGGCCTGGAAAAGCGCCCGGTCGAGATGCTCATGCGCGCCGGTGCAGTGACAATTGGGCCGGATGCGCCGATCAGCGAACTGCACCGGCGGATGATTGAAAGCGGCTGGGGACAGATTCCGGTGGTGGATGGGCAGGGCAAAATTATCGGCATTGTCACCCGCACGGATCTGATCAAATTATGGGGCGAGGACGGGGCCGGCGGTCACAGCCTGCCTGATGTCAGCCGCCAACTGACCGAACACCTCTCCCCCGTCCAACACCGAATGCTGCGTCTGCTGGGCGAGCGGGCCAGCGCCTTCGGCCACGCGGTCTATGTGGTGGGTGGCTTTGGCCGGGACCTGCTGCTGGGGCGCATTGGCGACCCTTCAACCCTTCGACAGGCTCAGGACGGCGCAGGCTCAGGACACCCCAGGGCGGGCGGGCCGGATATGGATGTGGTGGTGGAGGGCGACGCTATCGCCCTGCTGGAAGCCATCCAGAGCGAGTGTGGCGGACGCGTCGTCACCCACCGCCGTTTTGGCACGGCCAAATGGCTGCTGAACGAGCCAGCCCACCCCATCACCTGCGCCGACCTGCTGGAGGAGGAGGGCCTGTTGCCCGCTTCGCTGGACCTGGTGACGGCGCGCACGGAGTTCTACACCGAGCCGACTGTGCTGCCCACTGTGGAGCAGGGCAGCATCAAACTCGACCTGCACCGGCGGGATTTTACCATCAACACCCTGGCGATTGTGCTCACGCCGGACCGCTGGGGCGATCTGCTGGACTTCTACGGCGGGCTGGCCGACCTGCGGGCTGGGCTGATCCGTGCCCTGCACAGCCTGAGTTTTGTGGACGACCCTACCCGGATTTTGCGGGCGGTGCGCTACGAGCAGCGCTTCGATTTTCGCATCGAAGATCGCACGCTGGAACTGCTGACCGATGCCGTGCCCCTGGTGGACCGGGTGACGCCCGCCCGCATTCGTCACGAGTTGGACCGGATTTTTCAGGAGGTGAGGCCAGAGAAGGCTCTCTATCGGCTGGACGAATTGGGTGTACTGGCGGCGATCCACCCCCAACTGGCGACGACGCCCCTGTTGGCCCAGCAGTGCGTGGCCTTGCGCGCCCGGCTGGCCGCGGCGGAGCCATCCCTGGCTGAAATGGGCGAGGAGATCGAGCGGCTCTATTGGGGGCTGCTGGTCTATCCGCTTCTGCCCAGCCAGGCGGTGGACGACGACGAGGAAAGCGCGTCGGGCATTGTGGGGGAACTGACTGAAAGGCTGAAATTGCGGGGCGAAACCACCCGGCTAATGCTGCGCCTGGCTCACCTGAAGGCCCACCGGGACGCATTGGCCGACGCCCATCTGCGCCCCAGCCGGGTTGTAGAGATTCTGGATCGTTCGCCCCTGGCCGCCCGTCTGCTCTTTGGCCTGGCGGAGAATGACCCGACTATCGACGCCCATCTGCGCCGCTTCCAGGACGAATGGCAACACATCCGCCCGACTCTCACCGGCAACGATCTGCGGGCGCTGGGAATGCGTCCCAGCCCGGCTTTTGGTCGCATCCTCTCCCGGCTGCGCGCCGCCCTGCTGGACGGGGAGATTGGGGGGGAAGTGGGGGAGCGGCGGTTGGTGGCGGAGTTGGTTGAGGAAATAGGCAGGGAGCAGAGTAATCGCTTATGAGTGGAATGAACAAAAGAGACGCAGCAATCTGCGCCGACTACCGTGGAGAATCGGTACGCATCATCTCGATGCGTAAAGCAAGCAGAGAGGAGCAAATAGAGTATGTCCAAAACCGATTGGGGAAGAGTTGGACGGATGACCGACGAAGATATCGACTTCAGCGATATTCCACCAGCGACACCGGAACAAATGGCAAAAGCGCTGCCTCTGGGCCATCTATTCCCTGAACTCGTCCAAACCCAATTTGTAGTTGCATTGGATGAAGATATTGCAGAATGGGCACAACAGATGGGCGAGAGTCAGGATTTGGATTACGAGGATATTGTCAATCAAATCTTGCGCGAGCACATCGCCCAGCAGGAACCCCTGGAAGATACCCTGCGTCGGGTGATCCGCGAGGGACTTCACTCTGTAGCAGCATAGAGACTGAGTTTCTTGGAGAAACTCAGTCTCTGATACACACAAATCCCCCACCCATAGGAGAACCACCGATGAAAATTACCGCTATCAAACCCGTCTTCGCCCAGGGCGAGAACCGGGTCTTTGTCTTTGTGAAAGTGGAGACCGACCAGCCGGGGCTGATCGGCTGGGGCGAGGCGTCGCTGGAAGGCAAGCCCCGGGCCGTGGCGGGCTGTCTGCTCGATATGCAGCCGATGATTCTGGGGATGGACCCGCGCAATGTGGAGCATTGCTGGCAGATTCTCTACCGCAGCGCCTTCTGGCGTATGGGGATTATCGGGCTGACGGCTATCTCTGGCATCGATCAGGCCCTGTGGGACATCAAAGGCAAAGAGCTGGGACGCCCGGTCTATGAATTGCTGGGCGGCAAAGTGCGGGACAAAGTGCGGATGTACACCCATTTCGGCGGGGCCACGCCGGAAGCGATGGCCGAGAGCGCGCTGGAAAAGGTGGCGAAGGGCTGGACCGCCATCAAAACTGTACCCGTGCCCATCACAAATATCGTGGATGGGCTGACCGTGCAGAAGCGGGCCGAGGCTGGTCTGCGGGCTGTGCGCGAGGCCGTGGGCGACGACATCGACATTCTGCTCGATATGCACGGGCGGGTAACGCCCCAGATGGCGATCCAATACGCCAAACGCTTCGAGCCGTATGCCCCCTTCTTTATGGAAGAACCGGCCCAGGCCGAGAACCCCGCGGCCATGGCGGCGATTGCCAGAGCCACGACGATTCCGATTGCCACGGGCGAGCGGCTGCTCACCCGCTGGGGCTTTCGGGAGATTCTGGAGACCGGCGCGGCCAGCCTGCTCCAGCCGGACACCTGCCACGCGGGGGGTATCAGCGAAATCCGGCGCATCGGCAGCCTGGCCGAAGTCTACTACGCGGGGATGGCCCCCCACAACCCCTACGGCCCTGTCTCCACCGCGGCCTGTGTCCAGGTGGATTTTGCTATGCCCAACTTTGTGATTCAGGAGATGGTAGACCCGGACTCCTCGCCGATCTCGATGCTGGAATTCGTCGTCGAGCCGCTGCAAGTGGTAGACGGCTACATTCTGCCCCCGACAAAACCGGGCATCGGCGTAGAGGTGGACGAGGCCGCCTGTATGCGTCGCCAGCCCGATTTCTCGATTGAGACGACGCGTTCCTTTGTTTCGGTCTATGGCGCGCAGCACACGGACGGAGGGGTGGCTGATTCGTGAGGAAGGAGAAGAGGAAGAAAATAGTGAATAGTGAATTATGAATGGCGAATGAACGACACTTCGCATTTTGCAACACGAAAGGCATTTTCCCCATGCAATACCGACAACTTGGCAAATCTGGCGTACGTGTTTCTGTGATTGGGCTGGGCACAAATCAGTTCGGCGGCAAAGTGGACCAGAACGGCGTCAACGAAATCATCGACGGCTGTCTGGATTTGGGCATCAATTTCATCGACACCGCTGATGTCTACACAGGCGGGCGCTCGGAAGAGACCCTGGGCGTGGCCCTGAAGGGCAAGTGGGACAAAGTAGTGATGGGCACAAAAGGGGTCAGCCCTATGGGCAAGGGCGAAAATGACCGGGGCGCGTCCCGCTATCACCTGGTCAACGCGGTGGAGTCCAGCCTGCGCCGGATGCAGGTGGATCACATCGATCTCTACCAACTGCACCGCTGGGACGACACGACGCCGATTGACGAAACCCTGCGCGCCCTGGACGATCTGGTCGCCAGCGGCAAAATCCGCTATGTGGGCGCTTCCAACTTTGCCGCCTGGCAACTGAGCCGGGCCAATCTGCTGGCCGAGCTGCGGGGCTGGTCGCCGCTGGTCACAATCCAGCCCCACTATCATATGTTCGAGCGGGCCATCGAGCAGGAGTTGATCCCCTACTGCAATGCCTACAGCGTGGGGATTCTGCCCTATTTCCCCCTGGCCGGTGGCTTTTTGACAGGCAAATACAAGCAGGGCGAGGCCGCGCCGGCCGGCAGCCGGGGTGAAAACAGCGCCTATGTCCAGCGCTATATGACCGACAAGAATTACGCGATTGTAGAAAAGATGGCGGCCTGGGCCGGGGAACGGGGCCACTCGATGGTGGAACTGGCCCACGCCTGGCTGCTGGCCCAGCCCCAGGTCAGCTCGGTCATCTCCGGCGCCACGAAGCTGAGCCAGGTGCAGAGCAACGCGGCCGCGGGGGATTGGTCGCTGACCAGCGCAGAGGCGGCAGAGGTCAACGCCATTCTGGATGGAAAGGCTGGCTAGGCTCTCATGCGCCTGCTCGGAGAACCGTCCCCTCCAGAATCTCTTTCATCTACCGAGCAGATGGCCCGGCAGCTCGACGCGCTGCGTCAGGTTGCTTCGGAATTGGTGTCGGAAACTGATCTGGAGACTCTGCTGGGGACAATTATCCGCCACTCTATCGCGCTGCTGGCCGTGGATGATGGGGTTTTCTTTCTCTATCGCCCAGACCTGGACCGATTGGAGTGGCGGGTCTCCGTTGATAGTAGGATATCCTTTCGGGGCGCAACGCTGGGACGGGGGCAAGGGCTGGCCGGGCGCGTCTGGGAATCCGGCCAGGTTCGTCAGGTGGCGGATTACAACGAGTGGGAAGGGCAGGCGGGTGTCTTTACAGGGCGTCCGGAGCGTTCTGTGATCGGCGCACCGCTGATCTGGCGGGAGGAGTTTCTGGGTGTCTTGACGATCAGCGTTCACCGTCACCACACCTTTTCCGCGCAGGATGGGGAGCTGCTGCGCTTCTTTGCTGATCAGGCGTCGGTTGCTGTCCACAGCGCCCGGCTGCACGAACAGAGCCAGCGGCGTGTCCAGGACCTGACTGTTATCCACGAGACAACCCGCTCCCTTTCCTACCTGCGCACACCCGAAGATCTGGCCCAGGAGATCATCCGTATTCTGGAGCGGGTCTTGGGTTACGATTATGGCGCGGTGTTGCTCGTTGACCGGCCGGGTGAGATACTGATTCCCTTTGCTCTGTCGGAACAGGGCAAAGGAATAGATTTTGTGGAAGAAGACAAAGCCTACGTTCGCTCCCGCAGCGTCCGCCTCGGCCAGGGCATCACCGGCTGGGTGGCCCAACACGGGGAGAGTGTGCGATTGGGCGACGTGCGCGAGGACCCCCGCTACTACTCCGTGCGCACAGACATCCGCTCGGAGCTATGCGTGCCTCTGTTAGCCGAGGGGCGGGTGATTGGGGTGATCAACACGGAGACGACCCGGCTGAATGCCTATTCCCCGGCGGATCAGCGGCTGTTGGAGACCGTAGCCGCGCAGATCGCCATCGCCATCCAAAATGCCTACCTGTTGGAACGGGAGCAGACCGCCAGCCAGGAATTGCGCAATCTGGCTGGCTATTTGCAGACCGCCCTGGAAGATGAGCGCACCCGCATCTCCCGGCTGATCCACGACAATTTTGGTCAGGCGTTGACCGCACTCAAATTCGATATCTTCTGGCTTGGCCGTCAGCTAGTGGGGGGGGCAGTTGTCCAGTCGAAAATTGCTGCTATGTCGGGGTTGATTGATTCTACCATTGAGCAGGTGCGCCAGCTCTCCTCCGAGCTGCGCCCCGGGATGCTGGATGATCTGGGGTTGGCCGCGGCCCTGGAATGGCTGGGGGAAGATTTTGCCCGACGCACAGACATCGAAGTGCGGTCCACTGTGACAGACCCTGCCCTGGAAATGTCGCCAGACCTGGCTACGGCCCTTTATCGCATCAGTCAGGAGGCGCTGACAAATGTAGCCCGCCACGCGGCGGCAAGCCAGCTTTTTATAATTTTGCAAAAGGAAGATGAGGAATGGCTGTTGGAAATTCGGGACAACGGACGGGGAATAGATCCAGCAGCGGAGAGGGATACCCATTCTCTGGGCATATTGGGGATGCGGGAAAGAATTCATCCCTTTGGCGGCGAGATCGCCTTTGCTGGCTCGCCGGGGATGGGTACGACTGTGCGTATCCGTGTGCCGGTGGCAATCCAGGGGGAGTCAGACCGATGATTCGTGGATTGGTCGTTGACGATCACGCGGTAGTGCGCAAGGGAATGGTACAAATCCTCTCCGATCTGGGCCTGACAAGCGAAGTGTCGGTGGACGAGGCCAGCACCGGTGTGGAGATGCTGCGGATAGTTCGGGAGAGACCCTACGATTTTATGCTGCTCGATATTGCCCTGCCCGATATGAATGGACTGGAAGCGCTCAAGCAATTACGCACTTTTCAGCCCGAATTGCCGGTTCTGGTCCTGAGCATCTATTCAGAGAAACAGTACGCGTTGCGCGCTTTGCAGGCCGGCGCTTCGGGCTATTTGACCAAAGAGAGCGCGCCGGAAGAGCTTCTGGTCGCGGTACGCCACGCCCTGCAAGGCCAACGCTACATCAGCCGGGGGGTAGCGGATGCGCTGACCGAAGGGCTGCTGCGGGGCACCCCCGAACCCACCCACGAAAGTCTCTCGGATCGGGAGTTTGAGGTTCTGTGTATACTGGGCCAGGGCAGAACCATCAGCCAGATTGCCGAACATCTCTCCCTCAGCCCCAAGACCGTCAGCACCTACCGCCGGCGGATTCTGACAAAACTGGAGCTGACAACTACAGCCGAACTGATTCAGTATGCCGTGCGTAATGATTTAGTAAAATAATTCAAATCAAGAAAAGGTGAGGAAGCAAATGTACCCCAATTCATCCAACCGGGGCTGGAATTCGTTGAGCCGTACCCAACAGATTGTCGTCATTGCCGTCGGAGCTTTGGTCCTCTATGGTCTGTTGACAGGCGCTGGTTCTCTGGGCCGCCTGGGCAACCCGGACTGGATTATCGCAGTGGCGGCGATTGTCTTCGTCGCCTTTCCCGTACACGAACTGGCCCACGCGGCCACGGCCGTCGCCCTGGGGGATCCAACCCCTCGCCTACAGGGGCGTTACACCCTCAACCCCCTGGCCCATATCGATCCCATCGGTGCCGTACTCATACTTTTCACCGGCTTTGGCTGGGCCAAGCCTGTTCAGTGGAATCCGCGCAATGTGAATGTGGATGTGCGGCTGGCGGTGATTCTGGTAGCCCTGGCTGGCCCCGTGAGCAATCTGCTCTTGGCTACCCTCTCGTTGGCTCTGCTGGACAGCGCGCCCAATAGTCTCATCTCGAATTTCCTCTTCTTTTTTGCCCAAATTAATGTATTGCTCTTCGTCTTTAATTTGGTTCCCGTGCCCCCGCTGGACGGTTCACACGTCCTCTTTGCCCTGCTGCCCGACAGCACCTACCAACTGCAAATGACGCTGCAACGCTATGGCTTTTTATTGTTGATGCTTGTAATCTTTATGGGCGGCTCTTTTCTCTTTGACATTGTGGCCGCAATTATGAGTCTGCTCTACGGGCTGGTTGCCTGACTGCGCACCGTCTCATCCGTTTCCGCAGAGACGATTCCGGGAATCGGCCACAATATCTCTCGGCTTTCCCCTCATCGCCTGACCGATTCCCGGAATCAGACCGGCAACTTATTTCCCGTTTAACTTCAGTAATTCGCCCAATTTGGTTGATCTGCCACCGATCCGGTAAGATCAACAGACTATGAGTATTGATCTGAACATTAATACATCCTCTCTGCTGACTACTGTCCGGGGCAATCGACACCAGAGAAGCAGCCCTCTTCCCGTCCCAACCCGAAAGGCACGCCTGCCTATGCGCATCTTTTGGCGTCTTCGCCAATTTGTGCGGGGTGTCGCCGCGCATGTGGAAGCGGCAGAGATGCTGGTCGTGGCCCGGGCTTTGCCCAAAGCCGCCCTCTGTCGTTTCTGCTCCATCCCTCTGGACGGTCAACGGCATAGCCTGAATGTCTTCTACAGCCTGCAAAGCGCTGGCTGGCACGATCCCGACCTGGCCGCGGCTGCCCTGCTCCACGACGCGGGCAAAGTGGCCGGTGATGCAGCGGGCATATCCCTGAATCCCTGGCTGCGGGGGCCTCTTGTCCTGCTCAGCGTCCTCTCTCCCCGAAAAATGGACCAGTTGGCCGTGGACAACCCCGCGGCTGGCTGGCGCTATCTGCTCTACATCCACCGGGAGCACCCGGCGATTGGCGCGGCCTGGGCCAAAGAAGACGGTTGTTCCGAGTTGACCTGCTGGTTGATAGCCAATCATCAGGCCACAATTTCGGGCCGTCCGACGAACCGGCAGGAAGAGCTTCTGGCACTGCTCCAGTGGGCAGACAGCCGAAATTAGCGCAGGCTGCCACAGACAGACCGCTACATCACCGACAAAAACTGTACGTCGGGCTGTCAGCCCGACATACAGCATTACAGAGCAGTCGGGCTGTCAGCCCGACTTACGTTACGACAGGAGCGCCAAATGGCAAAGTCTCAAATCACAATCATCGGATTGGGCCTGGCTGGTGCCAGCCTGGGGCTTGCTTTGCGCAAGGATAGTGGGGATTTTGTGGTTGTCGGCCACGACAAAAGCCCGGATGTGGCCGGCCAGGCCAAGCGTATTGGTGCGGTGGAACGCACGGAATGGAATTTGCACCGGGCGGTGGCAGATGCCGGGCTGGTCATTATCGATACGCCGCTCTCGGAGCTGGCCGAGGTTCTGGGCCACATTGCCGAAGACCTTTCCAGCCATGCGGTAGTGGTGGCGTTGAGCAGTGTAATGCAGCCGACGCTGGCCCTGGGCACAGGCGCGCTGGGCCATAGCCGATTTGTGGTGGCCCACCCCATCCTGAACCGGATCGGTGGCACGCTGGAGGCCAGGGCGGATCTCTTTGCCAAAAGCCAGTTCTGCATCGGCGCAGATGTGGAAACCCCGGCAGATGCGCTGGAACTGGCCAACAATCTGGCCCTGCGTGCCGAAGCAATCCCTTTTTACATCGACCCCGCCGAACACGACGGTATTATCTCCCTTCTGGACCAGACCCCCCGGCTGCTGGCCGCGGCCCTGCTCCATACGGGCAGCAGTTCATCGGGTTGGCGGGATGGGCAAAAGCTGGCTGGGCGTGCCTTTGCCAACAGCACCGAAGGCGCGCAGGAATCCACAACCCTGGCCGAGAGTCTCTTTGCCAACCGGCAGAACCTCTTACGTAGTCTGGGGCAAGTGGAAGAGAGCCTGCAACACTGGCGCGATCTGCTACAGGCAGAGGATGCCGCACCCCTGGCAAGCGCGCTGGCCGAAATGAGAGATCGACGGCTGCGCTGGCAGCGGGATGCGGAATTGCAGACGTGGGAGAGCGCAGATGAACCGCCGGCTGCCCAGCAGCCCGGTCTGTTGCGCCAAATGTTCTTTGGGGATCTCTTCGGTGGGCGGCGGCGTAAACCCGACGACGAAAAGTAAAAGCTATCTTTTCAACTGGCTGATCTTCTCGGCCAGGGCCGCCAATTCAAAGGGTTTCTGCATCCACTCAATCCCCTTCCCGCCATCCGTATCCCCGTCCAACGGATGGCCTGTGACCAACAACACGGGAAGATCGGGATGGTGTTGGCGCAGATAGCGAGAGAGTTCCACTCCGCCCATACGCGGCATAACCACATCGCTGATCACCAGCGCAAAGGCATCCTTCTGCTCCTCTGCCAGACGCTCCAGCGCTTCTGTGCCGTCATTGGCGACGGTGACCTCATAGCCAAGACTTTCCAGACCATCGAAAAGCGCCATCCGGATCGCCTCGTTGTCTTCCACCACCAGAATCCGTTCCTTGCCTCTGGCCGATAATACCCCCTTGCGCTCTTGCGGGTTGTCATCCATTTCCCCGTGATGGCTGGGCAGGTAGATGGTAAAAGTACTGCCCTGTTGAGAATGGCTGGTGATCTGTACATCGCCTCCGTGCTGTTTGATAATTCCGTAAACCTGAGCCAATCCCAGTCCTGTGCCACGGCCAACTTCTTTGGTCGTATAAAACGGGGTGAAAATATGGGGTAAATCGGCTGAATCGATCCCCGTTCCGCTATCCTGGACCGCAATGGCGATCCATTCACCTACGGCCATATCCGGCAGCGGGGACGGTTTGTCCGGCAGCACCCGTATCTGTTCTAGCCCAAAGCGTAGAACGCCCCCCGCGGGCATAGAATCCCGGGCATTGATGCTTAAATTCATCAACACTTGCTGGATTCGAGTGGGGTCTGCATTGACAACAAAATCGCCCTGTTCGTATACAAACTCCACCCGGATTGTCTCTGGCAGGATATGCTCCAGCAGCTTTGTGTGTTCCTTCACAAGTAGCAACAGGTCCAATGGCAGCCGCTCCATTATGGATTGGCGGCTGAAATCGAGAATCTGGCGGATCAGATTGCCCGCGTGCTTGGCCTGTTGTTGAATAGTGGAGACGGCCTGACGCTGGCGGGGAAGCAGATGGGGGATTTGCTCCAAAGATTGGGCATAGAGCAGAATCGCCCCCAGCACATTGCCAAAGTCGTGGGCAATGCCTGCGGCCAATTGACCTACGGTTGCCAGCCGCTCCTGGGCCTCTTCAAAGCGGCGGCGATTGCGTTGCTCGGTTACGTCCGTAGCAATCAGCACCCATCCTTCCGGCTGACCTGCCGTGGGCTGAACTTCGACCTCAAAGATATATCCATCAACGATCAGTTCGTGGCTGCTGCCCGGCGGGGGCGGTGTCAAGAATTCCTGCAAAGGACGCTTGTCCAGATGCTGGAGCAATTCGTCTTCCCTATGGCCCAAACAGGCAAGAAAAGATCTGCCAGCGGGGTTTGCCAGCAGAATTTCTCCCTGGCGGTTGATGAGCAACGCCCCATCGGTGATGGTTTCGATCATCTGTTGGACAAGCTGGGCCTGGGTCTGCACCCGCTGCCAGAGTTGCAGCCGGTGGATGACGCTGCCAGCCAGCTCCACCAGAGATTCGAGCAATCCTACCTCCGCTCTGCTTATCTGGCGGGGCAGGGGCAGGGCAACGTAGAGGACGCCCACCGACTCGGTTGCCGTGCGGATAGGCAGACAGATTCCGCTCCAGCCGGGCGGAATTTGGGAACGGGTTTGGCTGCGGGCTGCTCTTTCTGTGATTAATTCTGGCGAGATGTGGGGCTGGCCGCTGGAAAAGACTGTGCCGCCCACCCCTTCTCCTGGACGCATGGGATAGGTATTCAAATTGCGAAACCAACCACTGGCGGCAAAGCTATACAGCAAACCGTCTGTTGGTTCATAAAGCCAGATCGCGCCGGCGTCAGTGTTCAATAGCGCCAGCCCCCTGGAGAGCAGATTGGGGAGCATTGGCTGCAAACTTTGGGCAGAACGCAGTTCGGTGGAGATGGCATAGAGCGCTTCCAACTCTGCCAGCCGGGAGCGGGTCTGCTCGTGAAGACGGGCTTTTGTCAGGGCAACTGAAGCCAGAGAGGCCAATGCCCGCAGCAACTCCAGATCCCTGGGCTGAAAAGGCTCCGCGGGCAGTGTGCGGCTGATGGTAAGCACCCCAATGACTTCGTTTTGCTCCTGCAAAGGGGCGAGTATCATCGATTGGGCCTGCTTTGGGAAACTTGGCATATGGACCGCGCGGAGGTCCTCCAATACATCCTGCACAATCTCGGCCTGGCCTGCCTGGGCTACTGCGCCGGTGATGCCCTGGCCGAAGGGAAGACGATAGCCCAGCAGGGCAGCTCCGTACTCTTCCAACGCCAGCACACAGCCCAGGGTTTTCTCATCGGCGTCGGTCAGAAAGATGCGGCAGCCATCGGCCTCGAAAAGTGCTCTGGCCCGATGGCCGATCTCTTTCAGGCTGGCGTCCAGGTCCAGGGTGGTCAGGGCCAGAGATATCTCCAGCAGTGCAGAGACCTCCGCTGCCCGCCGTCGGGCGTCGGCCTCGCTGCGGCGCAAAGCCATCTGTTCCCGCACCAATTGGGCCTGGTTTCTGGCGCTTTCCAGGGTAGAGGGCAATTCGTGCAGATAGCCGCTGTGCTTGACCAGATAGTCCACTGCGCCCAGATTGAGCGCGCTGGCCGCCACCCCCTCGTCTCCTTGGCCGGTGACAAGCACAACCGGAATGTCCAACTGCCGCTCATCCAGCACCACTCGCAGAATATCCAGCGCATTGAGACCGGCCAGCCGATAGTCCAGCAGCAGTACATCCCAGAACGGTTTCTCTTTCTTGTGGTCGGTCAACCGGCCCAGAACCTCCTGACCGGTATTTACTACCTCCAAATGGATATGGGGCGCATAGCGGGCCAGGTGGCGGCGGGTAAGATCGATGTCTGTCCTGCTGCGCTCGGCATAGAGGACGTGGAGGGGACGGCTGTGCTGTTCCTGGCTGGCCCGAAAACGGGAAAGCGCACCTTCCAATGTAGCAAGCAGACGCGGGCGGTATTCGGCCCCTTTGACCAGATAGTCATTGGCGCCCCCTTTGAACGCTGCCACAGCCGTCATCTCATCGCCGAAGCCAGTCAGAATCACAATAGCTACAGGCAAGCACTTTTTTCGAACCTCTGCCATCAGGTCCGGCCCAGAGCCGTCCGGCAGGCGCAGATCGACCAGGAGCAGATCGAAATCAGCCTCCGGACGAAGCAACTGTCGCGCTTCTTTAAGGGTGGCTACATTGTGCAGCACAGCGTCCGGTGCGCTGTGCTGCAATTCCAAGCGTACTAACTCGACGCTTTCGGGATCGTCTTCCACATAGAGAATCTTCATTCCGGCCCTTCTACATTCGACACAGACCTAAACGGACGTTTTGCGTAAACGGACGTTTTGAGCCTTATCCTCCGGTCATTTTGTCGCCCTGTCAGGTATATTGCACGGGTGGTTGATTGAGAACCCGCCAATAGAGATCGATATGGGCTGCCACGTCTACAAATTTCAAAAAATCAACCGGTTTCACAATATAGGAATTTGCGCCGTATTCATAGGCTGTCTGAATATCCCGATCCTCTGACGAAGAGGTCAGAACAACGACAGGAATTGGCTGGAGCGTGGGGTGGGATTTTAACTGACGTAACACCTCCAGACCGGACACTTTGGGCAGTTTGAGGTCCAAAAGAACGACCACTGGCAGCGTTTCTCCTGCTTCCCAGCGGGGAATCCAATCCAGAGCCTCCTGTCCATCCCGGGCCACCAGAATCGGATTGATCAGATTGCGCCGGGCCAAGGCGCGCACGGTCAGGTCTACATCCATCGGGTTATCTTCCACCAACAAAATAGGCTTGTCGTTCATTCAGCCTCCGGTATACGCAGATAAAAGGTAGCGCCGGCATCCGGGCTGCTCTCGGCCCAAACCTGCCCGCCCATGCGTTCCATTGCTTTGCGCACAATTGCCAACCCCACGCCGGTTCCAGGGAACTCTTCTGCCCGATGCAAGCGATGAAATATCTCAAAGAGCCGATCGTGAAATTCCATCTCGAAGCCGGCGCCATTGTCACGTATCCACAGTGTATACCCATCCTGTGTTTCCTGTCCACCAACCTGAATGACAGGTGACGGGGCTGTCTGGGTAAATTTGAGTGCGTTGTCCAGCAAATTGCGCAAGGCCAGGGCCAGTCCATCTTTATCAGCGACAAGCGATGGGCGCAGATCGCCTACTGCCACACGAACACCCCGGCTTTGTATCTCATCTTCCCGTTCGGCCAGCAGAGAGGTCACCATTCCCGGCAGATCAACCGTCACGCTGTGGGTGGCGCGGCGCTCCAGCCGGGAATAGACCAGCAAATCGTCGATCAACTGATTCATTTGCTGGGTGGCCTGGCGAATGTTGCCCAGAAAAAGCCGACCCTCGTCCGAAAGCCTGGCCCATTCATCTTCCAGCAGAAGACGGCTGTAGCCATCAATACCCCGCAGGGGTGCCTTTAGATCGTGGGAGACTGAATAGGAGAAGGTCTCCAGTTCCTGATTGACCCGCTGCAATTGTTTCGCAATCCGCTCGGAGCGGGCGTTGGCGGCCTGCAAATCTTCCAGCATCGCCAGCATCCTCCGGTTCAGCCGTTCGCTCTCCGTCGTGCGCTTCTCCAGTTCGGCTGTGCGCTCGGCCACCCGATCTTCCAGTTCCTCGGCGTAGCGCCGCAATTCGGCCTGAATCTGTTTGCGCTCGGTCACATCCCGCACAAAAGCAGACACCAGCGGGCCTGCCGGGTCGGAGAGGATGGAAACGCTCACGTCCAGATCGATCACCGCCCCATCCTTGCGCTGATGGCGGGTTTCAAACTGCAAGGCACCCGCGGCCATCATCGCCTGAATGCGCTCTTCGATCTGGGCCTGATCCAGCGCGACTTCCAACCGGTTGATATTCATCCCCAGCAGTTCGTCTTCGCTGTAGCCGCTCATCTGGCAATAGGCCGGGTTGACGGCCACGATTTTCCCCGCGCCGTCGGCCAGAATGTAGCCGTCCATTGTAGTCTGCAAGAGTTTTGCGTTACGTTCAATCAACCTTTTGGCTTCGTCCTGCGCCCGCCGTTCCTCGGTTACATCCCACGCCGTGCTACAGAGCAGAAAGCCCCGCCGGGTGGGGATAGAGAATACCCGGCCCTCCACCAGCCAGACCTCCCCATCCGGGCGCGTATATTCCCGCAAGAGCGTGGCCTGGCTCCACGGCGCGCGGCCCGTAGCCAAAAATTCGCTCAGATCCAACTTCAGTTGGGCGTGCATGGCCTCCGTCTGCTGCTCCGGGGGGAGCACCTCCCACTGGACATCCCAAATCGGGCGGCCCAGTACATCCGTAGCCAGAATACCGGTGAGGGTTGTCATGGCCGGGTTCCAGGCGATCAGTCTGCCCTCCTCGTCGCTGAGGGCAATCCCTGCATTCAGATTGTCGATCACCAGCCGAAATTTGTCGTCCGACATTCGGGGTCTCCCTTCGCCAAACCGAGCGATAGCAGTGAAAAGCGGACGCAGATTGACGCAGAAACAGTTGATTTGCTCTGGAGATAGAACGCGGATCAGGCGGAAGGGGCGGATAAACGCGGATCAAAATCCGCGTTTATCCGCTGTTTCCGTGTCATCCGTGTTCTATCTTCCCATCAGGCCACACGACCGACTGACACTGATAACGACGAAAATATTGTACGTGGGACTGTTAGTCCGACTGGCCTGTTCTGTTGCAGGTCGGACTAACAGTCCGACGTACGAATGGCTATTTTCAGGGCAGCCCTACACGGCAATCTGGGGCAGGATCACCCGGCAGCCGATCGCTCCCAGGGCGGCGCGCAGGCGGTTGAGCATCGCCTCGTCCTGATAGACGCCCACAATCCCGCCGCCAGAACCGGCAAATTTGGCGCTGGCTCCGCAGGCCCGGGCCGTCTCCACCATCTCCACCTGCCAGGGGGGCAGGCTGTAAATCGTACGCCGGGTATCGAAGTTTTCGTCGATCAGTTGCGAGAGCCGCGCCACATCCCGGCCCAGCAGCGCGTCCCGGCCCTGGGCGGCCAGCCCGGCAAAACGTTCCATCGCGGCGATAATTGTTGGCTCCCCCCGATTATAGCGTCCCCGGATGTCATTATGAAAGGTTTCGGTTGGCTCAGACAGGGCCGCGTGATAGGCGATGTAGAGGGGCGGCAGCCAGTCGATGGGCAAGGGTTCGTAGGCATAGGCGGTCAGACCGGCCACTGTGTACTCCTGTGCCCGGTCAAAATCCATAGAGACCAGCCCCTCGTAGCACTGGATCACCCGGTCCTGCAGACCCGCGGCGATGCCCAGTTCATCCCGCTCCACCGAAAGCACAAAGCTGGGCTGGGCGGCCAGAGGAATCTCCACCCCGTAAAATTCGCAGAGGGCGCGCATTGTGGCCGTAATAATCGCGCTGGAGCCGGCCAGCCCCACCTGCATAGGGATGTTTGTGCTGTAGCGGATGGAGAAAAGATTGTCGTGGAGGGCAACCTGCTGCTGACCGCAGTAGTCCACAAAGCGTTTGATCGTCGCCTTCACCAGCCGGATGCCGCCGTAGTAGCCGTGGAGTTGCACGTCCCGGGCCAGGTCGTGGATGGAGCGGAAGCGGGCCCGGTCGTGTTCGGCCAGCACAATCTCCACCGTATCCCACTCATACAGCACCACCTCGGCCCAGAAATTGCGCACAATCAGGGAGATCGTCTTGCCGTTGTAGCCGTCCGAGGGGTTGCCCAGCAGACCGGCCCGGGCGTAGGCCCGTTTACGTATGATCTGCACGGATCACCTCCTGCAAATAGCGGCGCAGGGCGGGGCCGTGCTTCTCGTCGGCCAGGGCAAACTCCACAAAGGCCCGGAAATAGGAGTCGAAGTTGCCGATGTCGTAGCGGGTTTCCGTGGGGTGCAGAGAGATCCCGTAGACCGGCGCGCCCTGCTGGATGAGCAGGCGCACCGCGTCGGTCAGCTGAATCTCGCCCCCTTTGCCGGGCTGGGTGCGTTCCAGCGCGGGGAAAATGGAAGGGGCAAAGACGTAGCGGGCGGCAATGGCAAAGTTGCTGGGCGCTTCGTCGGCGCTGGGCTTCTCCACCACATCGGCCAACTCAAAGATCGCGCCGCTCTCCTTTGGCTGGGCAATGCCGTAGTGGTGGACTTCGCTGTCGGGCACTTCCTCAAAGGCGATGACCGCGGCCGCCTTCTTCTCCTCAAAGAGGTGGGTCATCCGGGCCACCACATCGCTCTGGGCGTTCATCCCGATAATCGAATCGCCCAGGGCCACCACAAAGGGCTGGTTGCCCACAAAAGGCTCGGCACAGAGGACGGCGTGGCCCAGCCCCAGCAGTTGGCGCTGGCGGGTGAAGAAGTAGCGGATGGGCGCGCGCTCGAAGTCCAGCTCGGCCAGCAGCTCCTCTTTGCCCGTCTCGCGCAAAGTCTGGATCAACTCCTGGTTCAGGTCGAAGTGGTTTTCGATGGAGCTTTTGCCCGGCCCGGTAATAAAGAGCAGACGGCGCATCCCCACACGGGTCAACTCGTCCACCACATATTGGACCACAGGTCGGCGGCCCACGGGCAGCATCTCTTTGGGCTGGGATTTGGTGGCGGGCAGCAGCCGGGAGCCAAGCCCGGCCACGGGTACAACGGCAATGTCAATTGTCACAGAAAGGTCCTTATCACTAGTTCAAACAGCTTTGCGCCCACTCGGCGTCGGTCTGACTCAAGTGGGGTTCGGGCGGCTGGCTGTAGTCTATCACCAGCCGGTAGCGCGCCCGGTCATAGACAGTCTGCAGGAGCGCGCCCAGATCGACCAGCGGCTCCTCGTCGTCGGGCAGCAGGGGCAAGGGGAAGATGGGGATCCGGTGACGCACGGAGAAGGGATAGATCTGTAAACTCTGGGGATGCTCCTTGCGCCGCACCACAATCCGATAATCGGCGGGGCGTTCAGCCGTGTAGGGCATAGCCTCCCCCGCCCGCAGCAGGTCGATCTCCACAAAGTGAACATCGCTGCTGAGAAACTCTTTGCGTTTTCGCAGATAGATTCGCCGCTCGTTCCCCGCCCGTTTGTTGGTGTGGGACAAGAGTTCGATCACCGTTACCACTTCGCCCTCCGGCACTAGCTGCACTTCCAGATAGGGTTCGTCGTAGGGTTCGGGCAGGGGGATTTCAACCAGATAGGGCGTGGCGCTTTCGGCCACGGCCCGGGTCTGGACAGCGCCGCCACCCGTATAGATGACACTGACATCCGGATAGCGGCTTTGCACGGGCCGGGTGGGGAGGGTGGAGATGTATGTGTGTGTGCCCACGCCCACGAAATAGCGCGGTTCCAGCTGCCCTCCTAAAGATTCGGCAAGCGTTGTAATCAGACGCTGATGGACATCACTCCACAGCCGATGATTCTCCAGCCACGGATTCATCCCAGGAAATGGATAGGGCATAGAGTCACTCCTTTTATCAAAACAAAACCACAGCCCAGGCCGAAAGGCTGACGACGCAACGCCCGGTACGACGCACTCGCCACAGAATCCTTCTATGCGAAAACTCTCCTGGCGAGTGCGTCGCACCTGAGTAGGTACGATTGCACAGGCAAATCATAGCGCAGTTGAGACCCAAGCGCAATCAGATTCCCCAATCGTCTTACTGTCCCCCCGCCTCCGGCCCTTTGCCTGTATAGATTTGGGGGTCTCTGCCGTAGAGAATCGTTGCTTCCCGCAGGCGAGAAGCGGTAAAAGCGTCGATCTGCCCGGCACGCAGACGCCACTGCCAGTTCCCCTCACTCGTCCCTGGCAGATTCATACGCGCCTCCGTGTCCAGATTCAGCACATCCTGCAAGGGCACGACCGCGACCTGGGCCACGCTGCGCAGGGCGGCTTCGATGAGCGTCCAGGCCACTTCCCGGCCATCCGTGCGCAAATAGCGGCGCAGGTGATCCCGCTCCCGCTCGGCGCTGGAAGCGCGATACCAGCCCCGGGTCGTGTCGTTGTCGTGGGTGCCGGTGTAGACAATAAAGTTGGGTGTGTAGTTGTGGGGCAGGAATTTGTCGGCGGCGTCGCTGGCAAAGGCGAATTGCAGAATTTTCATCCCTGGCAGGTGGAAACGGTCGCGCAGTTCGATCACATCCGGCGTAATCTCGCCCAAATCTTCGGCGATAATCGGCAGTTCGCCCAACTCGGCCTGGATAACTTCAAAGAGACGGCTGCCCGGCCCCGTCACCCAGCGCCCATTTTCCGCCGTTGCTTCGCCTGCGGGCACTTCCCAATAGCCGGCAAAGCCCCGGAAGTGGTCGATACGCACGATGTCATACATCCCCAGGCTGGCCCGGATGCGGGCGATCCACCAGGGAAAGCCCTTTTCCGCCATCTGCGCCCAGCGGTAGATGGGGTTGCCCCACAGTTGGCCCGTGGTGCTGAAGTAGTCCGGCGGCACCCCGGCCACAACCGTTGGCTGGTATTCGTCGTCGAAGAAGAACTGTTCCGGGCGGCTCCAGGCGTCGGCGCTGTCCAGGGCTACATAAATGGGGATGTCGCCGACAATGCGGATCTCCCGCTGGTTGGCATATTCCTT
>JAANMX010001629.1_pt1 | contig 24922 bp, 19 predicted proteins | sample 7279681 | NCBI WGS metagenome assembly JAANMX01 (sample SAMN14094542, study PRJNA606508) | bioreactor metagenome | isolation source: A lab-scale SPAN reactor treating ammonium-rich wastewater day 351 | place: Ireland: Galway | collected 2018-01-01
GGAAACGCGCCCGCGTCAGGCGGAGGGGGCAACGTGGTTTTCTCGGCCCCGCCCGGCAGCAACAGCTCCCACCTCGATCAGGACGTCCTGCTTCCCACCAATGCGGTTTACGAGGTCGCCGTCCGCGCCATGGCCGAAGGCCAGGGTCTCCGGCCGGGGCTGCGGGTCGCGGACTCGCAATGGCAGACGCTGGCCCATGCCGAAACCACGGCCGATGGGAAGTGGGGCACCCTCAGGGTTGTCTTCGAACCTCCCCCCGACGGCCGCGTCAAAATCCAACTCTTCGGGGCCGGGCGAGAAAACCGCGGCGCCTTCGCCGGACGGACCCTGTTCGACGACGCCACCCTCCTCCCCCTCTCCCCGGAACGCGCCCGCGCCGCCCTCACCGCCACCATAACGGTCCACCCCGATCGGCCGGGCCACCGAATCGATCCCCGTTTCTTTGGGGTGAACACCCTCTTTTGGATCGAGGACGACGCCTCGCGCGCGGACGGGCGAATCACCGCGGCGCTCAAGGGATTGCCATGCGGCCTCATGCGCTTCCCCGGGGGAGAGGTAGCCGACAATTTCCACTGGCGATCCAATACCCTCGATGACACCAAGGACTTCCCGTTTAAAGATGGTCCCGACAAGCTGGGTTTCGACGAATTCATCGGCTGGCGCGACCAGATCGGGGCCGAGGCGATCTGCGTCGTCAATCTCGAATCGGGATTCCTGAGAGGCGACCTGGACGCCGCGGTCCGCGAGGCCGCCGATTGGGTGCGGTACAGTAATCTCGAAAAAGGTTGCTCGGTCCGATACTGGGAGATCGGAAACGAATCGGACCTGGCCGGCACCCGTTACCCCCTCCGGGCTGAGGAATACGCCCGCGCCGTGGCCCGTTTCTCCACCGCCATGAAAGCGGTGGACCCATCGATCCTCGTGGGGGCCCTCGGGCCATTCGGCCCAGACCACACCGCTTTCTTGGACAACCTGACGCTCGATGGCCTAGCCCAGGCCCGCGCCGCGACGCGCGCGCAACTGAAGCAGAAGGACCGCCCTTTTCCAAAGCGCCCCTCGCCCGGCCCCGCCTGGTGGCCCACGGTCTGCGACATCGCCGGAGCCCACTTCGATTTCGCCATCATCCATCGGTATGATCCCACGCGTGCCCGATTCGGCGTCGGACCGGCGACCCCCGTCCGCCCTGGAGAACACGTCAAGGAACTCGACGCCTTCCTGGCGAGGCGTCTCGGCAAAGAAATTCCCATCGCGCTCACGGAATGGAATGCCAACAAGACGGCCGTCCTTTCGCCCGCCGAGCACGGCGTCACCATCGCCGAGATGGCGATGAGCTACCTTGACGCTGGAGTGGACTTGGCCAACTACTGGCCGATGCGGTACCCCTCCGTCGGCAAGTCGGGCTACCGCGAGATGCTCGATTCGACGACCAACGAACCGCGCCCCGCGTACCACGCGCTCCGCCTCTTGGCCGCGCGCGCCGGTCACCAGCTCCTCGCCACCGATTGCGCCTCGCTGGCCGTCGCCGCCCTCGCGTGCGCCAACCCCGCCCGCCACGAAATCACGGTCTTCGCCGCCAGCCGATCCGCGCGCCATCCGATCCCCCTGCGAATCGAAGCGCGCGGCTTCCGGCCCATCGAGGCCATCGCCCTCGTCCCCGCCACCTCCGCCGCGCACGCCGCGATCGTCCCCCTCCCTGTCGCGCCGAGCGAGGCCAGTTGGTCGACCGACCTCCCTCCGCTCGCCTTCGCCAGGATAACCCTGCGGGAGTGAATTGCCGGCCAGCGGCCCGTAGGACTTTGTCCGACAGGATTCCCCCGGTCCTTGGACATCCGAGTCCTATGGAGTGGGCAACGCCAGCACGCACCGAAATCCCACGATGTCCGACCGCTCGCCGGGCTCCTGCCCACCCCGCCCGGCGGAGGCCGCATAGACGCTCGACAGCCGCCACGCGCCCCCCCGGACCACGCGCGCCACATTGCCCGCCCGGATCGCGGCCATCGCCTTTTCGTCCCCATCCGGCATCGGATAACCCCCGCCGGCCAGATGGAGCCGATAGGTCTCCTCGGTCAGCCAATCCTGCACCCACTCGCGCACGTTGCCCCCCATGTCATGCAGCCCATACCGGTTCGCCTTGTAATAGCCGACCGGCGCGGTTCGCGGATGATCATCCTCGAAGCCCCGCCTCTTGACCTTCGCATCCTTCCCCAGGATCGCCTGCACCTCGTCGCCGGCAAGATTCTCAACGCGGCCCGGGGGCGGAATCTCGTCGCCCCAGGGGAACTTCTCCTTGCCCACCGCCGCGTCCCACTCGGCATCGGTCGGCAACCGATATTCGAGCCCTTCCCTCTTCGACAGCCACGCGCAGAACGCCATGGCGTCCTCCCAACTGACCATCACCACCGGATGGTCAGGACCCTGCTCAAACGGCGCCGTCCCCGTCCATGCATATCCCGCGTCCTTCACGAACGCCTCGAAGTCCTGCACCCGCGTCTCCCACACGCTGAACAAGCCCCCGACCCCCTTGACCGGCACGAACTTCATCCCGAGAGAATTCTCGAACGGCTTGTCCCGCGTGGCGGCGGCCAGCGTCGCCGTCACGATAGGCGAGAGCGACACCGGCTTGACCGGCGCAACGGCATCGCCCTCCGACCCCGGCACCTCGCCCTTCTCGATCTTGGCCGCGAGCTCCCGCACCTTGAGCGCCGCCTCCAGCCTCGCCGCACGGGTCAACCTCAGCTCGACCAATCGCAGCGCCGGCGCGGCCCTGCCAATCTCCCGCTTCACCGCAGCCTCCGTCCGGCTCGCGATGAAACCCAGATCCCGGTCCACGAAGTAGCGCAGGTTATGGAATTCCGAAGGCATGCGCGCCGAGCTCTCCGGCTTGGGGGTGGCCTGCCCGGCGGACCACGCTTCCCGCTCCCGCCGCACCGCGAGCGCTCCATCCAGATCGCCGCGCGCCGCCACCCGCTTCTCCAGTTCCTCCAGCTCCGCGACGTACTTGGCGATCCGGTCGGCGGAGGCTTGCCTGCCCGAGGCATGGGCCTCGCGCAGCGGCGCGATGATCGCATCGACCTCGGCCTCCTCTTGCGGCGTCAGCGCATCCGGCGGCGCCACCGGCGCCGGCTCCGCCACCATGTTCGTCCCGCCCGGCACCACTGCCGGCGCCGCGTTCGACATCCCTTCCATCGGAGGGGCAGTCGCCTCCCCGGATTCACCCGGCGCCGGCGCGGCCTCCGCCACGCCAAATACCGAGGGCGCCACAATCACGCAACGGAACCCCACCCCGACATCTCTCTCGTCGGGCTCGCCCATCAATCGGTAGGACGAGCTCAGGGTCGCACCCGCCGAGAGGCGCCAGCCGCCCCCACGGATCACCCGCAGGACGTCTCCCTTGCCAATCGCCTGTAACAGGGTGGCCGAAAACCCCTCGTCAGGCGCGCCCCCCTGACGGTGCCGTTCCAGCACGGCATCCGTGTACCAGTCCTCGACCCACTCGCGCACGTTGCCCCCCATGTCATGAATGCCCAGCCCGTTGGCGGCGTAGCTCCCGACCGACGCGGTCCGCGGGTGCTCGTCGCGCCAACCCGGAATCGGGCTCACCCGGGGATCCGAGGCGTCGCCCAGGACCGATTCTTCCCCGGCCAGATTCTCCGCGTCCGATGGCGGTGGCCAATCCGAACCCCACGGGTATTTCCCCGACCCCACCGCCGCATCCCACTCCCCGTCGGTCGCCAACCGGTACTCCAGGCCCTCCTTCACCCCTAGCCACGAACAGAATGCCTTCGCATCCACCCAGCTAATCCCGGCCACCGGGTGGTCGGGACTCTGCTCGAAGGGCGCCTTCCAAAGCCAGCGCCGACCCGTCGCTTCTGCAAACGCCTGAAAATCCCGCACGCGCGTCTCCCAGACCGCCATCAGCACGCTCGTCCCCGGAACCGGCACGAATCTCATGCCCAACGAATTCACGAAGGGCTTCTCCCGCGTCGCCCCAGCCAGTTGCTCGGGGGACGCCAGCGGCGCAACCGCCGCCGCCGGAGCCTGCGCCTCCTTCTTGGCCTCGCCCCGTACCCCAGCCGCCCCATGGGCCATCGCCCCGTGTTCGCCCTTTTCCTTCGCCGCCGGCTTTTCCGCCTTCTCGCGAGCCTCCCCCTCCTTCTTAAACGCCTTCCGACCGTCCACCCCCCGCGGCACATCCGACTTCCCCGCGGGCGCGGGCGGCTCCCCGGACGGGATCTCCTGCGACACCTCGGTGCCAGCTCCGCCTCCAGGCCGCGTCGCAAAATACCCAGCCAGCGCGACCACCACAAAAATAGAGGCGCACGCCACCCATATCGGCCAGGTCCGCTCCGGCTTCACGTAGACATCGGCCCCGTGTCCCGCCGGCGCCTCCGCCGCCGCGACGATCGCCCCCGCCGTGATGCGCGAACTCGCCTTGTCCCGCTGCCGCACCACCGAATGGCAGTTCTCAAGCGCCTCCAGCAGGTCCTCGTGCGTCGTCGGCCGCTCGTTCGCCGACTTGCCCATCAGCCTCCGGATCAAATCCGAAAACGGCTGGCTCAGCGTCGGATTGCGCATCCGCGGGCTCGGCACGTGCTCGGTGAGCTGCTTGCTCAGGATCGCCCCCGCCGTCGTCCCGTCGTATGGCACCTGCCCCGTCGCCAGATGGAACAGCGTCGCGCCCAGGCTGTAGAAATCCGTCCGGTGGTCGATCCGCTTGTCACCCCGCGCCTGCTCGGGCGACATGTACAGCGGCGTGCCCACGCTCGTGCCCGGCATCGTCAGCGCCACATCCGAGGAGTCTATCTCGTGCATGTGCGCCAGGCCCAGATCCGCCAGCTTGATGACGCCCTTGCCCGTCAGCAGGAGGTTATCGGGCTTGACGTCCCGGTGGATAACCCCCGCCTCATGCGCCGCCTGCAGCGCCAGCGTCACCTCCCGCCCAATCTCGATGCACTCCAGCTCGGAAAACCGCTCCCCGCGCCTCAGGTACGCCCCGAGGCTCAGGCCATCCACCAGCTCCATCACGTAGAAATAGGTGCCCTCCGCCTGCCCGAAGTCGTGCACCTGCACCAGATTCGGATGGTTGATCGCCGCCGCCGCCTTCGCCTCCCGCAAAAACCGCGCCACCAGATCCCCCCGGGCCGCCAAGGTCGCGCTCATCGCCTTGAGCGCCACCGGGCGATCCAGCGCCACCTGCCGCGCCCGATACACCGTCCCCATCGAGCCGCGGCCCAGCGCCTTCTCGATCACGTACCCGCCCAGCCGCTTGCCTAGCAACGGATCCTGCGCCGGTTCTGCCTGCGGTGAGTCGCCCATCGTCCTGATTCGCGTCAGGTTGCCAACCCCCCGCCCGACTTCAAAGACCAAAGTTTGAGGGCCGAATGCGCCCCGCCGGCCCACCCGAGCACCCGTCACCCGCCGCGTAGCGGCGGGACGAGTCCCCATCTTGCGCGCCCTCGGACGCCCGAAACAACCCGCCGACCCTCCGCTTTCGCCCCGTCTCACCCTGCCGCGCCGCCCGCACCGGGAGATCTGGGACCAGCTCTTGCCGAGGATTTGGGTGCGCAATTCCCCCTTGACCCCAGCCCCAGTGTCCGCCATGCTGCTAATTCGCCTCAAGGCGGCTCGCGAGCGTCCCCGGTGCGCCGGGCCCGAGGAAGCCCACCGGGTGGTGGGCCGGGTCCAACCGTGTGACACCACGCGCCCGTGATCCGCCCGAACGCCGGCGACCTGCCGGACGAGAAGGCGAACACCCCCTATGTCATCCATGCAAGCCCTGCTCGATCGCGAGTCCGCCACATTCATCGAGGGCGCGATCGTCAAAGGAAAAATCATCGATGTCCGCGACAAGGAAGTCGTGGTCGACATCGGCTACAAGAGTGAAGGCAGCATCTCGATTTCCGAATTCCCCGACCCCGACACCGTCCACGTCGGCGACGTGGTCGAGGTCATGATCGAGCGGCTCGAAGACGACCAGGGATCCGTCGTCATCTCGAAGGAGAAGGCGGACCAGAAACAGAACTGGCAGCGCATCGTGCGCATCCAGGAGGAGGGCGGCGTCGTCGAGGGCAAGGTCCGCGCCATCGTCAAGGGCGGCCTCATGGTCAACGTCGGCTGCGACGGGTTCCTCCCCGCCTCCCAGATCGACATCATCCCCCCGAAAAATCTCGGCCAGTTCCTCGGGCAGACCATCACGGTCAAGATCGTCAAGCTCAACGAGGACCGCAAGAACATCGTGCTCTCGCGCCGCGAGATCATCGAGGAGGAACGCTCCCGCAAGCGGGCCGAGCTCCTCGGCCGCATCCAGAAGGGCGACACCGTACGCGGCATGGTCAAGAACATCACCGACTTCGGCGCCTTCATCGACCTCGACGGGCTCGATGGCCTGCTCCACATCACCGACATGTCGTGGAACCGCCTCAGCCACCCCTCCGAGATGGTCAAGGTCGGCGAGGAACTCGAGGTCCTCATCCTAGACATCGACTTCGAGAAGGAGCGCGTCTCCCTCGGCCTGAAGCAGAAGACCGAGAACCCGTGGGAGAAGATAGCCGAGCGCATCCCCGTGGGCACCCGCCTCAACGGCAAGGTCACCAATCTCCTCCCCTACGGCGCGTTCGTCGAGATCGAGCCCGGGGTCGAGGGCCTCATCCATGTCTCGGAGCTGTCGTGGACCAAGCGCGTCGCGCGGCCTTCCGACGTCCTCAAGCAGGGCCAGGAGGTCGAGGTCGCCGTGCTCAACGTCAACCCGACCGAGCAGAAGATATCCCTCAGCCTCCGCCAGCTCGAGCCCAACCCCTGGGACGATGTCCACCTGCGCTTCCCCGTCGATCGCGTGGTCAAGGGCATCGTGCGAAACCTCACGGCCTATGGCGCGTTCGTCGAGCTCGAGGATGGCATCGATGGCATGATCCACGTCTCGGATATGTCCTGGACCCGCAAGATCAACCACCCCTCCGACCAGCTCAAGAAGGGGCAGGAGATCGAGGCCAAGGTGCTGGAGATCGACAAGATCAACCAGCACATCTCCCTGGGTCTCAAGCAGCTCTCGGACGACCCGTGGCGCTCGATCGAGGAGCGCTTCAAGATCGGCGACACCGTCACCGGAGTCGTCTCCAAGATCGCCTCGTTCGGCGCGTTCGTTCAGCTCAAGGAAGACATCGACGGGCTGGTGCACATATCGCAGATCAGCGACGAGCGGGTCGAGAAGGTCAAGGACGCCCTCAAGGTGGGCGACGAGGTCACCGCGAGGGTCATCAAGGTCGATCGCGCCGAACGGCGAATCGGCCTGTCGATCAAGGCGGCCAACTATACCCTGGAGCAGATCGAGGCCGAGCGCCAGGTGCTCGACTCCATCAAGCCGGGCGAGGATCTGGTCACCATGGGCAGCGCCTTCGACAAGCTTGAGGAGGAATACCGCCCGGGGCAGAAATAGCCTGCGGCGGCCCTTTTGGATTGGAGCGGGAATGCCGGGGCCATGGGGCCCCGGCGCGCCCGGCGCATCGTGTCCCCCGAAAAGCAGCTCGAGAATCTCGCGGCGGGAGCCGAGCGGCTCGTCTCTTCCGAGGAACTCTTGGCCAAACTGCGCCTCGGGCGCCCCTTGCGCGTCAAGCTCGGCTTCGATCCCTCGTCGCCGGACCTCCACCTCGGCCACCTCGTGGTGCTCGACAAGGTGCGCGAATTTCAGGATCTGGGGCACACCGCCGTCATCATCATCGGCGATTACACCGCTCGCATCGGCGACCCCACCGGCCGATCCAAGACCCGCCAGCCCCTCGATCCCGACCAGGTCGCCGCCAATGCCAAGACCTACACCGACCAGGTCTTCCGGGTCCTCCTGCCGGAGCGCACCGAGATCCGCCGCAACGGGGAGTGGTTCGACGGTTTTTCGTACGCCGACGTCCTCCGCCTCAACGCCGAGATGACCGTGGCCCGCCTCCTCGAGCGGGACGATTTTCGCAAGCGCTATGCCGAGGGCGCCCCGATCACCCTAACCGAATTCCAATATCCCCTCATGCAGGGCCACGACTCGGTCATGGTCCGCTCCGACGTCGAACTCGGGGGCAGCGACCAACTCTTCAACAACCTCGTCGGCCGCGACCTGCAGCGCGCCGCGGGCCAGGAGCCCCAGGTCGTCATGGTCCTGCCCATCCTGCCCGGTCTCGACGGCGTCCAGAAGATGTCGAAATCCCTCGGCAACTACATCGGCCTGACCGAGGGGCCCGATCCGATCTTTGGCAAGGCGATGAGCATCTCCGATGCCCTCATGGCCCAGTGGTACCCCATTCTCCTCAGACGCCCACTCGATGCCGCCATCCATCCCATGGAGGCCAAGAAGGCCCTCGGTCACGCCCTCGTCGCCCGCTTCCATGGCGGGGCCGCCGCGAGCGCGGCCCAAGCGGCCTGGGAGAAGCAGTTCTCCCAGGGCCACGCCCCCGACTCGATGCCCGACTGCCCCATCGGCGCGGGCAAGAAACTCTGGGAATTGCTCCGCGACTCCGGTCTCGCCCCGAGCGGGGCCGAGGCCCGCCGCCTCGTCCGCCAGGGTGCCGTCTCGCTCGACGGCCAGCGCCTCTCCGACGAGAACGAGGTCGTCACCCGCGCCGGCGTCCTCAAGTGCGGCAAACGAAAGTTCCTCCGGCTCATTTTTTAATAGCGCGCCGTCCGCGCCGCACTATAAATGCCGCCAATGACACCATCCGTCGTTGCAGGCACATCCGCGTGGCGCATCTCGTCCGACTCGGTGGACCTCTGGACCACCGAGGTAGGGGGACACCTCGGCCCGGTGACCTTCTTCCTGAAGAATCGGCGCATCCAGCCTTTCGCCATGGCGCCGTGGCAGCGCGAGATCCTGCCGCGCGAAACGCCGCCTCTCCTCCGCGTGCTGCGCGGCGATTTCTTCTGCCTTCCCTTCGGCGGCAACGGCACCCCCTACCGCGGCGAGCGCCATCCGGTGCACGGCGAGACCGCCAACGAGCGCTGGCAATTCCGCGACCTTCTCGCCGAGGGACCCGCACGCACGCTCCACCTCTCCCTGGACACCGACGAGCGCCCCGGCCGCGTCGACAAGCGGATCACGCTGATCAACGGCCAGACCGTCATCTACTGCAAACACCTGGTCTCCGCGATGCGCGGCCCCATGTGCTTTGGCCATCACGCCATGATCCAATTCCCGGACAGGCCCGAATCCGGCCTCGTCTCCACCAGCCCCTTCCGCTTCGGCCAAGTCCTCCCGGTCCCCTTCGAAAACCCCGCCCAGGGCGGATACTCCGCGCTGAAGATGGGCGCCGAGTTCCGGTCCCTCCAGAAGGTGCGCACCGCCCACGGGGGCCACACCGACCTCTCCCGCTATCCGTCCCGGCGCGGCTTCGAGGATCTGGTCCTGCTCGCCTCGCGCCCGAGGCGCCTCGCCTGGAACGCCGTCGCCTTCCCTCAGGAGCGCTACGTCTACTTCGCCCTGCGCGATCCCGCCGTGCTCGCCTCCACCATCCTCTGGATCTCAAACGGCGGCCGGCATTATGCCCCGTGGGATGGCAGGCACGTCAATGTCATGGGCATCGAGGACGTCACCGCCTATTTCCATCTCGGGCTCGCCGAGTCCGTCGCCAAAAACGACCTCCGGAATCGCGGCGTCCCCACCTCGGTCGATCTGGACCCGAAACGCCCCCTCGAGGTGAATTACATCATGGGCATCGCGCCCATCCCCGCCGGATTCGACCACGTCGCGGACATCCGGCCCGCCAAGGCGGGCGTCATTGAGATTCGCTCGCGCTCCGGCGCCGCCGTCCGCACGCAGGTGGATCTCAAATTCCTCCGTAGCGGCTCCCACGCCCCAAGCCACAAGGCCTGAATCGCCAGACCGCGGATGGCGGGCAAATAACGCAGGTAATTCTATGTAATTGAAGCGCCCGCGAATCCGACCGGCGCCGGATCCTGTCACCGCGGCCCGTCTCAGACTAGCTGCGGCACCCGCCCGGAGAGGTCCTCCGTGACACGGGCGCAGAGCCAGAGCAAATCCGAGAGCCGGTTCAGGTAGCGCGCAACCCAAGGGTTCAACTGGCGCACATCCTCCCCCAGGCGCAACACGTCCCTCTCCGCGCGGCGACAGACCGTCCGGGCCATGTGCAACGCCGCGGACATCGGCGTCGCGCCGGGGATGTCCCAATCCTGGCACCTGGCACCCCGTGCCTCCAGCTTCACCACCGATTGGTCAAGCCGCCTCACCATCGCCTCGTCCACGAACTTGAATCCCTTCTCCGCATACCGCTGCCGATCCTCCACCCGCACGGCCAGTTCTCCCATGACGATGACCAGTTCCTTCTGGATGCGGAACAACTCTTCCGATGTCCACCGGTCCTCGCGGAAAGATCGCGCCAGCCCCAGCGCCGCACTCAGCTCATCGATTGCCCCGTACGCCTCGATCCGCGCATCCGTCTTGGGCACTCGGTGCCCGAACATCAGTCCCGTGGTGCCGTCGTCTCCCGTCCGTGTTGCAATCGACATGACATTAGCCTACCAGCCCATCCGGGCTTTGAGAAGCCCCTGGAATCTGTACAATCCCGCCCAATGGCAAGCCGGAAACCCGCCGAGATCCTCTACGCCGCCAGCGAGCACTGCGCGGACATGCTATACGCCACCCGGATGTCCGCGCCCGATCCCTTCCTCTGGGCCAGAATCCGCGGCCGCACCTACGCGATCCTTTCCGATCTCGAACTGGACCGGGGACGGAGAGAGGCCCGGGTCCATTCCGTGGTCCCGCTCTCGTCCATCGAGCGCAGGGCCGCCCAACGGGCGGCACGCCGCCCGCCCGCCGCAGACTGGATCGCCCGCTTCTTGCGCGATCACCGCGCCCGCGCCATCCGCGTGCCCCGCGATTTTCCCCTCGGTCTCGCCACGGACCTTCGCCGCCTCGGAATTGCCGTCCGCCCCGTCCGCGGCCCATTTTTCCCCACCCGGATCAGCAAGGCCCCGGCGGAGATCGCCGCCATCCGCGCCGCCCAACGGCTCGCCGAAACCGCCATGGCCAGGGCCGAGGAGATCCTGCGCGCCGCTCGCCCTGGGCGCGACCGCCGCCTGATGCTCGGTCGCCGCAGCCTGACCTCGGAGTTCCTCCAGTCGGAAATCGCCATCTGCCTCGCCCGCTTTGGGGCCACCGCACCCCACACCATCGTGGCCGGCGGCAATCAGGCCTGCGACCCGCACGAGGTCGGCCGCGGCCCCCTCCCCGCCCACCTCCCCATCATCGTCGACATCTTTCCCCGCGTCTCCCGCTCCGGATACTGGGGCGACATCACCCGCACCTTCGTGCGCGGCACCCCGACGGATGCCGCATCTCGCCTGTACGAAACCGTCCGCGCCGCCCAGGCCCATGCCCTCCACCAAGTCCGCGCCGATGCCAACGGCGCCGCCATCCAAGACAGCGTCCGCAAGTTCTTCGATGATCGCGGATTCCCCACCGCGGAAAAACGCGGCCGCCGCATCGGATTCTTCCACGGCCTCGGCCACGGCGTCGGCCTGGAGATACATGAGCCACCGCGGCTGGCCGATGGCCCCCTCCCAGACCACGCCGTCATTTCCGTCGAGCCCGGCCTATATTACCCGGGCGTCGGCGGGGTCCGCATCGAGGACCTTGTCGTCGTCACCCCATCCGGCCACAAGAACCTCACCACTTACCCGAAGCGATTGACCCTCTAAAAACCGAAATCCCGGAACGGGCGAAACCCGACCCCCGCCCGCATCGTTCCAACACGGATCGCGCCGCGCGAATTTGACACCATCCCCCCTCCCGGGGCGACGGCCTACTGGATCTGGGAGCCGATCAAGGCACCGACTCCGGCGCCCGCCGCGCCGCCGATCAGCGCGCCGGTGCCACCGCCCGCCGCGCCGCCGATCGCCGCACCACCCAGCGCGCCGCCAACGGCGCCCTTCTCGGTGTTCGAGCATCCCACGACGGCCAAACCCATCACAGCAACCAACAACATCATCAGCTTCTTCATAATCCCGTTTCTTCCTCCGGTGCGGAAACCTTGCCTATCTATCCGGCGCGCGCAATCCGAATTTTTCGTGGACGTGTCGCACCCGGGCCGGCGTCATCGGCACCGGCGACCATGCGGCACGTATACCACGGGGGGCCGATAGTAGTGGCTGTAGGGCCGATGGTAATAGTGGCTCCTGTAAGACGGCCGATAGCAATACGTCCGCGAAGGATACACCACCACCGGGCTCCGGTAGTACCCGTAATACGACGGGCGATAATACGACCTCCCGCACGAGTTGTATCCCAGCGAGACGCTGATCCCGCCAGCCACCGCCCCCGCGCCTAACGCCCCGAACACCGCCAAGATTGCCAACGTCTTTCTCATCTCTGACCTCCTGTCGTTCCGCGTGTTCAGACGCGCCCACCTCCCCCCCGATTCAAACTTTTGTCACCCCGGCCGAAGGGCGAGGGCCCTTCGCTACCCTAAATTATGCCTTACTTCAGGCTACAGCCCCAGCCCCGGAATCCCGCCCAGCTTCGACGTGATCGAGCCGAGCCTCTGCTGCGAGAATTCCTTTCCCGCGGCGAGGGCCGCGTTGGCCGCGGTCAGGACCAGGTCCTCGATCATCGAGGCATCGCCATCCTTGATCGCCTCCGGCGAGATCTGGACGGATAGCAGTTGCCCATCCCCGCTGGCGCGGACGACGACGGCGCCACCGCCACTCGTGCCCTCGAACTCCTTGCCCGCAATCTCCTCCTGGGCCTTCTGCATGTCGGCCTGCATCTGCTGGGCCTGCTTGAGCATCTTCGCAAAGTTCATGCTTCCTTCCTCCTGCTGCGGATCTCCTTCAACTTCGCGCCGAATCGCTCGCGCGCCGCCCGGATCTCCGGATCGTTCTTGAACTCCTCCTCGCTGATCTGGAGCGGCCGTGGCTCGGTCGCCGCCGCCGCCGCGGCCGCAACCGGCGCCGGCGCCTCGACGGTCGCGGCCTCCCGCACGGGCGCCGCGACCGGCGCCACGGCTCCCGCGGCGACTGCCGAGCGGCCCTCGGGATCCAGGAGTGCGATCACGTCGCCCAACTCCACCTCGCGCGGCACCTCGCACGCCGATGCGATCGCCACCTCTAGCTGGATCTTCGGGGACAGCGCCGCCCGAATCCGCGGTTCCGCCTCCGAGAGCATCTCCACCATGCGCAACAGCTTCGACGCGGACAGGAGCCCCTTTTGCGCCTCGAACGCCTCCCGCTGGTCCTGCGCCAATTCCCGGTCGAGCACCGCGGGGGCCTTCTGATAGATCAGCAGCGAGCGCATGTGCGCCAGGCAGTCGCCCAAGACCCGCGCCAGATCCTTGCCCTGCGCCTCCAGCCCCGAAACCTCGCGCCAGGCCTCCGCCGCATCCCCGCGCAGCAGGCACCCCGCGACCGACGCGATCACCCGCTGCGGCGGCAGCCCGAACACCAGAAGCACGTCCTCCTCCGTGATCCGCTTGCCGCAAAACGCGATCAGCTGATCGAACGACGACTGCGCGTCGCGCATCCCCCCGTCTGCGAAACGCGCCAGCGCCTCCAGCGCCCCCGCCTCGACATCCACCCCCTCCTTGCCCGCGATCATCTCGAGTTGCCGCACGATCAGCGCGTTCGGGATCCGCCGGAGGTCGAACCTCTGGCACCGCGACAGGATCGTCGGCAGCACCTTCTGCACCTCCGTCGTCGCGAATATGAACTTAACGTGGTCGGGAGGCTCCTCGAGGGTCTTGAGCAGCGCGTTGAAGGCCGCGGATGTCAGCATGTGGACCTCGTCGATGACATAGATCTTGAACCGGCATCGCTGCGGCATGTATCGCACGTCATCGCGCAACTCGCGCACCTGCTCGACCCCATTGTTGCTGGCGCCGTCGATCTCCCTCACGTCGAGGCACCGGCCCTCCGCGATCTCGACGCAGACCGGATCATCGGGATCGTAGTCCGCCCTCGGACCGCCAGGACAGTTCAGCGCCATCGCCATGATCCTCGCCGTCGACGTCTTCCCGATGCCCCGCGGGCCCACGAAGAGATACGCGTGCGCGATCCGGTTCTGCGCGATCGCGTTGCGCAGGGTGCGCACCACGTGGTCCTGCCCGACCAGCCCGGCGAATGTCCGGGGCCGATACTTGCGCGCCAGCACCTGATAGTGCCCGGGCCCACCGCCGCCCACCGCCGCGCCAGAAGCCTCCAACAGATCCATGCGGCCACACCCTAACGGACGGCCCCGAAAACTCCAGAGGAGATCTCGCTTTACGCCCCCGGACGAATCTGCGAATCAGTCCTGATGGCCCAGTTGCCCAAAGCCTACGAACCCCAGGCCGTCGAGGACCTATGGTACTCCCGGTGGCTGCAGGAGGCCGTTTTCGCCGCGGACCCCGCCTCGGAAAAGCCCCCCTTCTCGATCGTCATCCCTCCCCCCAACGTCACCGGCGTCCTGACCATGGGCCACGTCCTCAATAACACCATCCAGGACATCCTCGCCCGCCGCGCCCGCATGCGCGGCCACGAGGTCCTCTGGCTGCCCGGCACCGACCACGCCGGCATCGCCACGCAGACCGTCGTCGAACGCCAGCTCCGCAAGGAGGAGAAAAAGACGCGGCACGACCTGGGCCGCGACGCGTTCCTCGCGCGCGTCTGGGCATGGAAGGAGCGCCACGGGGGGATCATCATCCAGCAGCTCAAGAAGCTGGGCTGCTCTTGCGACTGGTCGCGGGAACGCTTCACGATGGACGAGGGTTATTCCCGCGCCGTGCTCGAGACCTTTGTCGACCTGCACCGGAAGGGCCTCATCTATCGCGGCAAGCGCATGGTCAACTGGTGCCCCGTCTCCCTGACCGCCCTCAGCGACGAGGAGGTGATACCGAAGCCCCAGAAGGGGTATCTGTATCATTTCAAGGTCGAGGTCATCGAGGCCCCCGGCACCTTCCTGGAAATCGCCACGACCCGCCCCGAGACCATCATGGGCGACACCGCGGTCGCCGTGAACCCCAAGGATCCCCGCTACCGCAAGTGCATCGGCAAGCACGTCCGGCGCCCCCTCCCCGTCGAGAATCAGGCCGCGCTCCCGATCATCGGCGACGAGGCCGTCGATTTCGAGTTCGGGACCGGCGTGCTCAAGGTCACCCCCGCCCACGATCAGGCCGACTACGAGATCGGCCTGCGCCATGGCCTCCCCGCGATCGACATCATGAACCCGAACGGCACCATGAATGAGCTCGCCGGGGAGGACTTCCAGGGCCTCGACCGGTTCGAGGCCCGCGTCGAGGCGGTGGACAAGCTCAAGGAACTCGGCTTGCTCGTGAAGGAGGAACCCTACGAGAACAACGTCGGTTTCAGCGAGCGCGCCGATGTCCCCATCGAGCCGCGCCTGAGCGAGCAGTGGTTCCTCCGATATCCCAAGACCGCCGAGGCCCGCGCCGCGGTCCGGGATCACGCCATCCGGTTCTTCCCCGAACGCTGGGAGAAGGTCTACGATCACTGGCTCGAAAACATCAAGGACTGGTGCATCTCGCGCCAGCTGTGGTGGGGCCACCGGATCCCCGTCTGGTACCGCGATGCCGCCGATCCCGCCAAGGGACTCAAGGTCCAGATCGAGTCCCCCGGCACCGGATGGCAGCAGGACCCCGATGTCCTCGACACCTGGTTCTCCTCCTGGCTCTGGGCCTATGCCACCATGGACGATGCCACGCGAGCCCGCTTTTACCCGACGTCCGTGCTGGTCACCGGGCCCGACATCATCTTCTTCTGGGTCGCCCGCATGATCATGGCCGGCCTCGAGTATCGCGGCGAGATCCCGTTCCGCCACGTCTACTTCACCGGCATCATCCGCGACAAGCTCGGTCGGAAGATGTCCAAGTCCCTGGGCAATTCCCCGGACCCCCTGGAGCTCATCGCCAGATACGGCGCCGATGGGCTCCGCTTCGGGCTCATGCGGATCGCGCCCCAGGGGCAGGATATCCGCTTCGACGAGCAGCAGATCGTCGAGGGCAGGAACTTCTGCAACAAGCTCTGGAACGCGTGCCGGTTCCGCCAGATGCAAGGCCCACTCGACCCCGGCGCCGATCCCGCCGCGCACGAGCTGTCCCCGTTCGCCAGGGATATACTCGCGAAGCTCGACGCGGCCATCGCCGCAACCGATGCCGCCTTCGAGAACTATCGCTTCAACGATATCGCGCAGACCCTCTACGATTTCGTCTGGGGCGAATTCTGCGACCGCTTCATCGAGGCCGCCAAGGCAGACTTCTCCGGAGAAGAATCGCCGCGCCGCGCCGGGACCCTCGCCACGTTCGACCACGTCGTCTCGCGCGTCCTTCGCCTCCTGCACCCGATGGCCCCCTTTATCACCGAGGAACTCTGGCACTCGCTCGGCCTCGGCCAGAGCACCATCCAGCTCGCCGATTGCCCCTCGCCAGATGGCCGTTGGGGCGACCCGACGTCCGCCGGCCGCGCCGCCGCCACCTACGAGTCCGCCGCACGCGCCCGAAATCTCCGCGCCGAATTCAACATACCCTCCGCAAAAAAACTCCGTTGGCTGCTCCGCCCCAAGGCCGACTGGATCTCCGCCGAAAACCACGTGCTCCGCGCCCTCCTCAACGCATCGGCCATCGAGATCGTCGGCCCTCGCGCGCGCGTGCCCAAGGGCACGCCATCCTGCCTCACCGATATCGGCGAATGCTTCCTCCCCCTCGAAGGTGTCATCGATATCGAGGCCGAGCGCCAGCGCCTCGCCAAAGAACTCGCCAAGGCCAAATCCGACCTCGACAAGATCCGCGTCAAACTCGCCAACCCCGCCTTCGTCGAAAAGGTCCCCCCCGGGGTCCTCGAGGAACACCGAGCCCGCGAGCGCCGCGCCATCGACGCCGCCCGCCACATCGAGGAACGCCTCGCCAGCCTGAAATGACCTGCCGGGTCACGGATCGGCTCGCGTGACGGCCTACCCCCGCCGAAGGGCGAAGGCCCTTCGCTACTAGCGAGTTGCGTCGTATTTTCGAGTCATACCTCCGGCGTCGCCGTCTTGGCGGTCGCCTTGTCCCCGGAACCGAGCATCACCACCGGCGTGGTCGGGCGATCGATGTCGCACGCCTCGTAGGCCAGCCGAAACCGGCACTTCCCCAGCCGGATCTCGGACCCCGACCTCAATTCCTCTTCGGTCACTTGCCGCCCATCCACCACGGTCCCATTGCTAGAACCCAGATCCAGCAACCTCACCCGATCGCCTGTCACGACGAACATGCAGTGGCTGCGCGAGATGCTCGGGTGCAATATCGTGATGTCGTTGCCGCGCCCGCGCCCCACCCGCACCTCCGGCTTGTCCAATGCAAAACGTAGCCCCTGCCGCGCCGTGTTCACCAGCTCAAGGCACCACAGGCAATGCCGGGACGAACCGCGCCCTCCCCCCTGCCCGACCCCGGCCAACTCCCGCTTCAACCGCCGCATGCCCCCGCCACCCTCGTCCACCACCACCGCCATCCGCATCAGCACCTCCGGCACCGCCGCCCGAAACGGCCGCGCCGGCGGCGGCACGTTCTCCTCCCACTCGACCTGCGCCGGCTCCCATACCGACATCACCGCCACCGTGTGCAGACCCGACGTCATGTCCGGCACCGACGCAAAAACTATCTCCCCATCCTCAAGAAAAATCTCCCCGCTCCGCCCGTCCCCACCCTTGACCTTCAGGCAGCCCGTCGCCCCCTTGTTGCCCACGATCTGCAAGTAATCCAACAACGTGATCAGGGCCATAACCGCAACCTCCAGCCAATTTCCGCTTTCGCAAACCCAAAGCCGCCCATGCTTAAAATAATCAAACACAGGGCCTCACATCGGTCAACAACCCTTGTCCTGTTTTAATTTCCGGTTGTCACACACCCGTAACCACATACCTTTATTCCATGCAAAACATTGCCCGATTATGGGCTTTCGCGCTCGGGTCTGGCCTATTGTCGGACATCTCCTGCGGGACTACGATGGATTGGCCCCAATGGCGCGGACCCAACCGCGATGGGATATCCCACGAGAGCGGATGGTCGGCAATCTGGCCGCCCGCGGGGCCGAATCGGCTTTGGGAACGGCAGCTGGGCGAGGGCTGCTCGGCCATTTCGGTGGCCGGGGGCCGCGCCTACACCATGGGATTCAAAGCCCGCTCGGATCGGGTCTACTGCCTCGATGCAACGACCGGTGAACCCATCTGGGAATTTGCGTACCCGGCGCCCCTCGATCCAAAACTCTTCGAGGGCGGGCCGACGTCGACGCCGGTGATCCACGACGGCCTCGTCTACACAGTGAGCCGCGCCGGCGAACTCCATTGCCTCGATGCCGCCACCGGAAGGCGCGTCTGGTCCACCGATTGGCGCAAGGAATTCGGCGCGCGACCTCCCGACTGGGGCTACGCGGCCTCGCCACTGGTCCTCGACCAGTGGCTCATCGCGGAACCCGGCGCGCGCGGCGCCTCGCTGGTCGCCTACGATCGAAAGACGGGAAAAGTCGCCTGGAAGTCCGGGGACTTCGCCCCGGCGTATGGCTCCCCCGTCGCCTTCGCGCGCCAAGGGGAAACCGTCGTCGCCTCCTTCAACGCGCATGGCCTCTGCCTGTGGGGCGCCACCTCGGGCGCGCCTCGCGGCGACGTGCGCTGGGAAACCAATTACGACGTCAACGCCGCCACCCCCATCCATCACGATGGAAAGATCTTCATCTCGTCCGGCTACGGCGCCGGCTGCGCGCTGATCGATGCGACGAAACCGGCCCCGGCGATCCTCTGGCAGAACAAGGAAATGCGCAACAAACACACCGCCTGCGTCCTCTGGGAGAGACACCTCTACGGTTTCGACGAGGCCGACCTGGTCTGCATGGAGTTCGCCACCGGCGCCGTCAAATGGCGGGAACGCCGGCTGGGCCGCGGCGCCCTGATGCTCGCCGATCGAAAACTCATCCTCCAGGCCGAGGCGGGCGACCTCGTCATCGCCGCCGCCTCCCCGGCGCGTTTCGAGAAGATCGCCTCCGCGCGGTTGCTCTCCAGCCGGTCGTGGGTCATGCCCGTGCTCTCCAACGCCAAGATCTACTGCCGCTCCAACAAGGGACAGGTGGTGTGCGTCGACGCGGCGGGAGGCTGACCATCCTTGCCCAATGGCCCGCCCTCCCCCATAGTCGCGGCCACCCATGAACGAGTATTTCTGGGAGTTCTCGGCCCGCCTGTTCCTCTGGGTCGCGGGCACTGCCGTCGCCATCGGGCTGATCGCCTTCGCGGCGTTCCGGCTGGGCGGCCTGCCGCTCCTGCCCAAGCCATCACCCGATACTGCGCTGCGGGACGCGCGGGCCCTGGCCAATGAAGGGAAACATCAAGAGGCATTGATCAAATTTAACGAGGCGATCGACGGCGGCACCCGGGATCCCTCCGCCTTGCTGGCGCGTGGTGCCTGCTTGCTCGATCTCGGTCGCCCCGCCGAAGCCGCGCAGGACTTCGCGCGATTCGCCGAGTCGCAACCCGGCAACGCCGACGCCATGGCCCAGATCGGCCGCGCCCGGGCCATGCAGGAGGATCACGCCGGCGCCCTGGCCGCCTTCGACCGATCCCTCGCCATCGACAAGGACGCCGCAGACGTCTGGTACTGGAAGGCGGGCGCGCTCTTCCGCCTAGGCCGCGATGCCGAGGCCGAAGACGCCTATGGGAGAGCCATCGGCTTGAACCCCCTGCTCGGCGCGGCCTTCGAGGGACGCGCCCAAGTCCGCCTCCAACTCCGCCAATTCGCTCCCGCCCTCGATGACTTCACCGTCGCCAGACAACTGATGCCCGCCTCCCCCACGCTCCTGTCGGGCTTCGGTCTCGCCCTCATGGCCCTGGGACGCCTCCCCGAGGCCGAAGCCGCTTTCTCCGAGGCCATCCGCATGGACCCCGCCTCCCCGCGCACCCTGCACAACCGTGCCCTCGCCCGGTTCGCGATGGGACGGCATGGACCCGCCCTCCAGGATGCCGAAGAAGCCCTTCGCCGCGACCCATCCCTGCAGAAAGTTCACCTCCTCCGCGGCATGATCCTCGCCACAGAGGCCAGACACGCGGACGCCATACCTTGCCTCTCCGAGGCCATCCGTCTCGATCCCAGCGACGCCGAAGCCTACCGCCACCGCGCCACCTCCCTCCGCGCCCTCGGCCGAATCGCTGCCGCCCAACAGGATGAAGCGTTGGCTGCCCCACAGTCCAAAAGCCCACCCCCGATACCCACACCCCCACTCCAGCCACGTTGACACTTCGCGCGGTCACTGGTAACCTTCGCTAAACCCAAGGACACAAGGACTTGCCCAGCGCCGACGCATCACCAGACCCCGAAGCGCTGGCCCGCGAGCGCACGGAACCCGGTGAACCCCCACGGATCCCGGACGAAACCCTCGTCGCCCGCGTCCAATCCGGCGACACCACCGCCTTCGACCAACTCGTCGAGCGCTACAAGGGCCGCCTCTACGCCACCATCTACCACATGACCTCCAATCATGAGGATGCCGCCGACCTCCTCCAGGAAACGCTCATCCGCGCCTTCCGCGCCATGCCACGTTTCCGCAGAGACGCCCGCTTCTCCACCTGGGCCCACCGCATCGCCCTCAACGTCACCATCAATTACCTCCGACAGCACAAAAAACGTATTTCTTTGAGCCTCGACCAGTTGGAAATGGACCCAAAGGAACTCGATTCCGTCTCGGATCTGCTTTCCTCAGAGGTACTTATGCCTGGAGACGACCACGAGAGCCGTCTCGCCGCGCTACAAAAAATATTGAACGAAGCCATACAATCCCTGTCAGAGAACCATAGAGCAGTGGTCGTGATGCACAACGTGCAGGGGATGACCCACGGGCAGATAGCCGAGATTATCGGCGTCCCCGAAGGCACGGTGAAAACAAGGTTGTTTCACGCCCACCGCCTGTTGAGGAAAAAGCTGGCGCGGCATCTGAAGGATTTCTGAAGGTGCACGCCGAATAAAGAAGGTCCTATCATGGAGAACGACGAGAAATTGCATCGCCTGCTGGCGCTCAAGCGGTTCGAAAACCCGCCGCCGGGCAGTCTCGATGGCGTGGTGGCCGAGTTCCACCGCCGCCTGCGCTACGAGGAGGTCCGCCGCGCCCAGAATGCCCCGGCCGTCTTGTGGGCGCGCCTCATGGATGCACTGCTCGTCGAACCCCTCACCCTCCTCCGCCAGGCGACCGTAGGCGCCGCCATGGCCGCCGGGATCATGCTCGGCCTGGGCACCGTCACGATGCAGTTCTCCCAGTCCGGCACCTCGCCGAACCCCACCATCGCCCAGTCGGATCTCAGGATCGACCTCGAATCGGCTGACGACGCCGCCATCCGCTCCCTATCCACCCCCGAGGCAATGCCGCTCGGCGCCCTCGCCGATCCCGATTTCGGGCGCCAGTTCGCACGTCCCATGATTCCCGACGTCCAGGCGACGCCCGTCTCCTTCGACGAAGCCAATATCATCTTTTAGGCGGGATCGCCCGTGATCACCTCGACCGCCGCCCCGAACGCGACCGAGTGGTCGCGGGTGCGCATCGGTCGCCTCGCCGCCATCGGGGTTTTTACCACCTGGCTCGCCTCCGGGCAGGCGGCCATGGATGTTACCCCAGCGCCCGCGAGCACCTTTGATGCCATCGGCCGCGAGGTGCGACAAATCCACGAGGCCAACCGAGAGGGCCTGGCCCGCGTCCGCGTCCTGACGCCAATCGGGATCTTGAGCGGCACCGGCTTCTTCGTCGACACCGACGGGCTCCTCCTGACCAGCTCTAGCCTCGTCGCCAGCAAAGACCAACTGTGGATCGAATGCGGCGGGATCAAGGCGAAGGCCGAGATCGTCGGCGTGGATCGCCGCAGCGCGGTGGCGCTGCTCCGGAGCCAGGCCCGCGGCATGCCGCTCAAGTTCGCGGCCGGGCCACCCAGAATCGGCGAGGCGGCGATCGCCCTAGGCTTCCAATTCGACAAGGACTCGGCGCCGGCCTTCGGCCTCATCAGCGGGATCGACTCCACTTCGCCCGAGGGCCGATATTTTTGCACGGCCCATATCCGCGCCGACATCGGGCTGGCACCCGGGATGATGGGTGGCCCCCTCCTGGACACGCGGGGCGAGGTTATCGGACTCGTCACCGGCTCCCTCGGGGGCGGCACGCGCTGCTACGCCCTGCCGGCGGCTTCCATCAGCCGCGTCATGGACGACCTCCGCCAACACGGCTATCCCCGGCTCGGATGGGTGGGCATCTCGATCCGACACGATACCAACGCGACCCAGCAGGGCTCCTGCGTCGTTGTCCGCGAGGTCTTCACCAACGCCCCCGCCCACGCCGCCGGCGTGCGCGCCGGAGACCGCATTCTCCGGATCGGCCCTCGCGATGTGCGGCACCCGGGAGATATCATCGAAGCGTCCTTCCTGGCTAGGATCGGCGACACCATGCCCCTCCTCCTTCAGCGCGGCGACGAGAACCTCGCCATCCAGATCCCCGTCCAGGAACGGCCCGCGCCCGGCACCCCGGGCGTCGGATTCGCCGAGGCCGAAATGCCGCCCGCCCCCCTGCCCGGCCCAGACAGCGCCATCCACGTCCACGCCACCCAATAGCGGTCCAAGTATTTTGTGGCGCCCCGGCGCCCGGGCTGTTATTCGATTCAACCCATGACCGCGCAACAGACAGGCGGTCTCGTGGCCCGGCATGTCCAGACCATCCCACGGTCCGGCATCCGGGACTTCTTCGAGATCGTGCAGGGGATGCGGGATGTCATCTCCCTGGGAATAGGCGAACCGGATTTTGTCACGCCTTGGCGGATCCGCGAGGCGGCCATCTATTCCCTCGAAAAGGGCCGCACCGGCTATACCTCCAACCTCGGCCTGCCGCGCCTGCGGCGATCGATCTCCAAATACGTGGAGCGCTGGTTTGGCGTCCCCTACAGCCCCGAGAATGAGATCCTCGTCACCGTCGGCGTGTCCGAGGCCCTCGACATCGCGCTCCGCGCCGTCATCAACCCGGGGGACGAAATCCTGTTCCACGAGCCCTGCTACGTCTCCTATTCCCCCAGCATCACCCTGGCCCATGGCGTGCCCGTGCCAGTCCGGACCTCCGCGGCCGATGGCTTCGCGCTCCGGGCCAAGGCCATCGCCCCGCACATCACCCCCGCCTCCCGCGCGCTCGTCCTCAACTTCCCCACGAACCCCACCGGCGCCGTCCTCGATCGCGCGGAACTCGAACGCATCGCCGCGCTCTGCATCCAACACGACCTCGTGGTCATCAGCGACGAGGTCTACGCCGAACTCACCTTCCCCGGCCACGACCACGTCTCCATCGCCAGCATACCCGGCATGCGCGAGCGCACCATCTTCCTCCACGGCTGCTCCAAGGCTTTCGCGATGACGGGCTTCCGGCTGGGCTTCGCCTGCTCCCCACCGGAACTCACCGAGGCCATGATGCGCGTCCACCAGTACGCCATGCTCTGCGCCTCGATCATCGCTCAGGAGGCCGCCATCGAGGCCCTGGACAATTGCCACGACGAGATGCTCCGCATGCGCGAAAAGTACCTCGAGCGCAGAAACTTCGTCGTCTCGGCCTTCCGCCAGATGGGCCTCCCCTGCGTCGAACCCCGCGGCACCTTCTACGCTTTCCCAGATATCTCGCCCACCGGCCTCACCTCCCGCGAGTTCGCCATCCGTTTCCTCGACGAGGAGCGCGTCGCCATGGTTCCCGGCGACGCCTTCGGCCCCGGCGGCGCGGGCCATGTCCGGTGCAGTTGCGCCACCGCCATGGACCTCATCGTGATCGCCATGGAGCGCCTCGCCCGATTCGTCGGGCGCCTCGCCGCCTGATATCTGACGTGAAACCTCGCCCCCGGTGGCATCTCACGGCGACGCCCTGCTACGAATTTTTGTAGTCCGCCAGTGTCAGGCGGCAGCGGGAACGCAGCTTCCGCATGAACAACGCCGCGCGTCCTAGAAAACCCGCCTACCGTTTCGCGCCACGGGGCCAGACACAGAGCCCGTAGACAATGTGGAATAACCCGAAGGTGCAGGCCATGGCATAGGCCCCGTCCACGGGACCCGCGCCATGCTGGTCGAGGCCAAGGTAGAAAACCGGCGCCGTCACCAATCCGGCCAACAGGAAACACCACCCCAGGATCTCGATCGGCCTCGGCGCGTATTCGTCCGTGGAAAGGAGCGCCAGGCCATAGAACACCATCCAGTAGAACACGACCGGCGCGATCTGGTAGACCATCAGCCAGTGCCAGAATGTGATGCTCGCCCCAGCCAAAACGCTCGGGAATACCTGCCCTAGGGCAAACCGCATCCGCGAAGAAAAAAATGGTTCTCCGGACTGCCGCGATCCGCGCCATAGCCCATACCCGCCCGCCGTGAGAACCGCGCACAGGACCCCACCCCAGATCACCAGAAACACGGTCGGCGTCAGGCCCGGATACCGGTAGAAGTACCAGACCATCCCGAGCGCCACCGCGACCGTCAGGAGCCCAGCCCCGAGGGCCAGCGGCGCCGAGATCGCCCGGTACACCCGAGTCCGCTCCATCAGTCCCCGCATCGTTTCTAGGCGGCCCTGCAAGCGGTCCGAAACTGTCATGCCCCACTCTCCGCCCAACATAACCCGCGCGCAAGCCGCGTTTTGCCACTTCAGGCCTCGCCCGCCGCATCATCCCTTGGGGAAACTTCATTCCCGCTGCCGCCTGACACAGACGGCCTCCAAATTTTGTAAGGCGTCTCTGCGCCACCCCACCGGGAGGAAGATTCAGGCCAGATCCCGTGCCCCGCACGCGGGGCACCGCCAAAGCGGAAAATGTAGCCCATCTGGTAACAGATGGGCCCTCGAGATTGGTTCTTTCTAGATTGAGGATCTAGTTTTTCGCTTTTCCCGCTTGTCTGCCAGCGGCCGAGGCTCTAGTGTATATACTAGAGGACGCGGG
>JAANMX010001635.1_pt1 | contig 24912 bp, 22 predicted proteins | sample 7279681 | NCBI WGS metagenome assembly JAANMX01 (sample SAMN14094542, study PRJNA606508) | bioreactor metagenome | isolation source: A lab-scale SPAN reactor treating ammonium-rich wastewater day 351 | place: Ireland: Galway | collected 2018-01-01
AAGGTGGATTATTTTTTCCGACGATTTTCGCAAACAACCTATCGTTCGGTTTCGCAATCCAACTGACAGCGAGCACCTTTTCGGTGCGGATCGCAATACGATGGCAAGCTTCAAGGACCCAAAACTATCTTTTTCACCGATCGAGGTTATCGATCGCCTGCTCGAGATCCGCGGCGAACTCGGATTCGCCGAAACTCTCTACATTGACCGCTCCGCAGAATTGACCGACTTTTTGGATGCCTTCGGCTTTGATGTTTACGCTTTCTCGACCAAGAACGAGAAGATCGAACTCGACGTAACGTCGACTCCTGTCGTCCCCGGCGGAGATACGCTGCACACGTCTGTAACCGGACACTAGGTTTTTATTTCAAGCAACTGAAGGAACGCCGGAATCTCTCGACCAACATGTCGGAGAAACCGGCGTTCTCGTCATAGGAAGGTTCTAAATTGCCTTTACTATAAAGAGCGTGCCATCGTCATCGAGGAATTTCCGTTCCGTAAAATCCGTAACGCCCTTACGAACGTGGTCGATCAGCTCTTTTGCCGGAAGGTGAATTCCGTCCAGAACGCGTTTCGCGAATCTGTCGACGCCGTACTCTTCGCCCAGATCGTTCGTCGCCTCGGTAATTCCGTCCGTATAGATAACCATCACCTGGCCCGGCTCGAACCGAATGAAATGCTGATGAAAATGCACGTCCTCGAACATCCCGAGCGGCTGATCGCCATATTCGACGTACCGATATTCACCGTCCGCCTTTATCAGCAGGGGTGGATTATGTCCTGCATTTGAGAATACGAATGTGCGGTTCGTTGAATCGAGTACGCCGTAGATCGCGGTGATGAATTGGTTATCGTCGATGGATTCATATAGGAGATTGCTGACCTTTGAGAACGCGACGTTTGGCGCGTAACCGGTCTGCGAACTCGTCCGCAACGACGCTCTTAGAAATGCCATCAGCAAGGCCGCCGGAATCCCTTTTCCGACTGCATCCGCGACAACGATGCCGTATTGATCCTCAAACAGCTTTACCCAATCATAATAATCGCCCGAAACCTCTTCGGCCGGAAAAATGAATGCACTCACGTCGAAGCCCGCGACCTCAGGATCGTCTTCCGGAAGGAGTTCGAGCTGCACCTTTCGAGCGATATCCAGCTGAGCCTCGATGCGTTTTTTCTCGACGACTTGTTCGTGCAGCCTCACCTTTTCGATGATGATCGCAACCTGCGACGTCAAGAGCTGGAGCACCTCAAGATCATCCTCGTCAAAGGCATTCAGCTCGTCGCTTTCCAGATCGAATGCCCCGATAACGCGGTCATTCGAAATGATCGGAGCGACCATTTCCGAACGCGTACGCTCACGCGCCTTGAAATATCTATCGTCCTTGCTTACATCAGGCGAGAGGATAGGCTCGCCCGATTGCACGACCGTCCCCAGAAAGCCTTCGCCCATTCGCAGACGCGGCTCGATCAGCTCAAAACTCAATTGGTAACCGCGAATCGCCTTAGCCTTGAAAAGTTCCTTCTTTTCTCCTTCTTTTGCCTCCACAAGGTAAATTCCGGCCGCATCGTAAGGGATAAGCGAACCGAGCGTATCCATCACGAGGTTCAAAACCTCCTCGAGATCGAGCGACTGTGAGATCGTCTTCGTAATATCGAGGAGAAGGCGCAGTTTGTCCTCAACCGTTAGTCTTGTAGCGTGGTCAGAATGTTCGGACTGAGCCTGGTGCATTTGAAAAATGTCGGGAAATAAAGAAACGCGAACGCGGGCGATGATCTATTCGCCCAAACGAATATTATACACGTTTCCGACGCGACCTTACCCTTTGAATAGATGTTTTTCGTACAGACCCCAAAGACGCGAGATCTTGATGCGAAACTCGACAAGCGCAGTGCTAACGCCGTAGTGCCGTGCTATCTCGCGGGCAGTTCGCCCGTCGATGATCAGCTTCTTCAATCCCGAATACGGGACGAGTGACGCAGCGCCGGTCGAATACGCTTCCTCTTCGATAGCGTGGTTGTAGTCCCGTGTTTTTGTGGTTTTGCCCGATGGATCTTTTACAGCAAGTTCATTCGCCTTATGGCCGAGAAAAACATGGCTTACTTCCTCCATCAAGGTTGCCGCGTGGCGATTCTTGCTGTGTGTCGGATTGAGTATGATCAGCGTGCGGCCGTCCGGTAGCGGTATCGAAGCGGCTCCGCCCGACCACGCATCTTTCCCCGCACCGAGCAAATGCTCTCGCGTGCCCTCGCTCAAGGCCGACACTTGCTCAAATGGCACGACAAGAAGATTCGCATGCGCGGCAAGTTCGAATGGATCGAGCCTGTCGGTATCCTTCTTAAGGCCCGCAAACTGCCGCAAGCCCTGAGCCCGCATCTCATAGCGGCGGCCCTTCTCTGTCGGCGGAAATTCCCTGTTCATTGTGCCACGAAATCAAAATGGCTTCGGCAAGATACGCCACGACGCACCCTGGCCGAAGCCTTCCTGGAAATTCACAATTTCGCCCTAAACTTCTTTGTATTCGGAATCGACGACCTCGCTCGAAAGCGCGACGCGGTAATTCTTCGATTGCTTCTGCTTCGTGATCAAAAGGTCTTCCTTTCGCTTTAGAAGGTCCGCTCGATTGAATACCGAGATCTCGAAATTATAGCCGTGCGTGATCGCATCCTTCGGGCAGGCTTCTACGCAGTAACCGCAGAAGATACAGCGGCCGTAGTCGATGTTATAGACCTTTGCATAACGTTCGTCGCGGCCGATACGTTCCATGTAGGGCCTTGCATCCTGCTCCGCCTCGATGTAGATACAGTCCGATGGACACGCTGCCGCACATAGGTAGCAGGCAACGCACTTCTCTTTACCGTTCTCATCAACGTGCAGGAGATGCTGGCCGCGGTATCTGGGCTGAACCGTAACCGGTACGTCGGGATACTGCACCGTCCACTTCTCCCGCGGGATCTCGGCAAGAGTACGCTTCATACCCTTGACGACGGCCACAGTTGATTCGATCACATCTGAAATTAGCGACATTCTAGAAAAATTCCCCAACCTTCATTATAGGCTTTGGATGGAGGCGTTATCAAAAAGCCCTCTCTAAAGCCCGCATACCACCGAAAAGGAATAGGAAGGCGAGCCACGCAAGGCTTGCGACAACGCCAAGAATACCGGTGATTAGGCCGATCATAGCAAAAGAACCGCCGCCGTAAGCGACCGGATCATTCGCTGCTTTCGAGCGGGCCATAAATCCGGTAATGATCGCGATCAAACTCGGCACTACCGAGCCGCAGCAAAGGGTCAAACCGAGAATACCGATGATCATCGAGACGACAGCAAGCGTCTTGCTCTGTCCCGCTGCTGGTGGAGGCGGCGGAACGGGAAGCGGTGCTGACGGCTCGACTTGTGCGGGCGGAGCCGCCGCCACCGGAGCTGCCGGCGTGGCCGCAGGCGGAGGTTCAGGGAACGGCTGCATCTTTGTCGGCGGCTCGTCGTCAAAACTCGATAAACTCGACGCCGGCTTTGGCACTTCGAACGGCGATGGCGGCGGCGGTGAAATATCGTTGAAATTCGGAGCGTTACTGAAATGCGGCGATGCGATCTCGGGCTCGGAAAATTTGGGCGGTTCAGGGACCGGAGCTGCGGGCGGTTCCGGGGCCGGGGCTGCCGGTGCGTCGGGTATCTCCATACCCGGATCGTCCTTTTCTTCGAGCAGCTGGCGCATCTCGTCTGCCGAGGCGACCATGGTCTTCATCATATCGCCACCGCCGGGAGCCGGTAGATCGAGCATATTGTCCGGTTCGGCGATCGGTACGGGAGCATTGTCTGCCTGCGAAGCAGCCTTGATCTCGGCCGGACTTGCGACCATCGTCGCATACGGGTCAAGCGGCGGTGCGTCGTCAACCAACGCAGTTCCGTCCGCCTGACAGAACCGCAACGAATCCTCAAAAGTGTTATCGCACGTCGGGCATCGTTTCATAGTTTTAATTTTTGGAGTCAGCTATCGGAGTTTCAGGCTACAGGGTTTGTCATTGGAACATCCGAAGACCGCACACACTTAGGCCGCCCTTTCAAACCCCGTAACTTCTGAACTTCGTAACTTATACTCCGAACCGCTATACCAATTCAAGCTTGCTAAAGAAATATGCGATCTCGATCTGCGCATTTTCTTCAGAATCCGAGCCGTGAACTGCGTTTTCGCCGATAGATGTCGCAAATTCCTTGCGCAGCGTGCCTTCGGCAGCCTCAGCCGGATTCGTCGCTCCCATCAGGTCGCGCCAAGCCTTTACAGCACCATCTTTTTCGAGCGCAAGCACAACGCACGGCCCGCTCGACATAAAATCGCAAAGCTCGTCATAAAAGCCTTTACCGGCGTGAACCGCATAAAACCCCTCTGCCTGCTTACGCGTCTGGTGAATAAGCTTCATTCCGCGAATTCCGAACCCTGCGTCCAGAATGCGCTGAATGATCGCACCTTGCTTCCCTGCCCGAACCGCATCGGGCTTAATGATCCCAAATGTTAAATTGCTCATTATATTAGAATTGTATTGAATTAGAGCTCGGAATCAGCCCTTGCTGTCTTAAGCTCCATAGAAGAATATCCGTCCTCGCCACTCCACGCAAATCAGCGAGATGCTCTGGGCAATTCACGTTGGCGGCAGCTCCTGCTTACCAACGTCCCGAAGCGCCGCCGCCGACCTTAACCGGCAATGGAATGTCGGGCATCATATTCCCAACCATATGGCGTGTCAAAAAATTCCCTGTCGCGGTCACCTTGATGTCTCTGCCGGGATTTCGACCCCACGAGCTGCTTACGACCTCTCCGTTCGCGGGTACGTAGTTGGTGATCTGCGGATTACCGCGAAGCGATCCGATCGTCATCATGCCGACAAGCGGTGCCGGATTGATCGTGCTTGCCGTGATCCTCGTTCTTACGGATGAGTATGCAGCGAGGCCGCCGCCCAAAGAGTGGCCCGCAAGGTGGTGAACTCCATACTCCCGTTGATACCTGAGCGTAAGCGACAATGCCTGTGTGTATTGATGAGAATACCCGCCGAGAGCCTGTATGCCATCGTGTATAAAATCCATGACCGAGTCGCTGCCGGCAAACGCGAGAACATAGAGTTCGCGATTCTCCGGCTTTGTAAGGACTGCCTTAAATCCCGTTAGATGCGTCGCCCTGTCGGCCAAGATCGACCAGATAGTTCCATCAGGAAAACTGTATCGGTCACCCGTAACGCCATCATAGGCGATCTGGCATACACCCTTTGTTTCGGCCATGGTCAAAGTTGACATATTTCTTCTTCTCCGGACGGTCGATTTCGAGAAAATTCTCTTAATTATGACGGTATTTGGGATAGATTTTTGCGTTAGAAATTTCAAAAATGCCGCCAAAAACACAACGCCCGACAAGCGTGAAAGCCTGTCGGGCGTGTAAGCCAATACGGTCGATTTTCTAGATCGAGGCTGCGATCGCCTCGTCAAAGATCTGCAAAGCAACATCGACGTTCTCTTTCGTAAGGATCAGCGGCGGCGAGAAACGGATCGAATTCGAGCCGCAGCCGAGAATGATAAGCCCACGGTTGTAGCATTCCATCTCGACCTTATCCCGAAGTTCCGCGTCTGCCTTCAAGCTCGTTTTGTCCGTAACAAATTCGACTCCGAGCATCATTCCAAGCCCGCGTACATCGCCGATGCAGTCGTACTTGGCCTTGAGTTCTTTGAGGCCTGCTTCGAGATATGCACCGACCTCGCGGCTGTTCTCGACGAGCCCGCCCTTGAGCAGACGGATCGTAGCCATCGCGGCTTCGAGAGCGACGGGATTGCCGCCGAAGGTCGAAGCGTGTGCTCCCTTGTGCCAGTCCATAATGTCGGCACGTGCCGTACAAGCACCGATCGGCATACCGGAGCCAAGGCCCTTAGCCATACAAATGATGTCTGCCTTTACGCCGTCATAATGGTCGAGTGCGAACATCTTGCCGGTGCGGCCCATGCCGGACTGAACCTCGTCCACGATCAGCATAATTCCATGCTCATCACAGATGCGTCGGAGCTCTTTCACAAATGCCTTCGGAGCAGGAACATAGCCGCCTTCGCCCTGAACCGCTTCAAGCACGATGCCCGCAACCTCTTCAGGCGGCGTCGTTGTCTGGAAGACACGATCTTCGAGCCAGCTTACGACATCGCGAGTGATCGTCGCCTCGTCGGTCGGCATATTCGTTGCAAAGTGGCGGAATTTGTTCGGATACGGAATATGAACTACATCGAGCGGCTGCCGCATAAATCCAAGCCTCTGTGCACGCTTTGACGACGTCAACGAGAGGGCTCCGAGCGTACGTCCGTGGAACGAACCGTAGAACGAAACGAACTTTTGCCGCTTCGTATGGTACATCGCAAGCTTCAATGCAGTTTCGATCGCTTCTGCTCCACTATTTGCAAAATGCGTACGGGTCGGGCCGTCGATCGGAACGATCTCTTCCAACATTTTCCCGAGTTCCGGCATCTGGCGGTAGAAATAGTCTGTCCCGCAGAAATGTATGAACTCATTCACCTGCTTTGTGATCGCAGCAACGACCTCCGGATGGCAATGGCCAGTTGAACAAACCGCGACGCCGGCGTTGCAATCGAGAAAGAGGTTTCCGTCCGCATCGGTAACCCAAACACCTTGGGCGTGATCGACGACGAGCTTGTAATCCGGCCGCGGATAGCTCGGCGTTACGTATCTTGCATCGGAATCGATGATCTCGCGGGACTTCGGCCCCGGGAGTTCCGTTTTAATAAGTGGTCTCTGTAATTCGGTTGACGGCTTCATGATCTTGATCTCCTGAAATAAGGGTGTGCGCCGCACCTGCTTGTGCGGACTTATCCAAAAGGTTTTACCGACGATCTATCGCCGGTCCTGCAAGTCGAATTTTCGATGATTAGTCGCCGCCAAAGAGGTTGGCGCGTTGCCTTGAGGGTCTAAGCTTTGCAATGGAACGCGAAGTCATAGATACGACCAATATACCAGAAGCTTGCAAAAGAGGGAAAAGCCGGCCGGCGGCGGCTAACGGTTTTGAGTCGCTCACACGGGCGTGAAAGAATAGACCTATGTCAACACCATCGAAGTTCTCGAATCGGCTCATCAACGAAACCTCGCCATACCTTTTGCAGCATGCGCACAATCCCGTGGATTGGTTCCCGTGGGGCCCGGAAGCCTTTGAAAAAGCGAAGGCCGAAGACAAGCCTTTGCTCGTTAGTATCGGCTATTCCGCCTGCCATTGGTGCCATGTTATGGAGCACGAATCTTTCGAGGATGCCGAGACCGCGAAGCTGATGAATGAGAGCTTCGTTAACGTCAAGGTCGATATGGAAGAGCGTCCCGACGTTGACCAGATATATATGAGCTTCGTGCAGATGACGACGGGACGCGGCGGCTGGCCGATGAATGTGTTCTTAACGCCGGACAAGCGCCCATTCTTCGGCGGCACATACTTCCCTCCATTGCCACGATACGGAATGCCCTCCTGGCGGCAGATCCTGATGAGCATCGCCGAAGCGTATAAAGAGAGGCGTGATGAGATCGAACACTCTGCGAACGAGATCATCGGCGAACTGCGACGGCTCTCGATCGTCAGCGAGGGAACTTCCCTCTCCTCCGAGATCCTTGATGGAGCGTTCAATTCATTCGATCGAAGTTTCGACGCCACGAATGGCGGATTCGGCGGGGCACCGAAATTCCCGCAGGCAATGTCGCTTGAGTTCCTGCTCCGCCGCGACCACACGATCGGCGATAAGCGGTCGCTCGAAATGACGCTCCTTACGCTCGACAAGATAGCGTTCGGAGGCATCTACGACCAGCTCGGCGGCGGCTTCCACAGATACTCCGTGGATAATGTATGGCTCGTGCCGCATTTCGAAAAAATGCTCTACGACAACGCCCAACTTGCACGCGTTTATCTGCACGCCTTCCAAGTTACAGGCAACGAAGAATACCGGCGAATTGCGACCGAAACTCTTGACTATGTTCTGCGTGAAATGACCGACGCGAGCGGCGGATTTTATTCGAGCCAGGATGCAGACAGCGAGGGTGAAGAAGGAAAATTCTTTGTCTGGAGCGAGGAGGAGGTCGATGATGCCCTCGGCGAAGACGCTCACGCATTCAAGTTCTTCTTCGATGTCTCGAAGGGCGGGAATTTTGAAGGTAAGAACATTCTGAATCGTCCACGCACCATCGATTCGGCTGCCTCCGCTCTGAAGATGGATCCGCTCGACCTGTTTATGCTACTTGAGAACGGCAGGCAAAAACTTTTCGAGCTGCGTGAAAAGCGCGTAAAGCCGCATCGCGACGAGAAGGTACTCGCCTCGTGGAACGGCCTGATGCTCGCGGCCTTCGCAGACGCTGCAGGTGTTCTCGGAAACGAGCATTATCTTGCGGCAGCTGAAAGGAATGCGCAGTTTCTGCACGATCAAATGATCAACAGTGAAGGCCGGCTCTACCGATCGTGGAAAATGGGCGAGGCAAAATTGAATGGTTATTTGGACGACTATGCAAATGTCGCGGACGGCCTTTTAGTTCTTTATCGAACGACCGGGAAGATAGAGTATTTTGATCGGGCACGGGCTTTCGCCGATCAGATGATCGAACACTTTTGGGATCAGGACGCCGGCGGTTTCTTCTACACATCGAATGACCACGAAGAGTTGGTCGTCCGCTCAAAGGACTTTACCGACAACGCAACACCTTCGGGAAACTCTGCCACCGCCGACGTTTTGCTTCGGATCGCAAAGCTAACGGGAGATGAGCGTTATGAAAGGTTTGCGGTTGCGACGCTCCGGCTCGCAGCAAGGCAGATCGCTCGATATCCGCAGGGGTTTGGGCGTGCTCTGTCAACCCTCGAATTCCTGCTCAACAATCGTGGAGAGCTCGCGGTCGTCGGGCCAAAAGAAAATGAGCTTGAGCGTGCTGCACTCGCGGCATATCTTCCGACCACAACGGTCGCGATATCTTCCGATCCGTCGGCGGATTCTGCGTCGGTCCCGCTCTTCAAGGATCGCGCGGACAGTGCCAAAGCCAGGGCCTATCTATGTGAGAATTTCGTTTGCTCTCGCCCCGTGACGACGGTTGACGATTTGCACAAGATCCTCGCCAAACAAGAAAAAGGCTCGAATGTCTAGAACACTCGAGCCAATTCAAAGAAAGTAACGAATTTTATCCGTTAACTATTTCTTCTCTTCTTTTGCGTTCGCATTTGCGGGTGCATTAGCAGCCGGCTTCACATCCTTAGCAGCGTTAGCTACCGAGTTAGCAGCGGTGCCAGCAGCATTTGCAGCGTGGTTAGCGGCATTCGCCATTGCGTTTGCAGCATTAGCCATTGCGTTAGCAGCGTTTGCCATAGCGGCGTTAGCTGTATTCATTGCGTTTGCCACAGCTTTGTTAGCTGCGGTATTCGTGGCTGCTTCTCCGCAGGCCATTCCAAGAGCACCCAAGGCCAGAACGGCCGAAAGAGCGATCACTTTTTTCATAACAATTGACTCTCCTGTCTTCTTCAAAGATTAGATCTAATTTTTTCCCAAGACTCAGGCCATAAGGCCGTGCCTTGAATTGTCCCGATAAAGCTTTGATTTAGGGAACATTCGACAATATATGCAGGTCAGAGCGACAAGTCAACCCCTAAAAGTGCTTTTTCAACAAACTTTTAACAAAGGAAAAAGGCACGCGTCCCAAATGCTTGGGCAGCGTGCCTTCGAATAATTACCTTTTCGAGGTCAATTCAACCCCGTCAGGAAAACTATTTCTTCTCTTCGGCCTTCTTTTCGTCAGCCTTCTTCTCGTCAGCCTTGTTAGCAGCTGCGTTTGCAGGCTCAGCCTTAGCGTTCGAGTTAGCAGCCGTGTTGCTGTGAGCAGCGTTCGTGTTCGAAGCTGTTGCGTTCGAGTTCGACGCAGCTGCGTTCGAGTTCGACGATGTAGCGTTCGAGTTAACTGCGTTCACGTTCGACGCATTGGTGTTGTGGTTGGCATTGTTAGCCGTGGTGTTGGCAGCCGGTGCGCCGCAGGCAAAGCCGAGAGCGGAAAGACCGAGAACTGCTGAAAGTGCAATTGCTTTTGTCATTTTAATTAAGACTCCTATGTATTCTCAAAGATTGATTACCCTTGCAAGGTAAACCGGCCGATCAAACACGGCCTATTGCTCCAAACTCTTTCTTTTTCAGAGCAAAGGTAAAGATAAGAATCTGCGAGACATTTGTCAACCTAAATATTGATAAAAACAAGCCTTTTTGAAAATAATTTTCAGGCTGATTTTGACCCTGAAATTCCGGTTTCCGGCGGAAAATTCGGCGCCTCGCTAAGAACGGTCAAAAGGCACTGCTTCATCCGATCCAAGCTCGCCCGTACGATGCGGAAATATTGTCGTCGTATGTTAGATTTGTTCAATGGCAAGCGTTTCATTTTACGGCGGCGTCGGAACCGTTACCGGTTCGAAATACCTTCTCCAACACAACGGCAAAAAGATCCTGGTTGATTGCGGACTCTTCCAGGGTTTGAAGGAACTGCGCGAACGGAACTGGCAGCCTCTTCCCTTCAACCCGGAAGAACTCGACGCCGTCATCATCACCCACGCACATATCGACCACACGGGCTTCCTGCCTCGTGTCGTCAAGCTCGGGTTCAAAGGCCCTGTCATTACGACAAAGCCGACCGGCGACCTGATGCGGATACTTCTTACCGATTCCGCTCGCCTGCAGGAAGAGGAAGCCGATTACCGCAACCGCCACGAGCTGACCTCGCATTCACCGGCTCTGCCGCTTTACGATGAAGATGACGCGCGGGCCGCTCTCGAACGCTTGCAGCTTGTCCATAACGACGCAAAGCCCGTCGATGTCTGTGAGGGCGTGAAAGCGAGCTTCCTCATCGCCGGCCACATCATGGGGTCGAGCCTCGTACTTGTCGAGCTTGAGAACGCCCGGGCTGACGGAAGCTCGATCAAGTTCCTCTTCTCAGGCGATCTCGGCCATTACGACACGCCGATCTTGAAAGATCCTGCAACGCCGCCCGCTTGTGACTATATGATGTGCGAATCGACCTACGGCGATCGTCTGCACGCAGATATCGATCCGGGCGAAAAGCTCGCACGCATCATCAACGAAGCCGTTCACCGAAAAGGCCCTATCTTGATTCCCGCTTTCGCGGTCGGGCGAACCCAGGAGATCCTTTACCTCATACGCGAACTCGAAGATGCAGGAAAGATACCTGTCTTGCCCGTCGTCGTCGATTCGCCGATGGCAAACCAGGCAACGCAGATCTACAACCGATTTGCCGAGGAGCACGACGCAGAATACACGTCGATCCTTGCATCAAAACGACATCCGCTGCGAACCGGCTCTATGCAGACGGCGTCAACACGCGACGAATCCAAACGCATCAACGATATGCGTGGGACCCGGATCATCATCTCCGCTTCCGGCATGATCTCAGGCGGCCGCGTTCTGCACCATGCGATCCGAATGCTGCCTGACGAAAAGGCGACGGTCGTTTTCGTCGGTTATCAAGCCGCCGGGACGACCGGACGGCGCGTACAGGATGGCGAACGCGAGGTCCGTATAATGAAGACGCAGGTGAAGGTCAACTGCACGGTCGAGAGCATCGACGGCTTTTCAGCCCACGCGGATTGGCAAGGCGTGCTTCGCTGGCTTTCGGGCCTGCCGGCTCCGCCGAAAACGATCTTCACCACGCACGGCGAGCCGGAAGCCGCCGCCGCGATGGCAAAGCACATTCACGACAAATTCGGCTGGAACGCCGTCGTACCGGAATTCGGCTCGACCGTAGAATTGACCTAAAAACTTTGGAGCTTTACTCAACCTAATTAGCAATTATCCAATTAGTAATTACTAAATAAAGCGGCGAGCTCATTCATACCTCAAGCACTCGATCGGATCGAGTTTAGCGGCCTTTCTTGCGGGCAGAACGCCGAAGATCAGCCCGACGCCGATCGAGGTAGCGATACCCGTAACTATTGCCCACAAAGGCACTTGTGCGGGCAGCGACGGAACAAGGAGCATTACGAGCGTGCTTATCCCGATCGCGAGCACGATCCCGATCACGCCGCCGAAGAAGGTTAGCGTCATTGCTTCGAGCAGGAACTGCAGCACGATCGCAGAACGCGTCGCTCCCAGCGCTTTTCGGATGCCGATCTCTTTCGTTCTTTCCGTAACGGAGACGAGCATAATGTTCATCACGCCGATGCCGCCGACAAGCAGGCCCAAGCAAGAGATCGCGATCGCCGCGATGCCAACGCCGCCAATGATACCGTCAAACTGAGCGATCATATCTTCCGCCGTCTCGATGTCGAAATCATTTGGTTCGCCGACTTTCAGCCCGCGGCGTTTCCGCAGAATGTTCTCGATGTCGGCGACGCCCGCTGCGAGTTCGCCGGGTTTGACCTGCACGATGATGCGTTCTTCTTTCCTTTCCGGAGCGGCCTTACGTGCGGTTCGATACGGCATCAGCACCTTTCGATCCTCGGGATTTTCTCCGAGAAATGCGGCCTTTCGCTTTTCGATCACGCCGATGATCTCCCAAGTCGTGCCGTTCATTCGAACGACCTTTCCGACCGCCTCTTCTTCATGGTCCGGGAAGAGAGCTTCAGCACAATTCACGCCTATAACGAGCACGTTCCGACGCTGAACGTTGTCTGATTCTGTGATAAAGCGGCCCGCACGCAGGACAAGGTTCGAGAGCTGCGCATAATTCGGCTCAACACCGTCCGTCAACGCCCAGCGATAATTCTTCCCTTCGTAAACTAAATTGTCGTTAAAGCTTCCGTTGAATGATCCGATATTGGGTGCGATCTTTGTCAGGTCGTTGACCGAAGAAGACTGGGCGAAGAGCGCTGCGGCATCGGCATCCGTGAGCGGACGTCGGTTCCTCTCTTCACGGCTCGGTTCATCGAAGCCCGATGACAGATGGTATACGTGTATATTGTTGCTTCCGTAATCTTCCACGATCGACACGATCGAGTTCCGCATTCCTGTCAAAAGCGAGGCGACGACGATCGCCGTGATGATCCCGACGACAATGCCGAGAATGGTCAGCACAGACCTGAACTTGTGCGAGAGGACCGAGTCCATCGCCATCCGCAGAACTTCTCTTGGCAATGATGTTGAAAACCTCATATTGATACCTTTATCGGTCTGTACCTCATCACACCAGCGTCAGAGCGACTATCGGATCGAGCTTCGATGCCTTCCACGCCGGATAGAGCCCTGCGACGATCCCTATTGAACTCGAAACAGCGATCGACAAAATGATGTAGCCGGGCGTGATGGTCATCGTCATCCCGGCGATGATCGTGATCAATGCAACAACACCGGTCGCAACTAGTAGGCCGACCAGCCCGCCGCAGATACAGAGCAGTGCGGATTCGATCAGGAACTGAAGCAATATCTGCTTTCGCGACGCTCCAAGTGCCTTCCTTAAGCCCACCTCAAATGTTCGCTCGGTGACCGAGACAAGCATGATGTTCATCACGACGATGCCGCCAACGACCAGGATGATCATTGTGATCGGGATGACGACGGCAGCGATCGCACCCGTGAACTGGTCCATCTGCGAATTGAATTCGTCCGTATTCACAAGGCTGAACGTGTCCTCTTCGCTTCCCGTCAGTTTTCGATAATTGCGTAGCAGAACTGTCGCCTCATCCATCGCCTCGGGGAATTTATCTCTGTCGAGAGCACTCGCATGCACCTGAATTCCACTCTCGCGGGCGAAGAGCTGAGTGTGCAGCGAGATCGGGATATACATCAGCCGATCCATCGGCGAGCCCATGAAGGAGCCTCGTGCCTTTTCGACGCCGATCACCGTCAGTGGAACACCCCGAAGCTTGATCTCCTTACCGAGGGCTGAACCGACCGGAAAGTACTTGTCCCGAACATCGGCACCAAGAACCGTCACCGGCGCCGAACTTTCAACCTCCTGAGCGGTAACAAAACGTCCTTCTTCGAGGTCCTTGCTTTCGATCTCCAGCATCTCGGGGGTTACTCCGCGGATCGAAACCGCAGGCATTTCGACGCCGTCCCGGTCGAGGTCGGCGTTATCGGCTACCTGCGCCCCGACATAGCTACACGTTTGGCAGTTCTCACGTAGGTACTGAAATTCACGCCACGTAACGCGTCGATTGCGGCGATTCTTCCGCTCGAACTCCTCATCGGACATACGACCGGTTGACGCCATACGCGTGATCATAAAGTGTTCAGAGCCAAGGACCTTTGACACGCGGTCGATCACGTACGTTTTGAGCCCTGCAATGCTCGCACCGACCACGACGACCGCCGCGACGCCGATGATGATCCCGATAAGCGTCAGGAACGCACGGAGTTTGTGTTCGAGAATGGATTTCACCGCGATCACAAATGCGTCCGTGTAAAATGAGGTCAGTTCTCTCATATTCTTCCGCCCAAACGGGCGAACCAAGCTTTTTGGGAAGTTATTCTTCGGCCGATGCCTGATCTATGAACGATCCGCCTGCCGACAAAGTTCCGACGAAAAGAGTTGACCAGCCGCCCAAATGTGCATCGGCAGGTCGTATGCTATAATTTGCGTTTGTTCAAACACCTTTAGTTTCAAGGAGCTATTCGAAATTGAGTATCCTAGTCGATAAGAACACTCGCCTGCTTGTGCAGGGTATTACGGGCAAAGAAGGCACATTCCATATGCTGCAGATGCGTGAATATGGAACGAATGTCGTTGCCGGCGTGACGCCGGGAAAAGGCGGGACAACGCATGAGGGCGTGCCGGTCTTCAACACCGTCGCAGATGCCGTAAAAGAGACCGGAGCCAACGTGTCGGTCATTTATGTGCCGCCTGCATTCGCTGCGGACGCCATTATGGAAGCCGCGAACGCCAAGCTTCCGCTCGTCGTCTGCATCACGGAGGGCATTCCCGTCGCCGATATGGTCAAGGCCAACGAATACCTCTCTTCCCGCGAAACGCGTCTTATCGGCCCGAACTGCCCCGGCATCATTTCACCCGGCAAATGCAAGGTCGGAATTATGCCCGGCCACATCCACAAAGAAGGCCGCATTGGTGTCGTTTCCCGCTCCGGTACCCTGACCTATGAAGCCGTCGGGCAGCTGACCGCTCTTGGACTTGGCCAATCGACGGCCATCGGCATCGGCGGCGACCCGATCATCGGTACGACGCATACCGACGCCCTTCGCCTATTTGAAGCTGACGACGAGACCGACGCGATCGTGATGATCGGCGAGATCGGCGGCACGGCAGAAGAAGACGCCGCGGCGTTCGCAAAAGACAACGTCACAAAACCGATCGTTGCCTTCATCGCGGGCCAAACCGCTCCACCGGGACGCCGCATGGGACACGCCGGTGCGATCATCTCCGGCGGAAAAGGCACGGCCTCCGAGAAGATGAAAGCTCTCGAAGAAGCCGGCATCCGCGTCGTGAAGTCACCGGCCGACATCGGCAAAGCCATAGTAGACGTCCTCGGCTCACGGGCGGCCGCGTAAGAACCATCCGCGATCCGGCCACGCGGAGAACCTCCGCTTCTCCGGCGCGATCACTTAAAGTAATCGGCGGCTTAGCCGCCATGGGCCTTTCATTCCGCTGACGGCGAAGCAAAGCTTCGCCGCTCGGCGACAAGCGGCCCTGGCGGTTTCCGTAGCCGGTCCGTCAGTAAGGGCTCAACGCCATCCACCCCTCGACATAGGTACCCGAAGATCCTGCCCCCTTTCTCTTTGCGTCCTCTGCGCGCTTCGCTTCGCGAACTTTGCGTTTTCAGCGACTGAGAATGCATTGTCTCGTTTCCCTTCTTCCCGCATTGATCTCAACGCAAAGAACGCGAAGATACTCGCAAAGTTCACAAGACGCTGCCGCGAGATCCTCCTATTTTTCGGACTCGGCGGCCATTCCTTCGCGGCCTTCGTGGGCTTCGCTTCGCGAACTTTGCGTTTTCAGCCGACCGAGAATGCATTGTCTCGTTTCCCTCCTTTCCGCATGATCTCAACGCAAAGAACGCAAAGGCATTTCGCAAAGTTCTCAAAGACGCTGCCGCGAGATTCTCTCCTTTGCGTCCTTCGCGGACTCCCCTTCGCGGCCTTTGCGTTTTCTGCTTATCGAATCCACGCTATTTCTCATAGCATTTTTCACGTTGATTCAAACGCAAAGAACGAAAAGAACTTCGCAAAGATCGCAAAGACGCTGCCGCGGAAGGTGCAAACTAAATTGTCAAACATCAACCAACCACAGGAAGCATAACCAACGGCTCCACCCATTTGAACCCCAAAATGCACAGATCGTATAAAAATGCACAAAACGCACAAATTGATACAAAATGCACAGAATGCACAGAACGCATCGCCCCTGTCGTAAAGCGAAGAAAGCCAAGGCCTTTCCGAGAAGGACAATAGACAGCGGGGGCGGCTAAACGGCCAAAAGGACAGTCGATCAAACTCTGTATTTTCGTCTTGACTTAATTAAGCCATTGCTATATCTTCTCTCATATGGACGCATTTGCTGCGATCGCGGAACCGAATCGAAGAAAGATCCTTGAGCTGCTCGCCGCCGTCGGATCCCTTGCGGCAACAGATATTTACGGGCGATTCGGCACGACACACGCTGCCGTTTCGCAGCATCTGAAGATCCTTCGCGAGGCCGGACTAGTAAATGTAGAAAAACGAAAGCAGCAGCGGATCTATTCGATCAACAGCAGCAAGATGACCGAGTTTGAGGCTTGGGTGAAGCGGTTCACGCAAAAGACTGACGAGGCTTTCACCAGACTCGATGAAGTGTTACAAGCTGAAATGAAAAAGAAGAAAGGAGAAAAATGATGGCTAACAAAACAACGATCAATGCCGAACCGGGCAAGCAGGAATTATTCATAATCCGCGAATTCGATGCTCCGCGGGAGCTGCTCTTTCGAGCATATACTGATCCGGAGCTTTACAAACAGTGGGTCGGCCCGAAAGACCTCACCATGACGATCGACAAGATGGACGCGGTGAACGGCGGTTCGTACCGGTTCATTCACGAGCGTGATGGGCATGAGTACGTCTTCCACGGCGTGTACCACGAGGTGTTAACGAACGAGCGGATCATCGGCACGTTCGAATTCGACGGCCTTCCTGAAAAAGGCCATGTGATCCTTGGGACCACCCGCTTTGAAGAGCTGCCGGGCGGACGCTCGCGGATCAACCATCAATCGGTCTTTCAAACAGTTGAGGATCGGGACGGGATGCTGCAGTCCGGGATGGAACGCGGCGTGAATGATGGATATGAAAAGCTTGACGCGTTGCTTGCCGAGCAGGTTTCCGACGCTGCGTCGGCATAACACTGAGTCAAAAAAGGAGATTAGTATGCAAAAGATCACACCGTTTCTAATGTTCAACGACAATGCGGGCGATGCAATGGATTTTTATGTTTCGCTTTTCCCTAATTCAAAGATCGTCTCCTCGGTGCCCGGCCCTGATGGCAAAGTAATGGGCGGCTCGATCGAGATCAACGGAGAACGTATCAACACCTTCAACGGCGGCCCAACGTTCAAATTCGAACAAGGGATCTCGCTAATGGTGAATGCAGATACGCAGGACGAGATCGATCACCTATACGATGGTCTTGCCGCAGATGGTGGCGAAGAACAACCTTGCAGCTGGGTCGTGGACAAGTTTGGCGTTTCGTGGCAGATCGTGCCACCGATTCTGATGAAGCTATTGAGCGACCCCGACCGCGAAAAAGCAGGCCGCGTCGCGCAGGCGATGTTTAAAATGACGAAGATCATTATCGCAGACCTCGAAGCCGCCGCCGAGAATGCGTAAAGTGCTATCTATGATTGCCTGTGCTTTGCCCAAAATGCTAACCTTTTCGCTTTGATGAAGGCAGTCACACTGATTCTTACGATCTACATCGTCGCCCTTGGCGTACAGCCATGCGGCGACGCTCTCGCTTATTTTGTTGACAAGCAGGGGCACAGCACGATCACTGCGCACATCGATAGCGGTGAGGAGGCGGACACGGACGACTGTTCGCCGATCTGTTCGTGCTCTTGCTGCGGCCAGTCCGCACCTTCACACCCTTCGTCCTTCAACCTCAACGCCGAAGGCTTCGCGGTCATACCGCAAGTTCGAGAGACCCACTTCCATTCTTACGTTCCGGAGAATTTCTCCACCATTTGGCAGCCACCAAAGGCCTGACTCTTAGTCACAACGCGCGCCCATTTTACCGCCATTGCATTCGCATTCGGCGATCACAGTTGTATTTGAGTTAGGAGAAAGATGAAAAAGCTTTTTATTGTACTGGCCGTGGCGATCGCGGCCTCCCCGATATTTGCCCAGGACGGCAATTCCCTGCGGCTTCAGATCAAGAATTCAGAAACCAACCAGGCCGTTGCCGACGCGACCGTTACGGTTGTGGGTACGGATCGACAGGCAGTTTCCGCTGCTGACGGCCGGGTCGAGATCACCGGCATACCGAACGGCGAACATTCCATAGACGTATTTTCGCCCGGATACGAGCGCGCGGTTTTAAAACTCACGTTTCCGCTCGCCGAAACCTCCGAACGCGTCGTCCTCTTGACGATCAACACGGAGCTTGGCTCCGTTACCGTAAACCTTACGCGTACCGGCCGCGAGATAGAGGATGAGCCGACTCGCGTCGAATCGATCGACGAAGAGGAGGTCGATGAGAAGATAAATATGCGGCCCGCCAACGTCTCAATGGTGCTTCACGAAAGCACCGGTATTCAGGTCAATCAGACCTCAGCTGCCTCGGCAACGCAGAGCATACGGATACAGGGACTCGATGGCCGCTACACGCAGCTTCTAAAGGACGGATTCCCCGCGTTCGGAGGCTTTTCGGGCAGCCTGAGCATCCTCGAGATCCCGCCGCTCGATCTCAAGCAAGTTGAGGTGATCAAGGGCCCTTCCGGCACGCTCTATGGTGCGGGGGCGATCGCCGGCGTTGTTAATTTCGTCTCAAAAACACCATCCGAACGGCAGACTACGAGCCTGATACTTAATCAAACGTCCGCTCTCGGAACCGACTTTTCGATCTTCACGTCGCGCCGATATGCAAGATTTGGCTACACGCTGTTGGGTTCGGCGAATTATCAACGCGAATACGACGTTGATGACGACGATTTTACCGAATTACCGCGAACAAAGGCCTTCACGGTCAACCCGCGATTCTTCATCACCTTGGATGACAAAACGGAGCTGACGATCGGCAGTTCCTTCGGCTATCAATCTCGCGTTGGCGGCGACGTCTACGCCATTCGCGGCGGGCCCGACGGCATTCATCAATACTTCGAGAGGAGTGAATCGGTTCGCAGCATCACGACCCTAAATCTAGCCAGAAGCTTTACCGACGGGAGCCGATTTGTCGGCCGCCAAAGCCTTGCATTTTTCTCGCGGACGATCAAGGCACCGGGCCACGAGTTCAAGGGCTCGCAGTTCAATTCCTACACAGACCTCGCCTACTACAAAGCGATCGGCCGGAACGCCTTTGTGCTGGGGGCGAACGTGGTTTATGACCGATTTCGCGAAACGAGGCCTATAAGCGCTCCGCTCGATCGGAGCGAGACACGTACGACCGTTGGAGTCTTCGTGCAGGATACGGTCGATATAACGCCGAAATTGAGCATCGAGGCGGGCCTCCGCGTCGATCGCGTCGCCGATTACGGAACGTTCGTCCTACCGCGAGTTTCGCTTTTGTACCGCTTTAGTGACCATCTCACCTCGCGGATCGGCTATGGACTTGGCTACAAGCCGCCGAGCGTTTTCACTGAGGATGCCGAGGAAAAGCTCTTTGAGAATGTTGTCAGCATCGGCAACACGCTCAAAGCCGAGCGAAGCCAGGGCGGGACGTTCGACCTGAACTACACGGGGACGATCGGCGACAAAATAGAGTACTCGATAAACCAGCTTTTCTTTTACACTCAGATCACCAAACCTCTTGTGCTAACTCCGGGATCCGACGGCTTCTTTCGGTTCAGCAACGCTGCCTCGCCGATAATCAGCAAAGGCGGCGAAACGAATTTCAAGGCCACCTACGGCATCGCAAAGCTGTTTGTCGGATACACCTTCACGGACGCGAAGGCGGGATACCTTTCGGGAGATCGTCGCCTCACGCTTCTGCCGCGGCATAAGGTGAATTCTTCGTTCGTGTTTGAAAAGGCCGAGAGTTTCAAGACCGGTGTCGAGTACTATTTCGGGAGTCGTCAGGTGCTCGACGATCGTTCGCTGACGCGAAATATCCACGAGTTCGGCATTTTCGCTGAAAAGACCTTCGGGAAGATCAGCATTTTCATCAATGGTGAAAACCTTTTCGATGAACGGCAGGGGCGGTATTCGCCCGTCGTCCATGGTCCGCACGACAACCCGACGTTCGCAGAGATCTACACGCATACCGAGGGGCGGATCTTTAACGGCGGTATCAAGCTACGATTCTGATCGCCTCGTCAGCACAGATGGAAAAGAGCACGAAGCGCCTGAAGACGGCGTCTTGTGCTCTTTACCTAAAACCGCTCTTGCGTGTCGGATCAGGCTTTTGCCAGTTCCTCGATCATCACCGGCACTGCCTCAAACAGATCGCCGACGATGCCGTAGTCGGCAATGTCGAAGATCGGTGCCTCGGCGTCCTTGTTGATGGCTACGATCGTGCCGGAATTCTTCATCCCGACGATGTGTTGTATCGCTCCTGAAATTCCGAGTGCAATGTAGAGCTTTGGTGCGACGGTCTGGCCCGAAGAACCGATCTGGCGGTCGATCGGGAGCCAATCCGAATCGCAGATCGGACGCGATGCCGCAAGGTCGCCGCCGAGTGCCTCAGCTAACTTTTCGGCGAGGGCGATATTCTCTTGCGATTTGATCCCACGGCCGATCGCAACGATCACGTTCGACTTTGAAAGGTCAACAGCCGCCTTCGCTTCGCGGAACGCCTCTTCCGACGTCATTCTGATATCGCCGACGCTGACATCGACCGTCTCCACCTGCGCAGAACCCTTCGCGGCATCATCACCGCGAAACGCTCCGGACTGAAACGTAACAAAATACGGTGCATCGCCGCCAAGCGAGACATCCGCGTCGAGCTTACCGAGGAAAATACGGCGTGTAAGCAAAAGTTTGCCGCCTTCCGCACGGTATCTGATGCAATCGCCGACAACCTCGCGTCCGAGCCGAGCAGCGACCTTCGGTGCGAAATCACGAGCCTGATACGTATGCGACATCACGACGTACTGCGGATTTACTGACTTGATGACCTCGGTCAACGCGTCTGCATAACCGTCCGGCGAATACTGCCCAAGTTTTGCGTTCTTGGCAACGATCACCTTCTCGAGGTCGTAACCCGCGATATCATTCGCGACCGTGCAATCTTTATCGCAAAGGATCACTGGCGTTGCTTTCAAACCGAGATCGCTCCCGATCTTTTGGGCCGCAGCAATGGCCTCGACCGATGCCTTGTTGAGGACGCAATCCTTGTGTTCGATGAAAACTAAAATACCGCTCATAAGAGATCAGAATATCTGAAAATCGAATCTAAAATTATTACAATAAACTCAGCTCTAAGCAAATTCGGCATGAGATCGCGGAGAATCGAGAAAGGCTGCCCGATGCGGACAGCCTTTCTCCTAAGCGTGACCTTTACAAAAGCCTCGTTGGCTTCTGTTCAGGTCCCGAATTACGGATTCGCAGACGCCGGAACCGGTTTGTCGCTTCCGAGGCCGAAAGCTACGACCGAGACGCCGGCGGTCGAACCGTTGATCCACCACGTTCCGCCACGATAGATCGCCTGATCTTCCGTTCCGTCGCCGTCGTAATCGCCCGGAGCCGGTACGTCGCCAGCAGCACCGAACTGAACCACTGCGGTCTGTGAATCGCTGCTACGGAAGATATACCAATTCCCTTCCGCCGCGCGGAATACAGCAAGGTCGGTCTTGCCGTCGCCGTCATAGTCGCCCTGAACCGGGACATCGCCGGCTCCACCGAGTGTTCCGGACAACACGGTGCCGCCCGATAGCGGGCCTGCCCACGAACCGCTGGAATACGTTACAGTGTCAGCCTTGCCGTCGCCGTCGTAATCGCCGACCACGGGTGTAGTTCCCGGCACGTTGGTAACGACCATGCCGCTCGTGCTGCCAAGAACGTAGAAGTTCGAATCAGACGAGCGATAGATAGCGACATCGTCCTTGCCGTCGTCATCATAATCGCCAACAACCGGGACGTCGCCGGTCGAGCCCCAAGCGTAACCCGAAAGCGTAAAGCCCGCGCTATTCAGGATGTAGAAGTCTGCCGCACCTTCCGTATCGCTTGCGCGGAAGATGGCTGTGTCGGCCTTGCCATCACCATCGTAATCGGCCGGCGTCAGGACATCCGTGGAAATTCCCCAGTTGATGACCGATACACCTGCGGTCGATCCATTGATGTACCAGTTGCCTTCGCTCGGACGAAACACGGAAACATCCGTCTTGCCGTCGTGATCAAAGTCGGCTCTCGAAGAAGCAACGGTCGCAGTCGAAGACGTCCCAACAAGCTTGAACGGGAAATCCACGTTGACATCCGGAGCTGCGGCCGGATTACCGGTATCCAGAGCATCAACCCACCCGGTTCCAGTCAGCTGTCGCGCGTTCCAGCCGGGCTGCGTGCGGCTTCCAACGACAGTCGCGGGCGGTGCAAAGTGGGCCCCGTTTGCCGCGATAGCGGTCTGAAAATCGATCCAGTATGTACCCGCAGAAAGTACCTGTGCAGGACTGACGGTAATGTTGTTCTGCCAAACCTTTCGCGTAGTTCCGGGCGTTGCAGGAGCAGGGACAACGGTGCCGCCCGTTCTATAGATCAGGGCATCAGTCGAAGTTGCGAGCCGGTTCGTCGTCGTATCTCCAAAAATGATCGACGAGCCGGAATCTCCGGGACGCCCGCTCCAGATCTGAAGAGTTGCTGAGAGGATCGGGCTCGTCGATCCCGAAAACCCGGTCTGGTATGCAAACGTAACGACCTGGTCAACCGTCCACGTTTGTCCTGCAGGGACAGTGAAATCATCTGCACATCTGAAGGAAGTCGCAGTGGTCAGGGAGCAACTCGTTCCAAGTGTCGTATTCGACTCGGTCGTGTTGCCCGTATCGTGCTGTAGTTCGCTCCATTGTGTTCCGGCCGGAGCGGCAACACCGCTCTCGGTCATCGTACCGGTAGGAAGCGGAGCATTATCGTAAAGGTATCCGCCTACGGTGGACGGAACAGAGGTGGCGGTCGTGCCTGCGGCGGACCACAGGCCGAGAACAGCCAATGCGCCGATCGCTAAACCGCCGGTGATCAAGCGAAGGGGGTTTCTGTGCTTCTTTAACATCGTACTTTCTCCTTTTCTAGATTCGATCAACTTCGTAAGTAAAGAGCGACCCAATTACCTAATGCAATTCCGGCGCAGCATAGCCTGCGTTGAGTGGGGTCACACATAAGCAAAAAGATCGCCGTCAGATTAGTTAGCGAAGATAATGCCTTATCTGAACGAGAAAGCCAAATCTACAGAGCAGATTCCCAAAAAGCACTCGTCGACGGATCAGAGTAGGGTCTCGCGTGTGTAAAGGCCGAATGCAGATCGAGCCCGAAATCCTAGGGATATCGGGCCCGAACTTGGATAAAACCTCGTCGTGTTAGATCAAATAACGCGTACTTCGTTCTTTAGTTTCTCCACGAGTTCGACCGCGCCTTTCTTGGCGTCGCCATCGCCGAGCATCTGCGTTTGCTTCGTCTTCAATGGCATATAGACCTTCTCGATCTTCGAAGCTGATGGGAACGTCGCAACCGAAGGCGTGACCTCGCGGATCTCCTTAGATTTTGCGGCCATAATGCCCTTTAGAGAAGCGTATCGGATCTGCGAAATGCCCGATTGGATGGTAAGAAGTGCGGGAAGGTCGTAAGTGAACCACTGATACCATCCGCCCTCAAGTTCACGCTTGATGCGGATCTTATCGCCTAAGCTCTCACGATCGACCTCGATGACGATCGTCGCATGCGGAACACCAAGCAATTCGGCGAGGATCACGCCTGTCTGCCCAAAGCTCGCGTCATCGGACTGAAGGCCGCCGAAGATGAGATCGGGCTTCTCGTCGCGAATTGCGTCGGCGATCGTGCTTGCGATCTGGTATGCCGAAAGCGATCTCGCATCTTCGACCACGATGTGTATCGCGCGGTTAGCTCCGCGGGCGAGTGCATCCTTGATGACGGTCTTCGCCGATTGGGGCCCGAGCGTGCAGACAACGACCTCTCCCTCGCCTTTTGCCTCGACCGTTCGAAGAGCTTCCTCAAGAGCGTAACCGTCAGACTCATTCGTCTGCAGGGCGATATCAGCCTCGTTTATCCATTTTTCGTCCGCCCCGATGCGTAAGACAGCATCCTTGTTGGCGACTTGTTTCATTAGAACAATGATCTTCATTTCTTTCTATTCTGAATACCTCTTAAAGATCAGGCACGCATTTGTCCCGCCGAATCCAAAATTATTCGATAGAACGTACTCCGCCTTATGTTCGCGAGGTGCATTCGGCACATAATCGAGGTCGCAGTCGGGATCAGGGGTCGTGTAGTTGATCGTCGGCGGCACGATATTCTCGTTCAAGACTTTTACAGAAAATACTGCTTCGAGGCCGCCTGCTGCACCGAGAGCGTGCCCTGTCATCGACTTGGTCGAGCTTACCGGTATCTTGTACGCACGTTCACCGAAAACCTGTTTTATCGCGAGCGTCTCGAACTTATCGTTGTACGGCGTCGATGTGCCGTGAGCGTTTATATAGTCGATCGCGTCGGGCGAAATACCGGCGTCTTGCAAGGCACGCTCCATCACGCGGACCGCACCAGAGCCGGATTCGTCAGGCATCGTTACATGGAAAGCGTCACCGCTCATGCCATAGCCCACGATCTCCCCGAGGATCTTCGCACCACGCCGC
>JAANMX010001636.1_pt1 | contig 24878 bp, 27 predicted proteins | sample 7279681 | NCBI WGS metagenome assembly JAANMX01 (sample SAMN14094542, study PRJNA606508) | bioreactor metagenome | isolation source: A lab-scale SPAN reactor treating ammonium-rich wastewater day 351 | place: Ireland: Galway | collected 2018-01-01
GGCTCAACCCATCAGGCAGTGCCTTACTCACCTCCTTCCAGTGAGGCCAACCGGCGTTGGCAGAACCGATCTCGCCGCGCGCGGCGTACCGAAGAGTGTTACACTCGGGGAGCTTTGTCCACCTGATACGGGTGGACACCACAGACGAGTCAACGAGAACCGCCGGGGGCATGTCCTCCGGCGGTTTTCTTTTTCCCGTTGCCGCCAAGGGATTTGCGACGCCTCTCGCCGGCGACCCTCTCTCTCCGTTTCAGTCCGCGCACTCGGGGTGCGAACGCAACCCAGCCGGTTACGCTCGGTCCCCGAACCTCTCCGTCCAAAACTCTCAGAGTCTCGGGTGAACAACCCCGAGAAAGTTAACGCTCGCGTCACTCTCGCACCCCGAGTGCGTCATTTGCAACGCGGATTGGAAAGCTCTTCTGTAGAGGCCTGTTCCTCCGCCAGACAGCACGCCGGTCGCGCCGCGTAGGCCGCTGTGGGCACCACCCCGAACCGGAGGTGTCCCCGTGACCGCCGAACGCGACCCCGCCTGGATGACCCCCGACGAACGCCGCCACGGACTCGCCGCGATCCTCGCGGCGGGCCTCCGTCGGCTCCGCGACCGCCACGTCTTGTACGCCGCCGACGGCGACGCCCCGCCCGCCGCATCCGCCCCGTCGGAATCCTCTCAGGATTGCCTTGAGCTTCCCGCGAAAACCGTGCTCAGTGTCCACGCGGGTTGACCGCGTACCGAGACGAAAGGAGATCCCGTGGACCTGAACATCGCCAAAGAGATCGCCGCCCTGGAGCGGCTGACCGTCAAGCAGCTGCGGCAGAAGTACGTCGAGGTCTTCGGTGAGGAGACCAACGGCCACAACAAGACCTGGCTCGTCCGCCGCATCGCCTGGCGGCTGCAGGCTCTCGCCGAGGGCGACCTGAGCGAGCGCGCCCAGCGGCGGGCCCTCGACCTCGCCTGCGACGCCGACCTGCGGATGAGCCCGCCGCGCGTCCGCACGCCGGTGACCGCCCCGCCGGAGCCGGCCGCCACGGCGACGCGGACGCTGCCGTTCAAGCAGGACCGCCGCCTGCCGCCGCCCGGCACCGTACTGACCCGCGCTTACAAGGGCGGCGTCGTCCAGGTCACCGTCCTGGCCGATGGCTTCGAGTACCAGGGCGAGGTCTACGCCTCGCTCAGCGCGGTGGCCAAGGCGATCACCGGCAGCCACTGCAACGGCTACCTCTTCTTCCGACTGGACCGCAAAGGGGACGACCGATGAGACGACGACCACCCGAACAGCCGCGGGCCGCCGTGCGGCTGATGCGCTGCGCGATCTACACCCGCAAGAGCACCGAGGAGGGGCTGGAGCAGGAGTTCAACTCGCTCGACGCCCAGCGCGAGTCGGGCGAGGCCTACGTCCGAAGCCTGCAGCAAGAGGGCTGGACCTGCCTGCCCGACCGCTACGACGACGGCGGCTTCACCGGCGGCAACATGGAGCGGCCCGCCCTACAGCGGCTGATGGCCGACATCGAGGCCGGGCGGGTGGACTGCGTGGTCGTCTACAAGGTGGACCGCCTCAGTCGCAGCCTGCTCGACTTCGCCCGCATGATGCAGACGTTCGAGGAGCACCAGGTGTCGTTCGTCTCCGTCACGCAGCAGTTCAACACGGCGACCAGCATGGGCCGTCTGGTGCTGAACGTGCTGCTCTCTTTCGCGCAGTTCGAGCGGGAGATCATCTCGGAGCGGACCCGCGACAAGATCGCGGCCACGCGCCGCAAGGGCAAGTGGGCGGGCGGCCACCCGCTGCTCGGCTACGACATCGACGTCAACGGCTACAAGCTGGTGGTCAACGCCGAGGAGGCCGAACGGGTCCGCGCGATCTTCCAGCTCTACCTCGAACACCAGTCGCTTCTGCCGGTGGTGATGGAACTGGAGCGGCGCGGCTGGCGGAACAAGCGGTGGCAGACCCGCAAGGCCGGCGAGCGCGGCGGCAAGGCGTTCGACCGCACCACGCTGTATCGCCTGCTGACCAACGTCGCCTACCTGGGCAAGGTGCGCTACAAGGACGAGGTCCACGACGGCGAGCACGCCGCCGTCGTCGATCCCGGCGTCTTCCAGAAGGTGCAAGCGATCCTGCAGCGCAACGGCCAGTCCGGCGGCGGGCCGGTGCGGAACAAGTTCGGCGCGCTCCTGAAGGGGCTGATCCGGTGCGTCCCCTGCGGCGCGGCCATGACGCCGATCCACACCACCCGGCAGAAGACCAAGCGCTACCGCTACTACGTCTGCTCGAGTGCCCAGAAGAAGGGCTGGCACACGTGCCCGTCGAAGTCGGTGCCGGCCGGGCAAATCGAGCAGTTCGTCGTCGAGCAGATCCAGGCCATCGGCCGCGACGAGGCGCTGCTCCGCGAGGTGCTCGCCGAGGCCCGCCGTCAGGACGAGGCGCGGGCGGCCGAACTGGAAGGCGAGGAGCGGACGCTGGCCCGCGACCTCGCCGCCTGGCACACCGAGATCCGCCGGATGACGCTGCAGATCGTGCCCGGCGAGGACAACGGCCCGCTGATCGGCCGGCTGGCGGAACTGCAGGAGCGGATCGGCCAGGTCGAAAGCCGCGTCCGCAAGATCCGCGAGCAGGTCCACGCCATCGGCCACCAGTTGCTCGATGGGGAGGAGGCGGCGAGAGCCATGTCGGTCTTCGACCCGATCTGGGGCACACTGACGCCGCGCGAGCAGGCCATACGACATGCACAATCCTTGTGCTCAGCCGCATCCGAAGCAGTGGCTCCTGGTTTACGGCTGCCCGTTCACATGGGATCCGGTAGAATTCATTCATGAGCACACCAATGGACGATCGGGCTGCGGCCGCTGCTTTGGTGAAGGTGGTTGGCGACACACGCTGGGAAGCAGTTACCTTCGCTCACGGCTACCTTGCCCTAAAGGACGGGAGGTTGCCAGAAGAGGCCGCAAAGGTGATGTTCCAACGCGGCCCGCAAACCCTGAAAAAGAGCAAGGAGTTGCTCGGGGCTGTGACCACCAAGGGATTCGTGGCCCAGTTGACGGTACGGGAGAAAACTGGGTCAGCCGAGAACCCGATCACGAAGCTGTTTCCGGCGACGGTAACCGAGCAACGGTTCCTCGAAATGCTCGATGAACTTGTAGTGACCCGGCCGGGCGTGAACTACGCGGACAACCGGTATGATGGCAGCCTGGTAGACTTCACCCTGGTGGAAGGCGATCAAGAGTTGCCGATCAACATCAAGAACGCTGGGACGCGATTCGAGAATGCCGCAGCGCTGGTCGGTCTCCCACCGGACGACTGCATACCAATCCCAGCATACAAGGCATATGCAGCGTTGGAGAGGTTGCCAAACCTGCTTTACGCGGTGTCGGTGGATTATTACCTTATCGGCCAGCTGGAGAGCGTGCTCCCAACTCTGTTCGACGCCGAGGAAGGGATCGTCTGGACACTCTTGAATCAGTTCAAGGGATCGCACGTCAAGGATGCTGAGAACGCCTTTCTGACCCGCATCGTCCGTAAGCATTGGCCTGCCATCAAGGCCGAGATTGCGGCAAACCCGTTTCATGTAGTGTCGGCCCGCAAGTCGGTTCGGGTACTCCAGACGAAACCAAAACGGACACCGGGTATCGGGCTCAAGGCATGGGGCACTGGCGCCGCTGGTGAGGTGAATGTCCATCTCTCGATCAAGGACGACACGACCTCGTGGGATAATGTGGCACAACGGATCATCGAAAAGGGCATCAAGGATGTGATCGAAGCCGTAAATCGGCGACGCATGGAAGAAGTCTATGACCCGGAAATCTAAACTGCGAATCGTTAGCCTGTTTACCGGAGCTGGAGGTCTTGACTACGGGTTCGAGGCAGCCGGTTTCGATACCGTCGCTGCTGTCGAAATCGACCCCGATAGCTGCGCGACTATTCGGGCAAACCGGCCGTGGCCTGTATTCGCACGGGACATCCAAGAAGTGCATGGCCGCGAATTATTTGACCTTGCAGGAGTGCGAAGCGGAGAAATCGATCTCGTGATCGGAGGGCCGCCATGCCAGCCATTTAGTAAGTCGGCTTACTGGGCAAACGGGGACACCAAACGACTGAGCGATCCGCGTGCCATCACGCTTGCAGAGTATATGCGGGTTGTCGCGGAGTTGATCCCAACCGTGTTTGTCTTGGAGAATGTTCATGGGATCGCCTACAGCGGTAAAGAGGAAGGGTTTCGCCTTCTTGACCGAATGACCTTGGAAATCAACCGTCGCCACGGGACAAACTATTCACTGTCCTGGCGAGTGCTTAACGCGGCCGACTACGGGGTGCCCCAGGTACGAAGGCGATTCTTCCTCATCGGCCACCGCGACGGTGGCACATTTCACTTCCCGGAACAGACTCACACGGAACAGCCGACTTCCGTCCAAGCGGCCCTGTTCGATGTGGCCTCCGCCCTTCCCTATACCACCGCCTGGGACGCGATCGGCGGAGTCGATCTGCGGGCCGATGGAGAAGAACTGCGAGTTCGGGGACGCTGGGCTGACCTCCTGCCATCCATTCCAGAGGGCGAGAATTATAGCTGGCATACGGAACGCAAAGGTGGAATGCCGCTATTCGGGTGGAGAAGGTGCTACTGGTGTTTTCTGCTGAAACTGGCGAAAGACAGGCCATCATGGACGCTCCAAGCGCAGCCAGGGCCGGCGATCGGCCCATTCCACTGGGAGAACCGCCGCCTCGCAGTGGCCGAGATGGCCCGACTACAGACATTCCCGACGGAAATCAAGTTTGTCGGTAGTCGGGGGTCCGTACAGAAGCAACTGGGCAACGCCGTCCCGTCACTTCTGGGCGAGATCATCGCTCGCGAGGTAGCGGCGCAACTCTTCAAAGTTCGAGTGCCGATCCATCCCAAACTTGCCATCGAAACTCGTCGGCCAATTCCGGCTCCCGATCCAGTCCAGTCGGTGCCTCAGAAGTTTCACCATCTGAAGGGACAACACGAGGCCCATCCAGGAACTGGAAAGGGCTACGCGGCTTCCAGGCGGAAAGCAACTGAAGAACAAGTCAGCCAGGGCGAGGAGTAGTCCTAATCGGTGAAATCGACGGCTTGGCTGGAGCACGGTCTTCCGCATCGACCCCGAGTCCTGAGCGGCAGGCCCTGCGACATGTCGCAACGGCCCCTGGAGATTTTTTGGCACTTTCTTCGGCGGCGCGACCGACGTAACCGGCCTTGATGCACGCGGTTTGCGTCGCCACCACCCCAGACACCTCCCGCCATTTTCTAACCGTCCGCGACTTGTCGCCAGTGAGGGCGACAGGCCGGCGACGCAGTCGTGTTTCGCTCCCCCCAACTTCGGGCCGAGCCCCTCGGGCAACCCCTGCCGGACCTGTCGCCCGCGTGGTGGCCCGCGTTCGTTTCGGAGGTCCGACATGGTGTCCGTTCCGACCAAGTCCTCGCTCACCCCGGCGCGTCGCCGGCTGGTCGAGCGCCTGCAGCAACTCAACTTCGGCCGCGTCGAGGGGCTGCTCGTCCGCGGCGGCGAACCGATCTTCGGCCCGGCCACCCGCGTCGTCCGCGAGATCAAGTTCGGCGGCGACAACGCGGCCCGGCCCGAACGTGGCCTCGACGACTTCGTGGTCAAAGCCCAGGTGGTGGAGCTGCTCCGCTGTCTGACGGAGATCGGCGACGGCCGCATCGACGTGCTGGAGGTCAAGCATGGCCTGCCGTTCCGCCTGATCCTGGCCGAGGCTCCCGACAGCGCGGCTTGACCGCCGCCATCGCGCCAACCCGACAACCTGACGTTTTCCTTCACCCGACATTCAGCCGGCCGCGACGCGGAGGCGCATGTGGGCGACGCCGACCGGGCGTTCCCGCACCGCCTCCGCATCGCGTTGGCCGGCACCGTCGCGCCGATCGTCGTGGCCCACGCCTTCGCTCCGCCGCCGCGTGGAGCGACACATGGACCGCATCGAACTGGACCGCTTCGCCTGGGGCATCATCCGCCGCAAGGCCTGCCAGATGGTCGGCCGCGCCGGCCTGACCCGCGACGACCACGACGACCTCGTGCAGGAGCTCGCCTTCCGCTTGTGGAAGAGCAGCCGACGCTTCGACCCCGCCCAGGCCCACTGGAAGTCGTTCGTCACCGCCGTGGTCGAGCGGCACGTCATTCAGATTCTCCGCGACCGGGCCGCCCTCAAGCGCGACGGCGGTCCGAGCGAACCGCTGGCCGTGGAATGCGGCCCGGCCGACCCGAGATCCGACCCGGCCCGGACGGAGTTGGCCCTCGACGTCGCGGCGGTCGTGGCCGGCCTGCCCGAGGACCTGCGCGACCTGGCCGGGCGGCTGATGACGCAGTCGCTGTCGGAGGCGGCCCGCGACCTGGGCGTCGCGCGGTCGAGCCTGCAGCGGCGAATCGGTCGCATCCGCCGCCTGTTCGAGGACGCCGGCCTGGGCGAAATCCGCTGAGCGTTGCGTCAACTCGGACGCGAACTGGAAAGCTCTTCTGTAGAGGGATTGCTCCCAACCGGAGGACCGTGATGACCCGAGAAGTGTACCGCTACACGTTCGCGCCGGGGGTGCCGACGGAGGAGGTCGAGGCCTCGCTGCTGCTGGCCATCTGGGGCACCCAGAGCCTGCACGGCGAGGTCCAGGCCCGCCTCGACGCCGCCCACTACCTCGACCCGCGCGGCGGCTGCGTCATCGACGCCAGCACGCCGGTCGGCCGCGACTTCAACCGCCTGTTCCTGGGCTTCCTGCAGCGCGAGTTCGGCCCGGAGAGCTTCCGTGTCGAGCGCGTCACCGCCCCGGCCCCGCATGCGGACCGGCCCGCCGCCCGCCCGAGCGAGGAGGTGCGCGTGAGCCTGCTCAGCAAGATCCAGCGCGGCCGCACCCCGCGGCCGCCCCGGCTGCTCGTCTACGGCACGCCAGGCATCGGGAAATCGACGTTCGGGTCGCAAGCCCCGAGCCCGGTGTTCGTGCCGACCGAGGACGGCCTCGACGAGATCGACTGCGCCAAGTTCCCGCTCGCCGCCACCCTCGACGAGGTACTCGCGGCGATCACCGAGTTGCGGACACAACCGCACGACTTCGAGACGGTCGTCCTCGACTCACTCGACTGGCTGGAGCGGCTGATCTGGGACCGGGTGTGCGCCGAGTTCTCGGTCAAGAACATCGAGAAGGCCGACGGCGGCTACGCCCGCGGCTACACCCACGCCCTGACCCACTGGCGCGAGGTGATCGACCATCTCAACCTGCTCCGTTCGCAGCGGGGCATGGTGGTCGTGCTGATCGCCCACGCCAAGGTCGAGAAGTTCGAGGACCCCGAGGCCCCGCCGTACGACCGCTACTCGCCCCGGTTGCAAAAGCACGCCTCCGCACTGGTGAGCGAGTGGTGCGATGCAGTGCTCTTCGCCACGCGGAAGTTCCGCACCGCCAGCGAGGACGCCGGCTTCGGCCGCAAGCGGACCATCGCCCACGCGGTGGGCAAGGACGGCGGCGAGCGCGTGCTCCGCTGCGTCGGCGGGCCGAGTTGCGTCGCCAAGAACCGCTATGGGCTGACCGAGGAACTGCCCCTGTCCTGGGCGGCGTTCATGACCGCCCTCACCAACCACCAACCCGAACCCGAGGAGAACCAACATGGCTGATCTGCGTGGCTTCGACGCCAACCAGGTGGAACCGTCGAGCGACTTCGACCCCATCCCGGCCGGCAAGTACCTCGCCCTCATCACCGAAAGCGGGATGAAGCCGAACAAGGCCGGCACCGGCATCTACCTGCAGCTGACCTTCACCGTCGTCGAGGGCGAGCACAAGGGCCGCTTCCTGTGGGTCCGGCTCAACCTCGATAACCCCAACGCCGTGGCGGTGCAGATCGCCAAGGCCGAGCTGTCGGCCATCTGCCGGGCCGTCGGAGTACTGGCCCCGAACGACTCGACCGACCTGCACGACCTGCCGCTGGTGATCCACGTCAAGTGCAAGAAGCGGCCCGACACCGGCGAGATCGCCAACGAGGTCAAGGGGTACTCGCCCAAGGTCGCCCTGACCGAATCGGCCGTCAAGCCGGCCGCCCCATCCACCAACGGTAAGACGGCCACCCCGCTGGCCTATTCCTCACTATTCTCTTCGGCGTCATCAATCTGAAGATCGGGTCGAACACGGGGAATAGTAAACTGCTGAGAGCCGAGTTGCACGCTGATGTTGCTGCCGTTGTCGATGATCGAAAGGGGTAGCAAAGTTGCCGCGTTCTGGTCAACCTGCACCAATGGAACACGAACGTACCGCTCTACGAACTTCCCCATCACGTCGCCGGCCTTCTCCTCGATGTGAGTCCAGGCGTCGGGGCCGATGTAGGCTCTGCCCCCGTACTTCATGTACTCGTCTGAAAGGTCTTCAAGGCGTGACGATGGGGTTGGGTCGAGTACAAGCAGCACCGGGGTATAGCCGGATTCCTTGCAGTCCTTGGCGAAGTCAAGTTCCTCTTGGAAACGTCCCTGACCGCTGGCCGCGATGGTTACTCGCATCTTGAATTCGTATGCCGTCTTCCCGTCCACACAATCGACTTGCCGGCCCTTGCTCTTGTCGGTGTGCCGCTTGATGGGTGAAGCCTTGTGACCGTAGGACATGCCCCCGATAGCGGCAGTCAAGATTGGCTCGAAGAGGTAGCCAGTTTCCTGGGCAGACCGATTGTCAATGTCGTAGAGCCACTTCCGCCACACCATCCAAGACGCCAACGATTCTGCCGGACGCAGACCGTATTCCAGCAGGCAACGGGGAACGATGGTTTCGATCTTCGGGATGGCTTGAACTTCGAGGATCTTACCGAACTTCACGCGCCGCTTGTGCAATCCGCAGAGACATTTGAAGTAGGTTTGGAAGTCGGTGATCTGGTCGCGCAGCGACAGGAAGACGGTCTGGAAATCAACGCTGTTGTCAACTGGCTGAAGGAACCAGCCCAAGGGCGTTCCGTAATAGCCGCCGACCAACTCTTCGGGCTTCGCCACCGTCTTCATCAGTTCGCCGTTGTTCAGGTCGTTCGCGACGACCGCACACAGACGCAGCAGTTCACCGTCTTCGAGGTAGACCGTGATGCCCTTGTTGCCGAGCGTCCGCGCGTCGTTCACTAGTCGTTTTGTCTCCCGGTCAAAGGTAGGCATTGGTTTTCTCTTGAAGCTCCGACAGCATCTTCGCCAATGCCGGGCTGACGCCAGAGGATTTCGTCGCCTCGATGCCGAACCACCTGCCTGTTGACGGTTCCTTCGTCTTCCACGTCGCCATTCCCCTGATGTGTTCGGCAAGCAGTTTCATGAACGGCGGCGGAATGGCATTTCCAATTTGGGTCGCCACTGAGGACCAAGACCCCACAAAGTTGAACTCGTCTGGGAACCCCTGAATCCTGGCACACTCTCGCAGCGTCAGAAGACGGTCTTGGGTGGGGTGTACAAACTCGCTGGGCGATGCAGACGTAATCGTCAGTGACGGGTCCGTTCCGACCAGACGCTTCAGCCCGGATGGCGCACCCCCGCGCTTTTCAGTCGGGGTTCCGTCCATGACACGACGGTAGGCGCGGCGAGTGAAGCTGGCATGCTGCAACTCTTCGGGCAAGTCCTTCATCGTCCTGCCTTGTTTCAAGTGACGAATCCGGTTCGCGGTCGTCTCGTTCACCTTCTTGACGGTGTGTAGAGTGACCAAGCCGTTGTCCCTTCGCCTCAGCCCCCGTTGGAACTCGCTCCTGGGCGGGGAACCGAACGAAACCTCTCCTCTCTCTGCGGGCGTACCCATGTCATCAATGGCATCGACAATCGACAGCAGCGGGGTTCCCGAACCGAAAAGCGATCCCGTGTCGGCACTGGCGTGGGACTCTTCCGGGAACTCAAACGCACACCGTTCGAGATTGCCGACGACGATGACTCGTTTCCGTCGCTGAGGCAACCCATACTTCTCCAGGTAGGTCTTTTTTGCCCGAACCCAGTAACCTGCCTGCAAGAACTGAGCGACGGCCTCAGTGATGAAAAAGCCGTCGTTTGAGGTTAGCAGCCCCTCGACGTTCTCCATTACGAACCAGACTGGCCGCATGGCAACGACTAGATCGACGTACTTCTTCAGCAGCGAGTTCCTTGGGTCAGTCCAGTCTTTCGCCCCTGCCGACGAAAACCCCTGACACGGCGGTCCTCCGGCTATCAACGGGATTTCCCCCACACCGGCCCCGACCCGTTGCAAGATGTCATTCGGGCTAACGGCGCCCAGGTCGGTTTGCCAGAGAGGCGCGGCTCCGACGTTCGCCCGGTAGGTCAGACAGGCATCTTCGTCCAATTCAGCAGCTAGTGAAACCGCGAACCCGGCCTGTACAAGTCCCAGGCTGCACCCGCCACACCCAGAAAAGAGACTGATCGCCCAGGCCATCCGCTCACCTCACAACACTTTCCACGCGTTACCTTTCTACCTGAATTCGGGCCTGATTTCCAGTTCAACGCAGGGCTTTCATGATGCTTCGACCGACCCGGCCCAGATCGAACAGTGGTGGGCGCGGCACCCGCGGGCCAACGTCGGCATCGCCGCCGAGGGGATGCTGGTCGTCGATATCGACGGCACGGAGAACCCGTGGCCCGGTGACCCTGATCGTGCCGCTGACATGGCTTGTGCCGGTACTGTTGCCCTGACGCCGCGCGGCGGCCGGCACTACTTGTTTCGCCGACCCGAGGGGAAGGCGTGGAAGTGTTCGACGAGCAAGCTGGCTCCCGGCGTCGACGTCCGCACCGACGGCGGCTACATCGTGGCCGCTCCGTCGGAGATCGAGGAAGGCCCGTACCGCTGGGGCGAGGGCCTGGAGCTCGACGACCCGCTCGATCAACTGCCCGATCCGCCCGCGTGGCTCGTCGCGGATCTCGATCGGTTGGCCGACGGGTCGCCCACGCCGGCCCACAGTTCGCCCACGTTGCCCCACGTCGCGGCCGGTGACGCCGGGGTAAACGCGATCCCGGCTGGACAACGCAACGCGACCCTGGCCCGCCTGGCGGGCACCATGCGCCGCGTCGGCATGGGCCGGCCCGAGATCGCCGCCGCCTTGCACCAGACCAACCGCACCCGGTGCGAGCCGTCCCTGGCGGACTCGGAAGTGGACCGCATCGCCGCCAGCGTCGCCCGCTATGCCCCGGACGCCGTGGCCCGGGCGCTGGTCGAGAACCACTTCGACCAGATGTATGCCGAGCCTTGCGAGGCGGACGGTGATCCGGACCTGGCGGACCCCGGCCCGATCCCGAACGAACTCCTCCGCGTGCCCGGCTTCATCGACGAGGTCATGGGGTACACCCTCGACACCGCCCCGTACCCCGAGCCCGTCCTGGCCTTCGCCGGGGCGCTGACGCTGCAGGCCTTGCTCGCCGGCCGGAAGGTGCGCGACGCGATGGACAACCGCACGAACCTGTACGTCCTCGGCCTGGCCAACTCGGGCGTCGGCAAGGACCACGCCCGCAAGGTCAACGCCCGCATCCTCTACGAAGCGGGCCTGGCGGGATGTCTGGGCACCAGCTTCGCCTCCGGCGAAGGGATCGAGGACCGCTTGTTCGACCAGCCCGCATCGCTGTTTCAAGTGGACGAGATCGACGGGTTGCTCCTGCGGGTGAGCCAGGCGCGCGACGCCCGGCACGAGGCCATCGTGTCGATGCTGCTGCAGATGTACTCGAGCGCGGCCAGTGTCTACGTCATGCGAGCCAAGGCCGGCCGTGAGCGAACCGAGATCGACCAGCCGTGCCTGTGCCTGTTCGGCACCGCCGTGCCGAAACTCTTCTACGAAGCGCTCTCGGCCCGGCTGATGACCAACGGCTTCCTGGCCCGGCTGCTGATCCTCGAGTGCGGCCCGCGCGGCGAGGGCCGGGACGACGTGTACCGTCCGCTGCCCGCCTCCATCCTGGAGGCCGCCCGCTGGTGGGCCGACTTCCGCCCCGGCGGCAACCTCGACCCGCAGCACCCAGCGCCACGGCTGGTGCCGGCCGCGCCCGAGGCGCTCGCCGCGTTCGCCGAACTGCGGAAGCGGATCGACACCACCTGCTACGGCCCGTGCCGGGCGGCTCAGGATGAGGCCGGCATGGCGATGTGGGCGCGGGCCTATGAGAAGGCCCGCCGCCTGGCCTTGATCTACGCATGCAGCATCGACCGCGAGAACCCGGTCGTCACGCCGGAGGCGGCCGCCTGGGCCGGCGCGTTCGCCCTGCACCAGACGCGGCGGATGCTCTACATGGCCCGGCAGCACGCCAGCGAGAGCGAGTTCGACGCACGCCGCAAGCGGCTGCTGGTCGTGCTGGAACAGTGGCGCAAGCAGCACGGCGACGAGTGGATGCCGCTGTGGCGAGTGAACCGCAAGCTGCCGTGGTCGCCCCGCGAACACGACGAGGTCCGCGACACGCTCCTGCAGCAGCGGCTGATCGAGTACCGGGTGACGACCACGCGCGGCCGACCGGGCGCGGTCTACCGCCTGCCGCCCGGCACCGCCAAGGAGGGCACGCCATGAACCCCTTCTTGCGCTTTTTGTTGTTCCTGCGGCCAGGCGCGCGGGCGAGGGCGAAGAGGGAACGGGGAGCGAGGCGGGTAGGCAGTAACTACAAGAAGTCTCTCCTTCTTCTCTCTCCCTCCTTTTCCTCCCGGCCTTCGGCCCAGGCGCAGTCCTGCCCCGCCGAGCATCGGCCGGGCCATAGGTACTTCCCGCGCTTCTTGTTGTTGTTGCGGCCCGCGGGAACAGCGGCGGAACGCATGACAGTTTGTTTTCCCTGTCCGAACACCCCAGGAGCCGACCCGCCATGAAGATCGAACTGTGGAAGATCAACGACGTGAAGCCGTACCCCGGCAACCCGCGCCAGAACGACGATGCCGTCGATGCCGTGGCCGCCAGCCTGAAGGAGTTCGGCTTCCGCCAGCCGATCGTCGTCGATGCCGAGGGCGTCATCGTCTGCGGCCACACCCGCTACAAGGCCGCGCTGAAGCTCGGCCTGGAGAAGGTGCCTGTGCATGTCGCTAAAGACCTGTCGCCCGAGCAGGTCCGCGCCTACCGGATCGCCGACAACCAGACCGCCTCGCTGGCGACCTGGGACTACGACTTGCTGCCGATCGAACTCGGCACGCTCAAGGAGGCCAACTACGACCTCGCCCTCTTGGGCTTCGACCCCGACGAACTGGCCCGCCTGCTCGACCCGACGCTGAAGGACGGGTTGACCGATCCGGACGACGTGCCCGCACCGCCGGACGCCGCGATCACCCAGTCGGGCGACCTGTGGGTCCTCGGCAATCACCGCCTGCTCTGCGGTGATAGCAGCAAGCCGGGCGATGTGGACCGTCTGCTCGGTGGCGCGAGCATCCACCTGGTGAACACCGACCCGCCGTACAACGTGAAGGTCGAGCCGCGTTCCAACAACGCCATCGCTGCCGGTCTGTCCTCGTTCGCCGGCACCACGCACCACCAGAAACTCGATGTCGAGCGTCACCCCGAGAAGGCCAAGCCTACCGGCAAGAAGCTCCGCGCCAAGGACCGGCCGCTCGCCAACGACTTCGTCTCCGACGCCGAGTTCGACCAGTTGCTCGCGGCCTGGTTCGGGAACATCGCCCGCGTCCTGGAACCGGGGCGAGGCTTCTACATCTGGGGCGGCTACGCCAATTGCGCCAACTACCCGCCGGTGCTAAAGGCCTGCGAGCTGTACTTCTCGCAGGCGATCATCTGGGTCAAGGAGCACCCGGTGCTGACCCGCAAGGACTTCATGGGCAACCACGAGTGGTGCTTCTACGGCTGGCGCGAGGGCGCGGCCCACGTCTACCTCGGCCCGAACAACGCCACCGACGTGTGGAGCGTGAAGAAGGTGAACCCGCAGTCGATGATCCACCTCACCGAGAAGCCGGTCGAGCTGGCGGTGCGGGCGATGCAGTACTCGTCGCGCGAGGGCGAGCACGTGCTGGACCTGTTCGGCGGCTCGGGCAGCACCCTCATCGCGGCCGAGCAGACCGGCCGCAAGGCGTTCCTCATGGAGCTGGACCCGCTCTACTGCGATGTCATCGTCACCCGCTGGGAGCAGTTCACCGGGCGGAAGGCCGAGCGGATCGCCGTACCCCAGGCCGCATCGCCCGAGGAGGTGCCGGCGTGATCTACCTGGCGTCTCCTTACTCGCATGCCGATCCGGTCGTCCGCGCGGCACGCTACCAGGCCGCGTGCCGCGCGACCGCCGCGCTGTTGAGGGCCGGGCTGGTCGTGTTCTCGCCGATCGTTCACTCGCATCCCCTCGTGGCGTTTGCGCTGCCGACCGGCTGGGACTTCTGGGAGCCGATCGACCGGGCCTTCCTGGCACGATGTGACGAACTGGTGGTGCTGATGCTCGACGGCTGGCAGCAGAGCGCCGGCGTCCGGGCCGAGATCGCCCGCGCCCGCGCCCTCGGCAAGCCGGTCCGGTTCCTCGGCGTGGACGAGGCCGCCGGATCGCCGACGTTGGCGCGTGTCGCGGCCGGTTCGCCGGGGTAGCCGACGGGGCCAACGAGAAGAGGCCCCAGCGTGGGGGCCTCGTGGGCGAACGGAGGGCAGTCGCATGTCAGTCCTGGGTCGATTCGGTGTTGAAGGCGAAGTGGCCCGGCGCGGTCTTGCGGAAGCGGGCCTTCGTCCCCTTCGTGGCCACCTCGCGCAGGATCGCGGCGTAGAGCGTGGCCTGTGGCGTCTTGCCGCCGGGGCTCGTCCACAGGCCGCGTTCGGTCATCGCCTCGATCATCGCCTTGGTCGTCATCGGCTCGCCGGTCGTGGCCAGCACCTTCGCCGCCGCGTCGAGTGCGCTGAGCTTCTTCGGCTTCTTGGCCTCCGCGAGTTCGTTGGCCACCTCCTCGCCGCGCTTGGTCCGCCTGGTCGGGCCGGCCTTGACCGAGGTTACCTCGATCCCGCGGGTGGCCTCGGCTGGGGCGACCTTCACCGTCTGCTTGTCGCCGGAGACAATCCGGTAGGTGCGTTCGCTGGTCAGGCCGCAGAGCTTGCGGGCCTGTTCGCCCTCCTCGGGCGTGCGGATCGTCTCGAAATCGGCCCAGGTGCCGTCGTCGCAGACCTGTACCACGTCGTACGGCTCGTAGCCGGGGTACGGCGGGGCGGCCTCGGTCGCGGCCGGGGTGGGTTTCTTCGCGGGCTTGGCCGCCTTGGCGGCGGGCTTCTTGGCCGGGGCCTTCTTCGTGGTCGTCTTCTTGGTCGCGGTCATGGTCGTGGTCCTCGCATCGGGGTTGTGGCTGCCTTCATCAGGCGGCGGGAGCCACCCGCCGCGACCCGCTCGCGCGGGTTTCGGCTCTCACCCCGGCTGGCGGTCGAGGAAGGCGGCCACCTCGAGCAGCAGGGCGTTGACGTGGTTGACGTCGCCGACGTGGCCCCAGTGGATCGGGTGGTCGTCGTCGCCCGGCGCGGGCAGGTCCTGCAGCAGGTCGCCGATCCGCTCGACCAGGTCGCGGGCCAGCAGGTGGGCGGCGACGTAGGCGTCCTCGGCGGTGCGCTTCGGGGCGGGCGTCTTCGGGTCGGTCATCGTCGGGTCTCCGGCAGGGTGATGTTCGCGTGTTCATCAACACGATCACACAGTTACCTCCGGTTCGCGGCACAGGGAAGCGCAGTCAGCGAGGATTCCGGCTGGTTTTTCAGGGATTTCCGCGATGCCCGATGAACGCGACGACACGCCCGCCGCCGGCGGCCTGAACCCCAACGCCCTGTCCGTGGCCAACGCGGCCCGGCTCTTGTCGAAGGTGGGTGGCGAACGGGTGACGGAGGAGATGATCCGAGCCGACCTGGCGGCGGGAGTGCCGGTGAACGCGGACGGGACGATCAACCTCGTGCACTACGCCGCGTGGCTGGTGAAGGAGAGGAGCGGTGGCGACTGACCCGCGGCGGCTGCGACCGAGCGAGCTCTGCCGCCTGCTGAACTCGACCCCACTGGGCGAGGTCATCAGCGAGCGGCAGCTGTACCGCCATCGCACCCGCGCCGGCCTGCGGATCGGCGACGCCCGCCACGTCGATCTGCTCCGCTACGTCGCCTGGCTGGTGAGCATCCGCCACGCCCCGAAGCGCGAGCCGGAGGCCGACCCCTACGAGGCGGTGAAGGAGCGGTCGCGCGCCCGCAACCTGGCATTGTCGCTGGCGGGCCGGGACATCGGCGACCTGCCGAATGTGGCGGACCCGGCCCGCAAGGCGCGGGCGGCGTCCGACTTCCGCTTCTTCTGCGACAGCTATTTCCCGCTGACGTTCCATCTGCCCTGGTCGCAGGACCACTTGAAGGTCATCGCCCGCATCGAACAGGCGGTGCTGCGCGGCGGGCTGTTCGCGATGGCCATGCCGCGCGGCAGCGGCAAATCCACGATCAGCGAGTGCGCCTGCATCTGGGCGGTGCTCTACGGCCATCGCGAGTTCGTCTGTCTGATCGGCTCGGACGAAGGGCATGCGATGGACATGCTCGACGCCATCAAGATGGAGCTCGACGGCAACGATCTCTTGCTGGCCGACTTCCCCGAGGCGGTGTTCCCGATCCAGGCGCTCGACGGCATCGCCAACCGCTGCAACGGCCAACTGTACAAAGGCGAGCGGACGCACATCGGCTGGACGGCCCGCGAGGTGGTGCTGCCAACTCTGAGTCCAGATGGCTGGAAGGCGCGCGAGGACCTCTGCCCGTTCGTGCGCGACGACGGCACCTCGAAGGCGTCGGGCGCGATCATCAAGGTCGCGGGCATCACGGGCCGCATCCGCGGCATGAAGTACAAGCGGGCCGACGGGCGCACCGTCCGGCCCACGCTCGTCGTTCTCGACGATCCGCAGACAGATGAGAGTGCCCGCAGCTTGAGCCAGTGCGCCACCCGCGAGAGCATCCTGGCCGGGGCAGTGTTGGGGTTGTCCGGGCCGGGCACGAAGATCTCGGGCATCATGCCCTGCACGGTCATCCGCCCCGGCGACATGGCCGACGCCATCCTCGACCACGACCGCCACCCCGAGTGGAACGGCCAGCGGACCAAACTCGTCTACGCGTTCCCAACCGACGAGGGCCTGTGGAAACGGTATGCCGAGGTTCGGGCCGAGAGCCTGCGGCAGGGCAACGGCGGCGAGGAGGCGACCGCGTTCTACCGCGAGCACCGGGCGGCGATGGACGAAGGCGCGGTCGTCGCCTGGCCGGAGCGGTTCAACCACGACGAGATCTCGGCCATCCAGCACGCCATGAACCTGCGCCTCCAGGACGAGGCCGCGTTCTTCGCCGAGTACCAGAACGAACCCCTGCCCGCCGAGACGGCCAGCGACGACGAAATGACCATCGAGCAGATCGCCGGCAAGCTCAATCGGATGAAGCGGGGCGAGGTGCCCGTCGGCGTCAACCACATCACCGCTTTCATCGACGTGCAGGCCAACTTGCTCTTCTGGGTCGTGGCCGGATGGGAGGACGACTTCACCGGTTACGTCCTCGACTACGGGGCGTACCCCGACCAGAAGCGGCCGTACTTCACCTTGCGCGACGCCCGGCCGACGCTCACCGGCATCCTGCCCAGCGGCGGTGTCGAGGCGGCGATCTACGCGGGCCTGGAAACGCTGACCGGCCAGGTCATCGGCCGGGCCTGGCGGCGGGACGACGGCGCGGACCTGCGCATCGAACGCTGCCTGATCGACGCCAACTGGGGGTCGTCCACCGACGTGGTGTACCAGTTCTGCCGCCAGTCCGCGCACGCCGGGGTCGTGCTGCCCAGCCACGGGCGGTACGTCGGCGCGTCGAGCCAGCCGTTCAGCGAATACAAGCGCCGGCCGGGCGACCGCGTCGGCTTCAACTGGCGGATGCCGAACGTGCAAGGCAAGCGGGCCGTGCGGCACGCCCTCTACGACACCAACTTCTGGAAGAGCTTTGTCCACTCACGACTGGCCGTGCCGATGGGCGAGCGCGGCTGCCTGTCGCTCTTCGGCGACAAGCCCGAGACGCACCGGCTCTTCGCCGAGCACCTGACCTCCGAGTACCGGGTGCGGACGGAGGGCCGCGGCCGGCAGGTCGATGAGTGGAAGCTCCGTCCCGAACGGAGCGACAACCATTGGCTCGACGGCCTGGTCGGGGCCGCCGTGGCCGCGTCGATCCAGGGCGTGATCCTCCCCGGCACCGACGGCCGCGAACCGGCGAAACGGGGTCGGGTCAGCTTCGCCGAACTCCAGCGGAGGAATCGGCGATGAACCGGCCTCCGAGCGAACCGCGGTCTGACCCGGTCGAGCGCGGCCTGCGCTGCCGGAAGTGCGGCTGCGGCCACTTCCGCGTCGTCTACACCCGCCGCGCGGCCGGCGGTCGCATCGTCCGCCGACGCGAGTGCCGCCACTGCGGCACCCGGCTGACGACCTGGGAACGGATCGTCGGCACGCCCCGCGATTCGTAACCACCGCGCCCGCCCAGCCCCGTCCCTGTCTATCGGTGGACCGTCTTCCACATTTTTCGCCCGCGTTGCGTCATCTCGACGACGGATTGGAAAGCTCTTCTGTAGAGGGGCGGCGAACCGCCTCGCGCGGGAGGGCGCACGCATGGCCGACGAGCTCGACGACACCATCGAAGAAAACGCGAAGGGGCCGGCCAAGGCGTCCGGCGACGCCGGGTCGGTCGAGCAGCACCCGTTGCCCGATCAGATCGAGGCCGATCGCTACCTCGCGTCCAAGGGGGCCGCCCAGCAGCCGCGCCGCGGCCTGCGCTTCAACAAGTTCGTTCCGCCGGGGGCCGACTGAATGTTCCGCTGGCTGGCCAACCTCTGGGGTACCACCCCGACGCGACCCGGTCGCGGCCGGGTCGTCCGCGTCGTGCGCGGCCGCTACGACGCGGCCAGCACGTCCGACGACAGCCGCCGCCACTGGGCCAACGCCGACGGGCTGTCCGCCAACCAGGCCAACAGCGCCGAGGTCCGCCGGGTCCTCCGCAACCGCGCCCGCTACGAGGTCGCCAACAACAGCTACGCCAAGGGGATCGTCCTGACCCTGGCCAACGACGTCGTCGGCACCGGCCCGCGCCTGCAGATGCTCACCGAGGACGCCGAGGCCAACAGCCGCATCGAGCGGGAGTTCGCGGCCTGGGCCAAGGCCGTCGGCCTGCCCGAGAAGCTCCGCACCCTGCGGATGGCCCGGGCCACCGACGGCGAGGCGTTCGCCGTGCTGACCAGCAACCCGCGGCTGGCCACGCCGGTGCAGCTCGACCTGCGGCTGGTCGAGGCCGACCGCGTTTGCACGCCCGACCGGATCGCGCTGACGGCCAACGCGGTGGACGGCATCGTCTTCGACGCGGCGGGCAACCCGGTCGAGTACCACGTCCTCGATGACCATCCCGGAGACGGCTACCGGGCGGTGCGCGACTACGACCGCGTCCCGGCGTCCGCGATGCTGCACTGGTTCCGTTGTGACCGGCCCGGCCAGGCGCGGGGCGTGCCCGACATCCTGCCGGCCCTGCCGCTGTTCGCCCAGTTGCGGCGGTTCACTCTGGCCGTGATCGCCGCCGCCGAGACGGCCGCCGACTTCGCCGGCATTCTCTACACCGACGCCCCGGCTGGCGGCGAGGCCGACGCGGCCGAGCCGTTCGAGCCGATCGAGCTGGAGAAGCGGGCCCTGGTGACCATGCCGGGTGGATGGCGCATGGCTCAACTCCAGGCGGAGCAGCCTTCGACGGGCTACGCGGAGTTCAAGCACGAGATCCTCAACGAGATCGCCCGCTGCCTGAACATGCCGTTCAACGTCGCGGCGGGCAACAGTAGCGGCTACAACTACGCCTCCGGCCGGCTCGACCACCAGACCTACTTCAAGGCCATCCGGGTCGAGCAGGTCCACCTCGAAGCCGTCGTTCTCGACCGCGTCCTCGCCGCCTGGTTCGACGAGGCGGCCCTCATCCCCGGCCTGTTGCCAGTCGGCCTGGGTCCGTTCCTCCACTGGCCGCACCAGTGGTTCTGGGACGGCCACGAGCACGTCGATCCCGCCAAGGAAGCCGCCGCCCAGGCCACCCGCCTGGCCAACCTGACCACCACGCTCGCCGACGAGTACGCCCGCCGCGGCCTCGACTGGGAGGCCCAACTGCGGCAGCGCGCCAAGGAACTGGCCCTCATCACCGCGCTGGGGCTGACCCCGGCGCAAGCTCAGCCATCCGCCACCCCCGAAGAGGATCCCGACGATGCCGTCGCCACGCCGGACGACTGACGATAACCCGCCGCGACAACTGCGGCTGGAGGCCCCGACCACCCTCGACCTGGAGGCCGCCAGCGAGGGCGGGGCGGCCCTGCCGCGCTTCCGCATGGTGGCCTACACCGGCACGCCGATGCGGGTGGCCGGCTGGCGGCACCCGGTCGTCATCGACCTGGCAGGCCTGGCCATCCCGGCGCAGGCCCGGCCGATCCGTTTCGGGCACGACCCGCTCGCCGGGGTGGGCCACACCGACGCGGTGCGGGTCGAAGACGGGCAACTCGTCGCCACCGGCCTGGTCTCCCGCGACACGCCGGCCGCCCGCGAAGTCGTGACCTCGGCCCGCAACGGCTTCCCGTGGCAGGCCTCGGTCGGGGCCGGGGTCGAGGAGTTCGAGTTCGTCAAGGAGAGCCAGCAGGTGCTGGTCAACGGCCGCACCTTCACCGGCCCGCTCAACGTCGTCCGCAAGGCGACCCTCGGCGAGATCAGCTTCGTCGATCTCGGGGCCGACGGTCGGACCTCGGCCAGCGTCGCCGCCACGAACACGGACGGGACCGCCACGGCTGCGGACGACTGCGACGAGGGCGACACGTTCACTGTCGAGGCGGTGCGGGCGCAGGCCCTCGCCGAGACCAACCGGATCACGGCGGTGCGCCGGATCTGCGCCGGGCGGTTCCCGGAGATCGAGGGCCAGGCCATCCGCGACGGCTGGGACGCCACCCGCACCGAGTTGGAGGTGCTGCGCTCCACCCGCCCGCGTTCGCCGGGCATCGGCTCGGGCGACGGCGGCGTCAGCGGCGCGGTCCTGGAGGCGGCCTGTCTGCTCACGGCCAAGCTCGACGGCGTCGAACGCATGTACCCGGAGCCGACGCTCGACCTGGCGGCCCGCCGGTTCCGCGGCGGCATCGGCCTGCAGGAGCTCCTGCTCGAGGCGGCCTGGGCCAACGGCTACACCGGCCGCAACTTCCGCGACCACCGCACCGTCCTGCGCTACGCCTTCGGGCGGGGCATCGAGGCGGCGTTCTCGACGGTGGACATCGGCGGCATCCTCTCCAACGTCGCCAACAAGTTCCTGCTCGACGGCTTCTTCTCCGTCGAACGCACCTGGCGGAACGTCTGCGCCGTGCGGAACGTCAGCGACTTCAAGACCGTGACGAGCTACCGGCTGATCGGCAAGGACCAGTACGAACTGGTGGCACCCGGCGGCGAGATCAAGCACGGCACGCTCGGCAACGAGACGTACACGAACCGGGCCGACACCTACGGCCTGATGCTGTCCGTCGACCGCCGCGACGTGATCAACGACGACCTCGGCGCGATCACGACCGTGCCGCAGAAGCTCGGCCGCGGGTCGGGGCTGAAGATCAACGACGTGTTCTGGACGACCTTCCTCAACAACGCCGCGTTCTTCACCGCCGGCAACGCCAACTACATCACGGGCGCGGCGACGGCGCTCGGCATCGACGGGCTGACCGCCGGCGAGGTCGCCTTCCTCGATCAGACCGACGGCGACGGCAAGCCGATCGGCGTCATGCCGGCCATCCTGCTCGTGCCCACGGCCCTCTCGGCGATCGGCTCGCAGCTGTTCAAGTCGCTGGAGTTGCGCGACAACGCCTCGACGGCGAAGTACCCGATCACCAACCCGCACCAGGGCAAGTTCCGCGTCGAGGTGAGCCGCTACCTGGGCAACGCCAAGTACCCCGGTTTCTCCGCGAAGGCGTGGTACCTGCTGGCCGAGCCGACCGACCTGCCGGTGATCGAGGTGGCGTTCCTCAACGGCCAGGAGGCTCCGACCATCGAGACGGCCGAGGCCGACTTTCACGTCCTGGGCGTGCAGATGCGCGGCTACCACGACTTCGGTTGCGCCCTGCAAGACCCGCGTGGCGGGGTGAAGGCCAAGGGCGAGGCGTAATCCCCCGAGTGATCCCGAGGAGAACCTTCCATGCCCCAGGCAGTGTTCGTTCACGACGGCGAGACCATCGATCACACCCCGGTCGCAGACGTGATGGCCGGCGACGTGGTCGTACAGGGCGACCTGATCGGGGTCGCCAAGCAACCCATCTCCGCGAACGCGACCGGCGCGCTGGCGGTCGATGGCGTGTACGACTTCAACAAGCTGGCCGCCCTGGTCCTGGCGGTCGGCACCATCGTGTACTGGGACGATGCGGCCAACGTCGCCACCAACGTGGCTGCGGGCAACAAGGCAATCGGCAAGGTCGTCCGTGCGGCGGCTGCCGCCGATGCCACCGTTCGCGTCCGCCTGAGCCAGTGAGGACGCGATGGCCGATCTGCTTCAAACCGGCTCCGACTGGCTGGCCGACCAGTTGAAGGCTCACGTCTCGCGGCCGGTTGTGTACCGGCGCGGGGCGACCGAGGTCGCGGTGCAAGCGACGATCGGTCGGACGCTGCTGAAGCTCGACGACGGCTACGGTGGCGTGCGGATGGAGTGGACCGACCGCGACTTCCTCATCCAAGCCGCCGACCTGGTCCTCGGCGGCAACGCCGTTCTGCCGGAACGGGGCGACCTGATCCGCGAGACGCAGGGCGGCAAGACGTTCGTGTACGAGGTCATGGCCCCGGGCAAAGAGCCGCCCTGTCGCTGGTCGGACGTGTTTCGGAAGTTACTGCGGATTCACACGAAGCAGGTGGGGACAGAGTAGATGGCCGTCATTCTCGACATCGCCGACGCTGTGGCCGCCCAGTTGAACGCGACCCCGTTCAGCCAGCCGGTGACGGCCGAGCGGCACTACCAGCCGCAGTTCGAGTTGTCGGAGATGACCGCGCTCCGCGTGAGCGTGGTGCCCCGGTCGGTGACGAGCAAGGGGCTAGACCGCAGCCGCGACAGCTTCGACTACAAGATCGACGTGGCGGTGCAGCGGAAGCTCGACCCGACACCGGGGAACCTCGATGCGCTTATGACACTGGTGGAGGAAATCGCCGACCACTTCCGGTCGGAACCGCTGGCGGGTTACCCGCAGGCCCGCTGCACCGAGGTCGAGAACGTGCCGGTCTACTCGTTGGAGCACCTGGACGAGTTCCGCCAGTTCACCAGCGTCATCACGCTGACCTACCGCGTGTGGAGGTGAGCCGTGATCGGCATGACGTTCCAGGCCGCCAAGGGTAGCTTCTTCGACCGCGAAAAGGTCAAGCGGTCGGTGGACGCCGGTACGCGGCGGGTCTTCTCGAAGTTCGGCGCGTTCGTGCGGCAGCGGGCCAAGACGTCGATCCGCAAGCGCAAGGGGACCAGTCCGCCCGGCACCCCGCCCTACTCGCACGTGGGCCTCTTGCGAAAGTTCATCCTCTTCGCCTACGACCCGCAGCGCAAGAGCGTGGTCATAGGGCCGGCGTTGACGAAGGAAGAGTCCGAAGCGCCGCGCCTGCTCGAACACGGCGGCGACACAGTGCTGGAGATCGAGGGCAAGGCCCGGCGCGTCCGCTACCGGTCGCGCCCGTTCATGGGGCCGGCCTTCGAGCAGGAGCAGAAGCAGTTGCCCGGTTTGTGGCGCGACTCGGTTCGCTAGGAGACGCATTCATGGCAGTTACTGAGGACAGCATAAGTAAAGACAACACTCACCCATCCAGGAGCAAGGGGACTCTGGCATGAAGGATGAAGGAGGTCAGCAACTGGGGCTGGTGTTTCAAGGCGACCAAAGCCTCCCAGACATGCTGCCGCAACTCCGCTACGTCAGCGGGGGCCAAGTTGCACAACTGGCTGTACTTGGTCCACGACCAGACCTCTTCATCCGGGTTGGTGTCCGGGGCGTGGCCCGGAAAGTCCTCCACGACAACTTCGGGATGTTTCGCCAACCACGCCTTCACCACGCGCGACTTGCTGTGGATTTGGTTGCGGTCCCACACGATCGCCCACGGCCCACCCACTTCTCCCTTGAGTTGCCGCAAGAACAGAACCACCTCTTCGCCGTGGAAGTTCTCGTTGTCGCCCAACAACATGAAGTGCAACCCCACGCGCAACGCCTGCGGGCTGAGGGTGATGGCACTGATCACGCTGATACGGTCGTGCCGGTCCGAGCACACCAGGATGGGCGTCTGACCGCGCGGTGCCAGGGTCCGGCGAACCGTCGGCGACAGCAAAAACCCCGATTCGTCCAGCAACGCAATGCGGGCGCGACGTTGGAACGCTTGGCGGATGATGCGCGGCCAGTCGTCCGCTATCCAACGTTCCACCTCCTTGTCGTTGCACTCGCGCGCATGTTTCTGCGGCTTCTGGCTCGTCCAGCCCAGACGGCGTTTCAGCAGCTTGCGGGCATGTTCGGGGTGGTAGTCGATGGCCAAGTGACGTTTGATCAACGCCGCCACGCGCTTGGCCGTCCACAGGTGATTGGCCCAACCATGAGCGACGGCCCCTTGGTTGAGCAAGGCTTCGAGAGCCCGCAGTTGGTCGTCACGCAAACGCGGCTTGCGGCCGGGAACCGGCTTGGCGTTCAGCCCATCGGCTTGGCGGGCAAACCGTCGCCACCGCGACAGGGAACTGGGGGCAACACCCAAGATGCGCGCCACCACACTTGGGCGTTCGCCGGCGTCAACCAACTGGACAGCGTGCTTCCGACGCCGTTCCAGTTCCTGGGAGTTCCCTTGCGGTCTCATACGGTTATTATACGCGGGCATAATGTCGGAATTTGTCTTTACTTATGCTGTTGTCAGTAAACTCGGCCTCGACGCCAAGCTGTATCGCAACACGGGCACGTTCGTCGCCCCGGTGTGGAACGAGGTCAAGAACGTCAAGGACGTGACCTTGAACCTG
>JAANMX010001638.1_pt1 | contig 24875 bp, 20 predicted proteins | sample 7279681 | NCBI WGS metagenome assembly JAANMX01 (sample SAMN14094542, study PRJNA606508) | bioreactor metagenome | isolation source: A lab-scale SPAN reactor treating ammonium-rich wastewater day 351 | place: Ireland: Galway | collected 2018-01-01
ACGTCTTCATCGTCTCGGGCTCGATCGAGAACAGCCAGCGCGGCTGGTCGAGCGTGGGCTCGAGGTAGGAGGGGCCGTTCGGCCCCAGGTAGCGCACCGACATCCGGGTCGCGATCTCGACCCAGCGCCCGCCCGTGTTCGGGCGCTCGACGAGCTCCGCCCGGCCGCGGCCGATCACCTTCTCGAGCGTGTCGAGCAGGTCGATCACGAATCCGACCCGACCGTCCCGCTCGAGGTGGAAGGCCCACTCGGAGCGCGCGCGGGGGATCACCCAGAAGCGGCCACCCGACCACTCGTGCCAGACCGGCACGACGTAGGGGAAACCGTCGGCGTCGAGGCAGCCGAGCCGCATCACGAGCCCGCTGGAGCGAACCCCGGCCGCGATCTCGAGGTGGGGCGCGGTGGCGAGTATGCCAAATACACGGGGCGACCGGATCGCTATGCGGAATGGTTTATTGACCCAAAACTTGGCGGAATACCAAACCACTCAACGCGTAGCCATATGGCGGCAGATCTGCAAAGGTACTTTTTCGCTTCCGTGTATGCGGATTGTAATGGCCGTGCGCCGCTGCTGCAGAATTTTCCTCGGGATCTCCTGCCCCAACATAAGAACGTGCAGAACGCCCTCGTGGAATCGAGATTCAACGATCGCTTTCGCGTTCAAACTAAGGGACGTCCTGCGACGACAGTAGTCTCGCACATCTCGAAAGACGGACACTATTTTATTCATTATGATCCCGCACAATGTCGCAGCCTAACCGTGAGAGAGGCGGCGAGGCTTCAGACTTTTCCCGACAACTACTTTTTTGAAGGTCCCCGTACTGAACAGTACAAGCAGGTAGGTAACGCCGTTCCACCACTTCTTGCGAAACAAATCGCAGAGGCGGTCATTGACCTATTTACTTAACGACGAGCATTTTACCTATGGTTGATGTCCTGACACCAGCTCAACGCCGATTCAATATGTCGCGAATTCGTAGTCGCGACACCAAACCGGAGATCGTTGTACGCTCGATTGTTCACCGAATGGGCTATCGCTTCCGTCTACACGATAAGAACCTACCAGGGAAACCGGACATTGTACTTCCTCGCCATCGCAAAATCATCGATGTACGCGGCTGTTTCTTTCATATGCATAGCTGTCGATATGGGAGAGTGAAGCCTGCAACAAACGATGAATTCTGGCTAGCTAAACGCCAATCAAATCGCTTGCGAGACAAGCGTAACGCCCGACTCCTCAGAGACGCGGGCTGGGATGTTTTGGTCATTTGGGAATGCGAGACCAAAGCATTGGATCGCCTGGAAAGGATGCTCGGTCGTTTTCTCTCCAAGCAAATCGCGAGCAAAGGCTAAGACCATCAAACGCTATAATGTTCTGATCGATTGGTTAACTTTTCGTTTTTAATTGTTACCAATGCTTGTTAGCGATAAGTTCGAAACTGCCGAAAGCCAATTACAGCCGCTCGCGATCGTAGAGTTATGCCCAGCTAACAATGCAGGCCAGGTAATCCGAAATGACGATGTGGACGACGGAACCTGTCCAGTGCACCGAGTATCTATATCGGCCGGGCTGAACCGTTATCCAATCTTGATGAATCAATTGATTGTCGCTGGTCGCGAAGATACGGTGAAAGGCCCGTGAACCGATCTCGGGCCAGCCAATGAACGTTTCGTTCGTGACGGTCTCGAATGCTTCCCGCTGCTCCTCGGTCATTGTGATTAGCGGTAAAGCGAGAACATAATCCGGCTCATCCAGCCGCTCGGTGCTTAGTTCATAAGCCACGTGCCCGCGAGCGAGTTTCAGAACTACGTTTCGCACCCGTTCTGCCTCGAATCTCCACATCAAGGAACCGTCGTCATTTTCTTGCCTTCCCGACTCAATCTCTCGTCGAAGGCGAGCGTTCCGTTCGAGCGTTTGGGCAATTTTAGTTCTGGAAACCTTCGCGGGGTCCGTAGTTCCGCAAATGATGCATTCAATGAGACACGCAAGATATTCCTCGTCGCGAGAGATTCGGTTATTGCACGAATGGCAGGCCTTAACGACCGGAAGGTTGGCCTCAGGATATGGTTCATCCAGAAGGATCCTCGGCGGTACATGATCCCTCGTGCCGTAGCCACATCCGCAGTAAACGCAAGTGTTCTCTAAGCGCGAATCCAAGCCGGGGGGACGAGATGCCATGGGTGCCATCTATACTACGTTAGCCCGATTGCGAAAGTAAAAGACCCGAAGCGCGGCAAAATCGCAAATACCGTTGACGATTTTGCTTTTGAAATTCTTGAACCGAATCCGACAATTAGCCAGGCTCTAAACTTACGATTAGCCGCACTCTTGACTTGCAATCAGCCGCCCTCAAGCTTCGCTGTATGGCTCTTTCCCTGTCCGATTGAAGTAAAAATGAAATGCACTAGCCTTGTCGCATTTAGCTTGGAAAAGCGAGTAGGATCGTAGTCATGTTAGGGCTGGATCTGAGTCGGCTCGGCTCGATAGCGGCCCGAGGCTATTGAAATCGATTTCTGGCCTGATTTTAGGGGGCTTTACCTCAGATACGTCCAGTTTATTTGCGAAAAAACTGGACACACTCTTTAGTTCCTTCGCGGCAAGGCCAGCTGTCTGTAGATTTCCCGTATAGGAAAGTCGCCTTTTCTCAGAAATTTTCAGTCTAATCTCGGCTATTTTCCTATATATGATATTTTCTTGCGTAAGAAAATATTGTAATATCAGAAAGTCATGAATCGGCTTACTGAACAGGAAATAATAGAAAGGTTGAATCGGGTCGAGATCGCTCCACTAGATCTTAATTGTCAGCCGGTTGAAGCCGATCTCTTTGGCGGCACAAAATATCGTCCGGACCTTTTCGTAAACATCAAATGGGGCGAACAGATCTTTCGTTTCATTGCGGAGATCAAATCGGTCGCTACACCCAAGATAGTCCAGAATGCCATCTATCAACTGAGCCTTTATCTGGATTTCTTCAGAGCCCGCAATTTCGACGATCAGTACTATCCGATGATCGTAGCTCCGTATCTAAGTGACGGGCAGATCGAAGAGCTTACCGATCGAAATATCAGCGGTATCGACCTGTCAGGAAACATGGTCCTGATCATTCCAGAAAAGCTGTTTGTCCTGAAGACCGGCAACCCAAACCTCTTTCCTGCGAGCGGCACGATCAAGAACGTCTTTCGCGGCACGAGCTCGCTGGTTGTAATGACGGTACTCGCAAAGGGCGAGTTCGAAAGTGTGAATGAAGTTCTGGACGAGGTAAGCTCACGCGGTGGAGATACTACGCTCGGGACAGTATCAAAAGTTTTACAGTCGCTGGAAGAAGAATTTATTCTAACTCGCACACCTGACATCCGATTGATCGACGCGAGGCGGTTGCTCCAAAAACTGCGCGAAAATTATCGAAAACCGTTAGCCGCAAGAAGCCTGATCGGGAAAGTGGTCGATCTTGACGCCGCGTTGCTCAAAATAGATGATAATTGCGACAATGAAGGACTTCGCTACGCCGTAAATGAAATCCAAAGATATGCAGTATTTCCTACGGTAGGCGAACCATTAAAGATCTATACCGAAAATATTGAAACCGCCATCGCCGGGATCGAGTTTAGACCTACCGACCGCTTCGCCGACATCCAGCTTATAGAAGCCGATGAAAGATCGCCGATCTACTTTGATCGCGTAAAGGACGGAAAGCTCTCCTACACATCGCCGCTTCAGGTATATCTAAACCTCACACAAGGCAGCAAACGCGAACAAGAAGTTGCCGAAGGATTGGAAAAGAATATTCTGCGCTCAGCGGGAGGCTCCTTATGACGTTCGATCCGCTGAATAGCGAGCTTGTAAGGATCGCAAAAGCTCTCGAACCGTACGACGTCAAACTGATCATTGGCGGCGGCTATGGATTGGCGTTAAAGACGCAGCTGATGATCGACTCAGGCAAAAGGACGCAGCTTGAAATTCCTCCTGCACGTTCGACGGAAGATCTCGATCTATTTCTGCGGCTAGAGGTCATCACTGATGCCGAGAAGATGGAAGCTATCCGGGACGTGCTGGAGAAACTTAATTACAAGCCCGTCGCAGAATTCTTTCAATTTGAAACGGGTATCGAACTCTCCGGCGGGCAAGGCACAATAAAAGTTGACCTTCTTGCTCCGAGGCCACAGAACGTAGTCGATCGGGAACAGGTAAAAATAAGTAAACCACGCATTCGGCCTCGCAACGCAAAAAATATACATGCGTACTTGACCGAAGAGGCCATTACGATCGAGGAAAGGTTGACCCGCCTAACTCTTTCACACGATCAGGACACAGCGGAAGTATTTCTGCCACATCCTTATACGTTTCTTGTACTAAAGCTGTTTGCCTTGCGAGATCATCTGGATAAGGAAAAGAAATCTGCCGGTGATCGAACGAAGCAGCCAAAGGCTCCGGAGCACGCTTTTGATATCTACCGGATCGTGGCGATGTTCACCGAAGAGGAATGGGGAGAAGCACAAGAGCTTGCCGATCAATATCGAGCAGACGAGATAATCATGGAAGCTCGCGAAATCACTTCGGGAATTTTCGGCTCGGTCGGATCAGAAGGCGTTCTTGCGGCGCGAAGACATGCAGTCGATGTCGGGTTCGAAATTGAGAATTCTGATCTTCAAAAGGTCATTGATGACCTTCATGAACTGTTTGTTTCATGAGCAGGGATTTTAGGCAAGTATGGTCTCAGGTCAAACGGGGCGTCGCATTGCGATTAAATCGCTGCGAAGGAAAGTGTATATTGGTGGGCGAGTTGGCGGGTTGATAAATGTGACTTAACTGATTGCTGACGTCAGTCCTTCGAAGCTTACCGTTACCAAAATACCGTTAGAACTGAGTTGAAAATTGTGTCATGGATTGTGACATAACTGGTCAAAATTCGACTATTTTTCATCATTTAGCACGGGTTGTCACTACTCAATCGAAATGGTTGTAAGTTATTGGAGGAAAGGTAGTTAAGTAGCGTCCACGGACCTCAAAAATCGAAAAATAGTGGCTTCTGTTAACCGAAGGGTTGTAGGTTCGAGCCCTACCTGCGGAGCCAATATTATCAATAACTTGCGGGCACCGAGTGGTGCCCGTTTTATTTTTCGCATCTTGAGTGAGCATTCACCATTTTGGCCTTTGCGGTTGGTAAGTCGAAGGGGCAGCAACTACCACCCTTCAAACACGATGCCAGGCTGTTTTCCGGCGTCGGTGGTTGACAATACGAACACCATTCCCGATAATGAGGCAGATTTTTCGAGACCAAGTTAAGCGTTTTCGCTAAAGCGGGAACGCAGCCGACCCAACAAAATGCGAATACTCCCGCGTGCGGCGTTTGCCGTAGTTTGTGCATTTTTGCTTCTTTTTTCCGTCAACAGTTCGAACGCCAAGAACTCTCATCAGACCGCAGTTACGCGTACCAGCGTTAGTTCCGGGAATTGGGATTCGCCGTCAACATGGAGCGGCGGGGTTGTCCCAACATCAGGGAACGACGTCGTGATCGCGGCCGGGACAACGGTCGCTTTATCCTCTGATGCGTCCATTGGAAGCGGCAAAGTTACGATCGAGAGCGGAGCGATACTAGATCTGGCTGCGGCATATCTGACCGCGGGTCTTCTTGTTGCAAATGATGGAAGTGAGGTTCGGCAAGGATCGAGCCAACCTGAACCGAGGGCGTCAATAGCAACATACCAGCTTGCGGCCGACAGCACGTTCACATATTACGGAAACAGTTCGAGTCTATTGAACTCTCATCCGACGTACGGCAATTTGAATTTTCAGACCACCGCAGCCGGCAACGGCTCGATCATGACCAACCTTACTGTCCTCGGCAAGTTCACGATCGACGTTTCGAACAATCGAGAGCTACAGATGAAGAAGAGCTATGCATATTCGTTCGGCAGCATCGAGGTCAAACGCGGTAAGCTCTCATTGAATACCTCAAGCGGAACTCCGTCGATCAACGTCAGTGTCCAGCACGATATTCTTATCGCCCCGTTGGGCACTCTCTGTGGCACGACGAACACGGGACACGTTTCTCTCAATCTCGGTGGTGACTTAATAAACAACGGCACTTTTCAGCAGGACAATGGAAGCGGCAATGCCGGAATCTTCACGGTCAACCTGAACGGCACGGCGGAACAGCATATCGCGGGCTTGAACCCGATCAGCTTCGAGAACCTTACGATCAACAACAGTGCGGGCGTTGTGCTCGACCGCGACGTATCGGTCGATAAGGTGCTCACGCTGACCTCAGGACGCATCAATGCGGAAGACTTCACGCTCACCGCGGGCGCCGATTCGACGATCGCGGGTGCGGGCGAAAATAGTTATATAACGGGATCCATCGCGAAAGAATTTTCTTCGACCGGCTCGTTCGTATTCCCAGTCGGCACCGACAGCGGCTATTCGCCCGTCAACGCAACCATAACCGAGCTCGCCACAAATCCGTCGAAACTGACCGTCGCTGCATTCAACGGTCCGGGCCCGGGAGTTGAGGCGGCAAATTCTGTTACGCGCTTTTGGAACGTCGTTGAAGACGGTGACCTTACCGCGAACCTGACATTCTCTTATCGCGACGCAGATGTGACAACGCCCGCGGCCGAGGCAAGCTACTCACTCGTAAAAAAAGAAGGGAATGCTATGCCGGTCGTTGTTTGCACCGGAAACGGCTGTGTGGATGCGGCGGCGAATACGGCGACGGCGAGCGGCCTGACTGCCTTTTCGCGTTGGGCGATCGGCGTGCCTGTCGCACCGTCATCCGCAGAGGCCATGGTTGCCGGCCAAGTCCTCAACGCAGATGCGAGAGCCGTAAAGGGTGCCTTTCTAACAGCAGTCGGCACGGACGGGCCCGTGCGTTTCGCACTTACAAATCAGTTCGGCTACTACAGCTTCCGCGGTCTTTCAGCGGGCGAAACCTATACGATCTCCATTCACTCGAAGCAATACGCCTTCGCACCTTCGACACGCGTCATCACTCTCAACGACATCGAATCACATCTGGATTTCATTGCGGAAGGGCGGTAGCTGAAAGGTCACTCTAAAACCAACTGGCCGCGTTCTAATCCCTTTCCTTTTAGATCGCCGAGAGCGGCAAACGCGATGTGCTCCGTGCGGAAGAATTCGTGTGCGATCTCGAGGATCTGTTCTGCGGTAACTTTCCCGATATTCTCAAGCGTCTCTTCGACCGAGATCTGACGACCAAAGGTCAATTCCTGTCCCGCAGCCGATGCTGCCCTTGAGAGAGAATCTTCTAGACTTAAGAGTATCGATGCACGAGCTGCATCCTTCGCAAGCTCAAGCTCGTCTGCAGTTATGCCTTCGCGCACGATTGACCGAAGTTCAGCGATACCCAGATCGACCGCCTCGCGCATCTGCTCGGGGGAGGTCGCAGCAAACAATGCAAAAACGCCGCAATCCTGGTAGAGCGTTGCCGCCGACCCGACGCTGTATGCAAGCCCGCGTTCCTCGCGAATCGACTGCCAGATGCGGCTCGACGTACCGCCGCCGATGATGTTTGCGAGAAGGTCTGCCGCGTAACGTCGATCGTCGCGAGCGGATGGGAATGGCGTTGCAAGCACGAAATGCGCTTGTTCGAGGTCGCCGCGATATTTGACGATAAATGGCGTCGCCGGAACGGGTTTTGAGAACTTTAGGTTGTCGCCGGAAGTTCCGCGCTGTCGCTTGCCGAAGGCATTCTCGCTTAACTCAACGATCTTTTCGTGATCGATGCTGCCGGCCGCCGTTATGATCAGATTTTCGGGCGTGAACGTGCGTTCGAAATACTCGCGCGTGCGTTCGGAGTTGAACGTCCTGACGGATTCGGCCGTACCAACGATCGGCCTTCCAAGGCCATTTTCAGGAAAGAACGCGGCGTTGAAGATCTCGCCAAGCTGCTCTTCCGGAGCATCTTCGGTCATCTTCATCTCTTCGATGATGACGTTCTGCTCAGCCTCGAGATCCTGCGAAAGAAATCGCGGCTCCGAGAGCATATCGGACATCAGGTCAAATGCCTTGTCGACTTTCTCGTCAACGACCTTCATCACAAAGCCCGTTTCTTCATGCGTTGTGAACGCATCGAAATTTCCGCCAAGCCGGTCCTGCTCGATCGCAATATCAAGCGTCGAACGGCGTCGCGTGCCCTTAAACACTGCGTGTTCGATGAAGTGACTGACGCCGTGCCATTCCGCAGATTCGCACCTTGCACCAACGCGATAGAGAAAGCTGAGCGTTGCCGAACGCACACCTTCCATGTGGTCGGTCAGCACCGTCAATCCGTTCTCAAACCGCGTTTCTAAAACATTGCAGCTAGTGTCTGCTTTCATATTACCTGCCGGCCAAAGTATATGATGATAACAAGGACGGCCCCTCATTGGATATTCGCCGCTGTGGTTCCCATTGACAAAAATACGGAGATTTTGCAAAGTTAGTGATTACTTACTAACGAAGCGATCAAGCGAAATTGATGACCGAAGAAAGCAATACTGACCATCCGGAAGAAAACGAACCCGCAGGCGAGACCGAAGAAAAAGACGAAGCTGCCCAGCCGAAGCCTAACGGCAAGCGGCGGCGGATCTTTATTATCGGAGGTTCTGTTCTGTTGGTTGCTGCCCTTGCAGGGTTCGTATACTGGCTCTATGCACGCCAGTTCGAATCGACCGACGATGCTTTCATCGATGGCGACGTCGTTCAGATAAGCCCGAAAGTTTCGGCTTATGTCGCCAAGGTCTATGTCGAGAGCAATCAGCTCGTACACAAAGGCGATCTGCTTGTCGAACTTGAGACGGCCGACCTCGAAGTCAAACTCGAAAAGGCAAAGGCCGATCTCGAAAACGCCAGAAGCCAGTACCAAAGGGCCGTCGCAAGCGCAACGTTGACGAAGAGTTCGACAAAGGCGACACGCGTCCAGGCAAGCTCCAACGTTGCGACAACAAAAAGTGCGGTCGAGCAAAGTCAGCTTGCAGCCGCAAGCCGGCGTTCGCAGGTCACGCAGGCAGAAGCAGCAGTTAAGACAGCTCTTGCAGAACTTGCTAAAGCACGTGCACAGGTCGCGCAGCCGGAGGCGGATATGCGTCTCGCCGAGCTTGAGTTCAAACGCAGAGAAGCTCTCTTCACAAAAGGCGATATCTCGCAGCAGTCGCTAGACCAAGCCCGCAACGCTCTGCAAAATGCCCGTTCGCGTTACGACGCGGCCCAAAAAGCCGTTGATAGCGCAAATTCGAGGGTAAATGAGGCACGCGCCGGCGTCGCGACCGCGAATGAGAATTACCGTCAGTCGCTTGCGGGTATTGATGTTAGCCGCGCACAACTTGGCGAATCAAAAGGCCGTCTGCAACAGGCCGATACCGGGCCGCAGCAGGTCGATGTAAGCGAATCGCAGGTCGCAACCGCACTTGCCGCGCAGACCGCAGCAGAAGCCGCTGTTCACCAGGCAGAGCTCGACCTCTCGTACACAAAGATCACCGCTCCCGAAGATGGCTACGTTACAAAAAAGAACGTGCTCGTCGGCCAACTCGTGCAGGTCGGAACGCCATTGATGGCCCTCTCACGTTCAAATGAAGTTTGGGTGATCGCTAATTTCAAAGAAACGCAGCTAGAAGAGATGCGTGTCGGGCAGACGGTCTATATAAAGGTCGATGCGTATCCGAACGAGAGCTTTCGCGGAAAGGTCGAGAGCTTTCAGGCAGGAACAGGCTCGCGGTTCAGCCTCCTGCCGCCCGAGAACGCAAGCGGGAACTTCGTAAAGGTCGTGCAGCGTCTGCCGGTCAAGATCGTTTTTGATTCGCCGCCCGATAAGGTTCATCTTCTTGCACCGGGTATGAGTGTCGAGCCGTCGGTCAAGGTCCGCTGATGCCTGGCGAAGACATTCATCAACAATGGGTCCCAAGCTTTAATCCGTGGCTCGTCGCGGTCTCGGTGATGCTTGCGACCGTAATGGAGATCCTCGACACGTCGGTTGCGAACGTGGCGCTACCGCACATTGCCGGCAATCTCTCCGCAACAACGGAAGAAGCTACCTGGGTACTCACAAGCTATCTCATCTCGAACGCGATCATCCTGCCCGCGACAAGCTGGATCAGCCGTTACATTGGCCGAAAACGATTCCTGATCATTTGTATCGGATTGTTCACGCTCGCATCGGCTCTGTGCGGAGCGGCGCCAAGCCTGGCGATATTGATCATCGCTCGAGTGCTTCAGGGCATGGGCGGCGGCGCTCTTCAGCCGATCGCGCAGGCCGTGTTGCTCGAGAGCTTTCCACCCGAGAAACGCGGTGCAGCAATGGCTCTCTATGGAATGGGCATCGTCGTTGCACCGATCATCGGCCCGACGCTCGGCGGTTGGATCACGGATAATTATTCATGGCGTTGGATCTTTTACATCAACTTGCCGATCGGAGCTCTTGCCGCGTTCATGGCGAACTCGTTCGTTGAAGACCCGCCGTATCTGAAAAATGAGAAGCCCGGAAAGATCGACTATACCGGCTTTGGCCTGATGGCCCTTGGCCTCGGCGCGCTCGAACTCACGCTCGATCTCGGTGAACAACGGGATTGGTTCGAGTCGTCGCTGATCTGCTTTACAGCGGCGGTTTCGGCTCTTTCGCTCCTTTCCTTCGTCATTTGGGAGATCTACACGCCGGAGCCGATCGTCAATCTGCGGGTCTTTCTGAACCGGAATTTTGCAGTCGCCTGCGGAATGATCGCGACGGTCGGCACCGTACTGTATGCAACGACCGCACTGCTGCCGTTATTTCTTCAAACCCTTCTCGGTTATCCGGCGGTCCTTAGCGGCGAAGCTGTAAGTCCACGTGGTATCGGAGCGATCATTTCAATGGTCTTCGTCGGACGCCTGATCCCAAAGGTCGATACGCGATACCTGATCCTTTTCGGCTTTGGTTTGCTCTCCTATTCGATCTATCTTTTCACGGGACTTAGTTTAGACATTTCGATGAGCAGCATCGTGATCCCGATGATCGTCAGCGGCTTTGCTTTGGGGTTTGTTTTCGTGCCGCTCACGACCTTGTCGGTCGCAACGCTCCCGCAGCGGGATATCGGCAACGCGACCGGCGTTTACAACCTTATGAGGAATACAGGCGGCAGCATCGGTATCGCCGTTATGACGACATTGCTAGTCCGCAGCCAGCAGGTCCATCTAAGCGTCCTGACCGAACACGCAAATCAGTACAACCCGGCGTTCCTGCAAGCCGTCGCCGCGATCCAGAAGGCTCTTGGAGGCGGCTCTGGGCCGGGCACTGATGCTTCTAACGCATACGCCCTTATCTATCAATTGATCGCCCGCCAGGCTGCTGTCCTCGCATATAATGACGTTTTTTGGATACTGACCGTACTGAGCGCATTGTGCGTTCCGGCAGTGATCTTGTTCAAAAAGGTGAGAAATGCGAGGCCCGTAGCCGGCGCACACTGATCGAGGTCCCGGCCCAAAATCGCGTTTTGTTGCCTTAAATACTTGATTCCGAAGCCAAGGCAAGGTACATTTCCGAGAGCACTTTCCCCTTTGATTTGTCTGTCAGCAATAAAATAGGAGATCTCGTTTAGGATGGAGAACCCGTTTCTAAAAACCTTTCGTCCATATATCCCCGATTCGGCAAATTTGCGTGAGTTGACGCCGCTTCCGCTGCTTGTCGGTTCTATCTTGGGGGTCATCTTTGGAGCATCATCGCTTTACCTTGTCTTAAAGACCGGACTTACCGTGTCGGCATCGATCCCGGTGGCGGTCATCGCGATCACGCTTTTCAGGCTTTTGTCGAAGATCGGTATGCGCGACGCGACCATCCTCGAGACGAACATAATGCAGACGGCCGGAAGCGCCGGCGAATCCATTGCATTCGGTATCGGTGTAACGATGCCTGCAATTATGATCCTCGGCTTCGAGCTCGAGCTGACGCGTGTGATGCTCGTTGCCGTGATGGGCGGACTCTTAGGCATCCTGATGATGATCCCGCTCAGACGCGCTCTCATCAAAGATCAGCACGGGTACTTGAAGTATCCTGAGGGCACGGCCTGCGCCGAAGTCTTAAAGGCCGGGGCCTCAAAAGAGTCGCGAGACGCATCGACTGAATCCCACATCGCGGGTGACGACAATGCTGCTCTGCAGGGCGGCAAGATCATCACGATCGGATTCATCTTCGGGTTCTTGTTCAACTCGATAATGAAGGTGCTCTTCTTCTGGAAAGAATCACCGGGTTACGACTTCTCAAAAGCCGGATATAACGGCGGTACGATCAATTCCGACAATGACCCGACGTTGCTCGGTGTCGGATATATTATCGGCCCACGAGTCGCAGGCCTGATGATGGGCGGCGGCGTACTCTCTTACCTCGTCCTCATCCCGATGATCAAACTCTTCGGCTCGGCAGTCACAACGCCCATCGCACCCGAATTGAGCAAGACCATCGCTGAGCTTTCACCCTCAGGTATCCGAAGTGCATACGTGCTTTATATCGGTGCAGGTGCCGTCGCAATGGCGGGGATCATCTCGCTCGCACGCAGTCTGCCGACCATCATCCACGGGCTTAGGGCCGGATTGGCCGACCTTCGCGGCGGCTCTGAGGCGAACGGCGATAGCGTGCCGCGAACCGACAGAGATATTTCGATGAAATGGGTGGCCGCAGGAATGATCGGCCTTCTCGCAGCGATCCTTCTCTTCCCGCAGCTGGGACTGAGCATTTTTGTTCATCCGTTCGTCTCCTTTTTCGGTGCATTGCTCATACTCGTTCTCGGCTTCCTGTTCGTGACCGTGTCGTCGCGGCTTACGGGCGAGATCGGTTCGTCATCAAACCCTATCTCCGGAATGACGGTCGCAACGCTCTTGATCACCTGTCTGGTGTTCCTCGGACTCGGTTGGACAGCCCCTGATCCGTACTTCGTCACGGCTCTCTCGATCGGTGGTATCGTTTGTATCGCTTCGTCGAATGGCGGCACGACCTCGCAGGACCTTAAAACGGGATTCTGGGTCGGCGGTACGCCATGGCGTCAACAGATCGCGATCCTCGTCGGAGCACTATGCTCGGCACTAGTGCTCGGCTCCCTTCTGATCTTTCTGAATAGCTCGCGGACCTATTATCAAAAGGTTGCTGCTGACTCGCCGGAAGCAAAACTCGTGCTCACCGAAGACAAGCTCTTCCGTCAAGACGGTAAGTATCAGTCAGAGCACGTCGGCGGAAAGTACGGCGAGACCGACACCGCTACGTATCGCGTCTGGCAAAACACCGAACCGAAGGATGGCCAGGTAGGCAAATACCTCGTCAACGATCAGGGACGCCCAGTTTATTTCGTCGATCCGGGCATTAACGGCATCTTGAAGGTTGACGATGACGGCCGTCCACTCGAACGGTATGATGCTCCGAAAGCGACCCTGATGAGCTACATTATCAAGGGTGTGCTTGGCCAGAATCTGCCATGGGGCCTTGTCATCCTCGGCGCGATGCTCGCCGTCGTACTCGAGCTATGCGGCGTTCCTTCGCTCGCGTTCGCGGTCGGTATCTACTTGCCGATCTCGACCTCATCACCCATCTTTATCGGCGGTATCGTTCGGTATCTCGTTGATATCTTCCTGCGGCGCAAGCTCGCCGGCAAGAACCTGACCGAGGATCAGATCACCGCCGAGACCGACAAATCGAACGGCGTTCTTCTCGCTTCCGGCTACATTGCTGGTGGGGCTATCGCAGGTATTTTGATCGCGGTCTTCGCGGTGGTACCGTCGTTGAAGCACTTCCAGGAAGGAATGGAGAAATGGTCCGAGGGGACAAATCCGTTCTTTGCGGGCGGAGCCGCAGACCTGCTCGGCATCATGCCGTTCCTCGGCCTGGCGGTGATCCTTTACCTGGTTGGCCGTGAACTTTGGTTAAAAGGCAAAACACTCGATTAAAAAGTGTTTTACTTTAGTTTGCGCGACACGCTATACTGTCGAGGTAAAGCGTGTCGCTTTATCTTTTTGGCTCCAAAGACCCCAGGAGCTTCACCCGATTCCGAAATGTCTGCTAAGGTCAGCGAAAATTTGGTCTTAAGGTTTGCAAAGAGTGCTGTGCTGACTTTACTTTCGGCCAGTGTTTTATTGGCTTTCTCGTGTTCTACCGCCGAATCTAAGGACGCTGCACCCAATTCGTCCGCATCGAACACGAATGTCGCTGCCGAGAAACCTGGGGCTCCGCGCGGAGCCTCGATCGAGATCGAGACGGGCGGCCCGGCCGACACGGTGCGTACTTTTTACAAGCTGCTGCGGGAAAAGAAGTTCCGCGATGCGTTGTTCCTTACGAATTTGCGGCCCGCGATCGAAAGCCTGAATGACACTGAGCTCAAGGACTTTTCGCTTGATTTTGAGGCGATCGCGGGTGCGATCCCGACCGAGATCGAGATCAACGGCGAGATCGTCTCCGGCGACAATGCGACCGTTACCGCGAACTTACCCGACCCGGACGACGATTCGCGCAACAAGCTTCAGAAGATCGAGCTGAAACGTATCGATGGAGTTTGGATCATCCAGACCGCTGACGCGCAGACCGAAGAACGGATCCGCAAAGAAGGCAAGAACTACTTTTACAACCTTCGCATCGAAACCCACGAGGAAGAGGCGAAGATAATGCTCGAGCGCATCGCAAAGGCGCAGGTCGCCTATTCGATGTCGCACGACAACACGGTCACCGATATTAACGGACTGATAACCGCCGGCCTTCTGCCGCCGGACATTACGTCGAGTGCTTCGACGGGTTACAACTACGCAATGACCGTGTCTGAGAACAAGAGACGCTATACCGCAACGGCAACACCCGCTGAATACGGGCGTTCCGGCAAGCGGTCGTTCATCCTAGAGATCGATAAAGGCGGCCTTCCGCACGTTCGTGGAGCGGACAACAAGGGTAGACCGCTCGAATCAAACACTGATAAGCCCTGATACGCGCACTCGCCCGGAGTGTATGAGACGATGATTCGCAGGATCATAAACAGGTTTAGCCGCTCCCTTTCGGAAAGATTAGTTGCTCCGCGCCGTGTCTATGCGGCACCGATGCGTGTCTGGTTCGAACCAAAGGTGGACGATCCACGCCAGCGAGAACTCGCCCGTAATGCCGCGGTCGCCGGCGAGACGGTCGACCTTAGCCGAACCGGCATCGCATTCCTTACGCCCGCAATACGCATTCAGGAAAAGTATTTCGTCGGCCACGAACTGGTGCTCAACGTCGAGATCGACCTTCCCGGAGGCCGCATCGAGATGAAGGTTTTGGGATGCCGATATGAAAAGTCCGAGATACATCTCTCGGTCGATCGTTATCTTATCGGGGCGAAGATCGTTTCTATGACCGAGAACGCTCGCGAGGCCTACGAGAATTTTGTCCGCTACGGCAGCCGGAGAAAGTCACCGCAAGCACGCGCCGTTAAGGCAAATACTGATTAGTCGTTCGAAGATCTTACCTCACGAGGCCCGCTTCTTTCCGAGCGGGCGTTTTTGTTTTGGCGTTCAATATTCGGTTTAATTGTAAATATATGAGCAAGAAGGTCGGCATTGGGATCATCGGCACCGGATTTGCACGCACAACGCAGATCCCGGCGTTCCAACGGGTTGAGGATGCGTTCATCGCATCTGTTGCGAGCCATTCGCTAGAGAATGCACGGACGACGGCAGAGGCGAGCGGTGCCGGACATTTCACCGCCGATTGGCGCGAGACCGTTGCCCATCCTCAAGTTGACCTCGTGTGCATCACAACGCCGCCGATCTACCATCACGAGATGACGCTCGCTGCCCTCGAAAACAATAAGCACGTACTTTGCGAAAAGCCAATGGCGATGAGCGTCGCTGAGGCTGATGAAATGTGTGTAGCCGCACGCGGCAAGAACGTGCTCGCTCTGATCGACCACGAACTTCGCTTCCAGGATGGCCGACAGAAGGCATTCGCGATGCTCCGCGAAAACACGATCGGCACGATCCGACACGTCAAGGCATTCTTTCGAGCACCTCATCGCGGCGACCCGAACGTTGCCTGGAATTGGTGGTCGGATGTTGATTCCGGCGGCGGAGCGTTGGGCGCGATCGGTTCGCACGTTATCGATTCGTTCAACTGGCTTCTGGGGACGCATATTTCCCGCGTCTTCTGCCAGCTCGAAGCTCAGATCAAGACGCGCGTCGATAAGAACGGTGAGCCCCGGAAGGTCACTTCCGATGACGAAGTGAATCTCGTCCTGCGTTTTGCCGACTCAAGCTTGACACAAGATGCGACCGGCGTCGTTTCCCTTTCAATGACCGAAGGGCCTAGCTACAAGAACATTCTCGAACTGCACGGATCTCTAGGCTCGATGAAGCTGGATGCAAAAGGCGGACTTTCTATTGCCCCACGCGGCGAAAAACGCTGGGAGATGGTCGAAACGGATGACGGCGAAACCATCGAGGGCATCGCCGACACGGGCTTTGCACGCGGATTTGTAAATTTTGCACCGAAGATAGTTGAGGCGATCCGGGATGGAAAGACCGCGATCGAGTATGCCGCGACCTTCGAGGACGGCCTGGCTGTCCAACGCGTGATCGATGCTGCTCACGAATCAAATAACTCGGGCAAAGCGATCGAACTCCAAGGGTAGGTCAGCGTAGCCGTTTCGCTCTTCGGGCGGCTCTCTTTAGCAGAGACAAGGTTGTCCTGTCAGTGTCGAAAACGGAGTTCAACCCTTGCTCTTCCATCGGCGGGTCGCCCGTGTAATCATCGCCGGCTTGCCAGATGAAGTCCGGATGTGCGGCACGGCCAGCACCCGCGAACGCCCAGAAGTTTACGCCCGCAACTGTTCCTCTCTCGCCCGTTCCGAGGTTCGCGAGGATATCTTCAAAGTATCGATCGCGAAGGCGTGTTGTCGCTGCTCGATCAAAACTCCTTCCGTCGCGCGGAAAACCGAATTCCTCGACCACCAGCGGCTTATCGAGCTTATTCGCTACAGCCAAATTCGCGTCGATATATTTCCGCGTCTCGATCTCTGCGTTCGCGAGGGCCTTTGCAAGGTCGGGTTCCGTAAGCCAACCCCAATTCTTTGGCCAGATATGGATGGTCAGGTAATCGATATTCTCATCGGTGTGAACCTTCTCGAATAGACTGACACTCTCGGTTCCGATATATCCTTCGTGTCCCGTGGTGATGAGATGCCGCGGATCGAGTTTGCGTATGAGTGCGGCAGTATCGCTGAGGAACTTCGCGTAAAGCTCATTCGCGGCAGGACGCATCGGGCGCGGTTCGTTGGCGATCTCCCAAGCCATTATCGTCGGGTCGTCAATGTACGCGATACGGTTGATGCTGTTGCGTCGAGAAATGACCTTCGCAGCCTGCGTTTGATATGCTGCAACGCACTGCGGGCACGAATAGAATTCTTTGACCGTATCGCGCAGCTCGTCCCAGCTCGGCTTTCGTGTCGTGAGGGTCGGGTCGATCCGCTTTTCCCATAGCAAGTATTGCTGAAAGCCGCCGCTCCATTCCCAATTATTGCTTAAATAGATAACGGCGCGCATATTGCGCTTTCGCATCTCAGCGAGAAGCAGGTCGAGGCTTTGGAGAGATTCGTCATCGAACCTTCCTTTCTCGACCTGCAACGCAGGGCCAACCCGTGTGACGCCGTTGAGCATTCCGTCGCCTTCCGCACCGGCGAGAACACGCAGGTTGTCGATACCTAAACTCTTTAGCAGATCAAGTTCGCGTCGAAGGCGTTCGACGCCAAGGCGTTTTTCCGTCTCGCGTCCGAGAAGCGCACCGTACCAATAATTAGCACCGACAAAATAATACGGAGCCTTTCCGATAACGAACTTCTCGCCTCGAATCTCGACAAATTCACCCTTCGCTGAACAGACGCCGACGGCGAAAAGCAAAATTAGGACGGAACTAAATAACTTCGCGATCTTCATTTGTATTCACACCCGAGTTTGTAAGCCGAACGGCAAGCACGAACAACGCGATAACGATCGCCGGTGAAAGCAGCACGAAGGCGTGTTCGCGAAGCTGTGTCAGATCGCTCGCAGCCGCAAGCATATTTCCGAGACTCGGCTCCGGTTCCTGAAGCCCGACCCCGAGGAAGGAGAGCGTTGCCTCGGCGAGCAGGAATGCGGGCAGAATGAGCGTCGCTTGCGTCAGCAGCGGACGCGCGATATTCGGCAGAATATGCCGAAGAAGTATTCGTGTCCCGCTCACACCCGAGATGCGTGCCGCTGTGATGAAATCAAGTGTCCGCGTACGCTTTACGAGGCCGCGAGTAAGCCGCGTCATTTCGGCCCAGCCCGTAAAAGTAAAAAGGCCGATGAGCAGAACTGCGGCCGTCAGCGGCGGCAGCTCAAGCGGGAAAGCAACTCGTGCGGCCAGGATCACGATCATCGCAGGAAGCGCGATCACCGCATCCGCAACGCCAACGATGACCGTATCGAGCACCTTGCCTGCATAGCCGCCGACAAGTCCGAGCATGATCCCAAGCAGGCTCGCGCAGACCGCTCCGATCGTGCAGACGATCAACGAAAATCTTATCGCGATCAGCAACCTCGAAAGGCGATCTCGCCCGAGAGCATCAGTACCCAACAGGTGCAGGCGAATTTCACCATCCGTCGTTCCAAACAAGTGCCGATCGAGCGGTATGAACCCGAGCAAGCGATACGTGTAGCCTTTTGAAAAAAGCTCGATCTGTGCATATCTCGACGGGTCCGCTTCGTACGTCTGTCGCAAAGCGTCGGTCATCTTCGGCGCAAGAACGCGCGGACGGATGGAGAAATTTCCGGCTTCATCCGAGAACTTTATGGTCGAGATCGGAGCATTCGGCAAGGTTCGAGATTGATCGGTGTGGTCGTATGGTGCAAGAAGATCGGCGAATATCGCAACAAGCGCAAAGCCGACGATCAGGATAGATCCTGCAGTCGCAGCGACCGATGCATTTGATCGCCTTGTCATTCGGCCTCCGACGCTCTTATGCGTTTGTCATTGATCAGCTGCAGCACTTCCGCAAGCGTATTGCCGGCCCAGACGGCAAGGCTTACGACGACCATCACACCCATCAGCAACGGGATGTCGCGATTTCGCACAGCCGTTACCGTCAAAGCCCCGATCCCGGGCCGGCCGATAACGGTCTCAACGATCACAGAACCGCCGAGCAGAGCACTCAGCGAAAGTCCAAAAATAGTAAGTGCCGGATTGATGGCCGCACGCAGAGCATGCCGCAAGATAATAGTCGTCTCGCTCAGGCCCTTTGCACGAGCGGTTCGAACAAAGTCTTCGTGCATTGCATCACCGAGGCTCTGGTTGAACTGCGCAAGCAGGATCGCAACGAGCGGCACGGCAAGCGATACCGCCGAAAGCCAGAAGACAGAAGTGATCGCCCCGTAAACGAGGATCGCGAGTGCAAAGAGCGAGATCACGATCCGCGGCGTGGAAGCAAAAAGCAGGATCACCGCATCCGTAAGGGCCGAAAGTGTGCGGCTGCGAGATCGAACGTTCGCAAACGAAAGCCCGACAGCAACCAGACACGCGATGCCGATCGCCGCCAATGCGAGCACCGCCGTTGACCAAAACCGGGCAAGCACAAGCCCCGTTACCGGTACTTGAAAGTAAAATGACTCACCGAGATCTGCCCGGATTGCCGACCCAAGCCACGCGCCGTAGCGTTCGACCACCGGCCGATCAAGGCCGTACGACGCACGGAGTTTCTCGATCGTCGCTGCGGAAACCTGCGGATTCTCCCGCAACGAGGTAAAGGCGTCGCTACCGGCAGAGGACAGCAGGACGAAAGCGGCCGCCGACGTTATCAGCAGAAGCAAAACTCCCTGAATGACTTTGCGTACAAGAAATTGAAGCACCGGCGAATAGAATTGCCGCGAACACCGACGGCACGCCGATATTCTCAACTATTAACACTCCTTTTTCAAAGCATCGGTTATAATGATGCAACGTTTCCTCACCTGGAAAAGATACAAGGAATAATGAAAACAATACTTCTCGTCCTGTTTGCTGCAGCCTTCCTGCTATCCGCTTGCGGTTCCCCCGCGACCAATTCGACGCCGAACGCCGCGACCGCCACGCGTGGCGGCCAGATCGTATATCGTTTGAGTACCGCTCCGACAACGTTCAACTATCTGATGGCGAAAGATGAGGCGACGATCGATACAGCATTCTTTATGCTGACGAGCCGACTTGTTGACATCGACCACAAGACGCAGGCCTACGTCCCCGGCCTCGCTGAATCCTGGAAGCGCGAGGATGATGGCGTGACGGTCGATGTAAAGCTTCGCGATGGCGCAAAATTCTCCGACGGCTCAGAGATCACGGCTGACGATGTCGCGTTTACGATCGCCGCGATCTACGACGAGAAGACGAATTCTCCCGCATGGAAGAGCGCAATGACGATAGGCGAGGACAAACAGATCGCCGTAAAGGTCATCGACAAGCTGAATCTCAAACTCATCTTCCCGCAAAAGGTTGCGGCCGTCGAGAACTATCTCATCAACGTCGGCGTACTGCCTGCAGAGGTCTTAAAGCCTGCGCTCGATGCCGGCACGCTGGCTGAAGCCTGGAAGCTCACGGCCGATCCGAAATCGATCGTGTCAAGCGGCCCATTCGTCGTGGAATCCGCTGCGGTCGGCGAGCGGCTGATCTTCGCTCGCAATCCGAATTATTGGAAAAAGGGCGAGTCCGGTGTGCAGTTGCCATACCTCGACAAGATCGTCTTTGAGGTCGTCTCCGATCCGAACGCCGCTCTCGCAAAACTCGAACAGGGCGAACTCGATATTGCCGACCGCATTCGCCCTTCGGATTTTGCATCGTTGGGCAAACCCGGTTCGCCTATAAAGGCGATCGACATCGGCCCGGGAATGAGCACGGACCACATATTCTTCAATCTCAATAAGACTGATGCAAGCGGCAAGGACCTCACGTCCACGCCGAAGTATGCTTGGTTCTCTGACGTGCGATTCAGAAGGGCTATCTCAAAGGCGATCGATAAAAAGACCATCGCCGAGACGACCCTTCGCGGACTCGCAACACCGATGGGAAGCTTTGTCTCGCCAGGCAACAAGGCTTGGCTCAATAAAGATCTGTCAGCCGATACCTATGATCTCGCCGGGGCCGCGCAACTTCTTGCCGAAGCTGGGTTTGTGAAGAAAGGCAACGAACAGGCACCCGAACTTTTTGACGCAAAGGGCAACCGCGTCGAATTCACATTGCTCGTCGGTGTCGAGAATCAACCGCGCAACCTCGAAGCCGCTGTAATTCAGGAAGACCTCGCAAAACTTGGCATCAAGATGCAGATCGCGCCGATCGAGTCAAAGGACCTTACCGCCCGTTGGAGCACTAGCTTCGATTACGATGCGATCTTCCACGGCCTTTCGACAAGCGATATGGAGCCTTCATCGATGGCGGCATTTATCGAGAGCAGCGGTGCGATGCACCAATGGGCTCCCATGCAAAAACAACCCGCGACAGAATGGGAAGCTCGTCTCGACAAGCTTTTCGATGAGCAGGCGGCCGAAACCGACCCTGCAAAACGCAAAGTAACATTCGACGAGATCCAAAAGATCGTTGCCGAAGAGATGCCAGTGATCCCGATCGTAACGCGGCACGTCGCCTCTGCCGCGAACATCCGCGTTGGCAACATCGAGCCGAGCCCGATGCTGCCCTATTCGCTCTGGAATGCGGACGAACTATTTGTCACGAAGTAGCGAGACCTTTATCGATATGGGATCGGGTCAGCAACACCTGCGTGTGCGAAGCCTCTGAGCCGCAGCGCGCAGGAATCGCACGTACCACAGGCAAGGTCTTCGCTTCGATAGCACGACCACGTGAATTCGAGTGGTGCCGCAAGCTCAAGCCCTTTTGCGACGATCTCAGCCTTTGAGAGATGGATGATGGGCGTGCGGATCTCGACGCGTGTTTCGGGTTTTGTGCCTGCGTCGATCGCCGCTTGGAATGCCGCGTAGAATTCCGGACGACAATCGGGATACCCGCTCGAATCCTCCGCAACAGCACCGATATAGATCGCGTTCGCTCCTAAAACCTCAGCCCAGCTTGCCGCTATTGAGAGCATATTTCCATTGCGAAACGGAACGTAAGTATTAGGAATTTCGGAGTTCGTAAGATCAGCCTCCCCGACCGCAATACTTCGATCCGTAAGCGCCGAACCACCGATCTGCGCAAGATACTCGATCGATACATCCAGCCGATCGACAATGCCGTAATGATCGGCAATATCATTGAACGCTCTCCGTTCGCGGGCGTCGGTCAACTGGCCATACGAGATATGTAGAAACGCGACCTTGTCGCACTCGCGTGCGGCGATCGCCGCCGTCACGCACGAGTCCATTCCGCCGGAAACGAGTACGATGGCAGTATTTGCTTTCATCTCAAAGGTTATTAACTACGCGATGGATACCTTGCTTGATCAGATCGACATTAAAGTTTATCAACAGGCCCAGGCGACGATCCATCAACTTCAGATACGTGCGAAGTTGCTTTGGATGAACCGGTGCAATTGCTTCAACAGATTTCACTTCAACCACGACCTTAGCATTTACGATTATATCCGCACGGAATCCAAGATCGAGCTTTACTCCCTCGTACACGACAGGGATCGGCGTTTGAATCTTCACGTCAAACCCTCGGCTCGTTAGCTCGTGGGCAAGCACCTTCTCGTAAACAGATTCCAGCAATCCGGGACCAAGGGTTGTGTGGATCTTGAACGCCGCATCAACAATTGCTCCTGAAATTTCATTCTCGTGCATAAGTGGGAAAAAGTAATCGCCATTATAGAGCATCAGGCTAGTTTTGAGCAGACTCGTAGTGAGCATTTCCATTTCGGTCGCGTGGAAATTCCGGCAGAGTCGCCTGCGACTGTGTGGAAAGCAAGTACGTCCCGCAGAGTCGCAGAGACGCGGAGGAAGAAAGACAAATCAGTACTCTGCACCTCTGCGTCTCCGCGGGACACATTCTGATCTCTGCTCCTACACTCAAACCCCTCTCACATCAGCACCCCAAATGTACTTGTGCAGCTGCAGGTTCAGCCGAACATTGCCGTTCATTATCGATACGGCGGATGCGATCTCAACAAGTTCCTTGCAACCGTGGACGGGCGAGATGAGTATCTCTTTTGTGCGAGCTTTCAGGTCGTAGTTTTGGATCACTTCTTTTGCAAACTCAAGATCACGCAGATCGGCAACAACGAATTTCACTTCATCGCGATCAGGTCGTAGCCTTTCAAGATTCGGCCAATGGTTCCGGTCGTTTTCCGTTGAGGCGGGACATTTTACATCAAGGATGATCGCCGCCCGCGGATCGACATTCTCTGTGCTGACGAAGCCGCCCGTTTCTATCAGCACCTCGTAACCGCGATCGCAAAGCTCCGTAATGAAAGGGAACGCGTTCCTTTGTGCGAGAGGTTCTCCGCCGGTGACCTCAACGAGGCCGCAGCCAAATCCTTCAAGCTTCGAGAAGATATCGGCGAACGTCATTTTCTCGCCGCCCGAGAATGTATATTCGCTGTCGCACCAGATACAACGCATCGGGCAGCCCGTCAGCCGCACGAATGAACACGGCCGGCCTGCGTGCGAAGATTCGCCCTGAATCGAGAGAAATATCTCTGTGATCCGAAGCGTCTGTTCATCGGCGGTCGTTGGCTGCTGCATTACGCGTTCGATTTTAGCTTGAATCTCAGAACAAACCGAACCACTGATAGGCGTTAAGGACCTCGCCAAGGCCGAAAGACGCGAGGTTCGCGAGGATAATGACGAAGAACGAGCGCATCCAGTTGACGCCGTCCGTGCCGCGAAATGCCAGCCAAAATATCGCGCACTCCGCAACGGGAGCAAAGATCTCTGCAACGGTCAGATAAAGCCATCTTGGCGACCCGGAGAAGATCGTGGGAAGGACGATCACGACGATCGGATATGTACACGCCGTAAGCCAAATACCGGCGAACAGCTTTTGCTTGAATGAGAATTTACGCCCAAGGCCGAGGAGCAGTATCGGCGTCTCGATCAGGATCGTAACGAGAAAGCCGAATGGCAGGAAATACCAAAGATCGCCTATGGGCAGGTTCTGGGTTTGTACGAAGTCAACTTCGTCAAAAAGGAACATATCAAAGCATCTTTACGAGGAAAGGAAACTCCGCCAGAACGTGTCCGATCGCAAACGCGAAATAGACGTCGCGGGCGGTCAGATAGTCGATCGAGAATCCGAACCACAACACGATCGTGAGCGACACACTTACGATCAAAAGGCCTGCAACGAGCTTCGGCCAGCCGTTCGCGTTCGCAAAAAGCGGTATATCTTTTAGCCGCCAGGGAATGGCTCGCCGATCGACAAGCGGGATCAGCAGCAGCCAAACGAAGTAATGGATGGATTCGAGAAAGACGTGCGTCGCAACGAGCAGATGGCTCGGAATTCTCGGCAAGATCTCGCTGCCCGCGTGCTGCACGATCCGCCAAAAAAGGCTCGTCTCCTCAGATAGCTGCGGCCTGCCCGCAAGCAACGCCCAAAGCATCAGAAGAAAGACCGGGATCGACGCGAGTGCGTAATGATATGCTCGAAGCCATTCGGGCCGCGTCCTCCGAATTTGCCGTTCGAGGAACCACATCGCGATGAACGGGTGAAGGTACACGAGTGCAAGGCTCCAGTACAGCGGGACGATCCACGCCGCGGCTGCGAGCACACACGCGACGGCGATCGCAAGCGACCAATCGCGCCGACGCTGCCTTCCGCGTAGGTAAAAGAGCGAGCCGACCCAAAGGATGAGCCCCGTATTCCAGAACGCCGCCCAAAGCTGCCAATTAACTCCTGACCAGAGCCAGTTGCCGCTCGCAAAATAAAGCGTCAAATACGCGAGAGCAAGCACAACCACGCCGCCAATGCCGACCAGAT
>JAANMX010001639.1_pt1 | contig 24873 bp, 26 predicted proteins | sample 7279681 | NCBI WGS metagenome assembly JAANMX01 (sample SAMN14094542, study PRJNA606508) | bioreactor metagenome | isolation source: A lab-scale SPAN reactor treating ammonium-rich wastewater day 351 | place: Ireland: Galway | collected 2018-01-01
ATATTGATCATTATCTTAAAATTACAGAGTGCGATATTTTTCGTAAGTTTATCAGTTCAGAATTTGAAATGAAGGAGATCCGTGAAGCGACAAGAAAATTTATCGTTGATAACAGGAATGAATTCTCGACTCGTTTTGAATTAGTGCAGGAGATTCTGCTGCGTGATTACGATTTAAAAAGGCGAGCTTTTAAAATTGAGCCGCGCTATCAAATACAATCTGTTCGGCGTTTTGAGTTAATCACATCAGAAGATATTTTTGCCGCAGTTTGTGGGCAGAAAGGTAAAGACCGTATGACCTTTCCTCCCGGTCTAATATTGGAATTCAGCAGACCTTTTACACTTACTTATATTCCGGTGCCTGAGGATATTGCCCTAGCTTATATTGAGGAAAAAAATAAGCGTTTCCAGAAAATTATGGATAAAGCCAAAAACCAAGAGAAGGTGTATGAGTATCGTAAGGCGTATGTGGCCATGTATGCTAAAGCCTTTGCATTTCGAAAGCTTGAGCCATCAACAACTGCTAGGGGTGTTCAGCTCTTGCAGACTATGGCCGTTCTTGAGGGCGTGGAGGTTTATGGAGATCCAGGGCGTAAGCAGCTGTTCTACTCTAAGTCGTTTTTGAGTAATAAATCGCCGACGGAAGTCAGCGAGCAATTGCTCAAGGAATATGCTGTTCTCAAAGAAAAGTATAAAGCCGAGGGCATGTTCCACTAAGGTAGCTGCTTTCTTGAGATTGTAACTCCTACGCCTGAGGTTTCAGGCAGTATCTCGGTCTTTATTGTGGTGATTTTAACTCGCGATATCCTTTTATCTTTTAGGCAATCTTTTGCGACTTCTTCAGCAAATTCCTCGATAAGCTCATAGTGCTTGTTGTGCGCTATATCTCTGATTTTATTGACTACAGATTCATATGAGACGACTTCGTCTACATGTCTGAGGGGTCGACCTTCATTGCTTGATACGTCCAGCACTACGCTCACTAAGACAGGCTGGCTCTTGAGACGCTCTTTTTCATAGATGCCTATGCTCATCTCAAGTTTGAGGTCTTGGATCAGTACACGATCCGTCCATTCTTCAGACATATGGGCGGGTCCTATCCATTCAGTTGAGCGTTTCTCCACGCGCACGTTCACGTAGATTGTCGATCGGCACGTATTTGCCGTTTTCCTTATAGTGCCAGAAGGTCCAGCCGTTGCACGACGGGGCACCTTGAACCGCCGCGCCGACCTTATGGATGGAACCCTGAATTTTCTCCACACGGTTCTGGAGGCTCAGGGAGCCGTCAGCGTGGACGGTGGCCGTGTGCTTTTTCTTTGCATCCGTCAGGATTGCGCCGGGAGAGATCAGGCCTTGATCGATCAGCGTGCCGAAAGGAATTCTTGGCTTTTCGCGTTTGGAGTTGGTTTCCACCAACGCGCCTTTAAGCGGCTCGATTTCCTTGATGCGTTCACGGGCGAAGGCCGCGTAGCGGTTGTCCTGCTCGATGCCGATAAAACGGCGGTCCAGCTTTTTGGCAACCGCGCCAGTGGTTCCTGTCCCGAAGAATGGATCGAGCACAACGTCGCCCTTGCGGGTGGAAGAGAGCAAGACGCGGTAAAGCAAAGCTTCGGGTTTCTGGGTCGGGTGTGCCTTTTTCCCGTCGATGTCCTTGAGGCGCTCCTGTCCCGTGCAGAGGGGTAGATACCAGTCGGAGCGCATCTGGAGGTCTTCGTTGAAGGTCTTCATCGCCTCATAATTAAAGCAGTATTTGGAGTCTTTTGACTTCGAGGCCCAGATCATTGTTTCATGGGCGTTCGTGAACCGGCGGCCCCGGAAATTCGGCATGGGGTTGGATTTGCGCCAGATGACATCGTTCAGGATCCAGAAGCCGAGATCTTGCAGGATATATCCTAGTCGGAAAATATTGTGGTAGCTGCCAATGACCCAGATCGTTCCGTCGGGCTTCAGCAGATCACGCGCGGCGGAGAGCCATTCGCGGGTGAAGTCGTCGTAAGCCTTGAGGCTGTCGAATTGATCCCATTCATCATCTACGGCATCAACCTTAGAGTTGTTGGGCCGATGCAGGTCGCCGCCGAGTTGGAGGTTATAGGGCGGGTCGGCAAAAATGCAGTCTACGGATTCGGGTTGCAGTTGTTTCATAATCTTTATGCAATCGCCTACGACAATTGAATCTGTGGACAGATTTTTTTTTCTGCTCGACATTCTTGACTCCTTGATTTGAAAGCAAGCGAATCATGCGAAAAAAGTGATTCGCCGTCAAGAAGTATTTTGTTTTTCTTCTCGAGATTCTCTATTTAGAGTCAATATGTTGTTATGGAATCATAAGGTTTCGCTTAAGCCGATTTGGCCAGCAGCGCTTTGACCGGGCCAAAGCTTCTGCGGTGGTGAGGGGTGACGCCATAATTTTCGAGCGCGGCGAGATGGTCAGTGGTCGGATAGCCGGAGTTTTTGCGCCAGCCGTATTGCGGATATTCGCGGTCGAGTTTTTCCATTATCCCGTCCCGGTGGACCTTGGCGACGATCGAGGCGGCTGCGATGGAGATTGATTGTGAGTCGCCCTTGATGATGGCGCTCGCAGAGCAGGGCAGGTCGTGCGGCAAGCGGTTGCCGTCGATGAGCGCGTGGGCGATTTCGTTTTGGGCACTTAATTCCATGAGTGCTTGCGCCATCGCCTTCAGGCTTGCCTGGAGAATGTTCAAGCGGTCGATTTCGTCAATGCCGATGACAGCAACGGCTGCGGGGAATGTCTGAAGGATGAGCTGACACAAGACAAGGCGTTTTGGCTTCGAGAGTTTTTTGCTGTCTTTTATATCCTTGAGAAATGGGGCGCTGCGGCTTTCTTTAGGGATCAGGACGCAGGCGGCTACGACAGGCCCGGCCAGGGGGCCGCGCCCAACCTCGTCTATGCCGCAAACGCTGCCCTTATATCTGTCTTCATGCTCGAAGTCGGGCATGGCGTCTCTTCGGTTTTAGTCGGCGACGCTTTTGGAGGCGATCTCGTAGACGTCGGGCGAGAGGTTTTCTATTTCCAAAATCTTTTTCAAGGCGGATTTCATCAGCGCTTGCCTGTCGGGCGTGTAGCGCCGCCATTCCTTGAGCGGGGTCAAAAGACGCGCGGCGATCTGCGGGTTGATCGTGTTTAACTCCGCCACTGCGTCACGCAGAATTTCATAACCTTGGCCGTCCGGCGCGTGGAAGCATACGGGGTTGTTCATCGCGAAGGCAGCAAAAAGCGAGCGAACCCGGTTCGGGTTTTTGAGGCTGAAATCAGGATGTTCGCGCAGCTGGCGCACGATCGCCGCCGTGTCTTCACGAGCGGCTGAAGCCTGTACGGCGAACCATTTGTCGATCACCAGCGGATAATCGCGGTAACGTTCGTAAAATTCCCTGAGAACGTCCATGCATGATCCTGTTCTAAACAGGGTCAGCCTCTGCAGCGCGGCGATGCGGTCGGTCATGTTACGGGCGTTCTTATACGCTTCGCGGCAAAGATCGACGTCCTCCTTCATGCATTTGTTGGTGAGGATGTGGAGCGCGGTGTTTTTAAGGGCGCGTGCGCCCACGGCCTGCGCTGTGACCGAGTCTCCGTCGTCATCGTTATGCATTCCATAGATCGCCAGGATCTTGTCTTTGTGCGCCGATAACAATCCGTTGATCAGGTCGTCCCGCGCTTGATAGATCGCGGCCGGGTCAATTTCCTCCCTCTGGAGGCCGATGTGTATCACGTCGGGGATGTGAATCATACGGGCGAGCAGGGCCTTGTCGCTCTCCGGGCGCAGAGCATCATCAAGAAGTGCGCCGTATGCGCGGAAGCACTCTTCGGGAATTTCCTCGCCTTGATCGAGCATTTCATCAAGGATGTGGAGCATGTAGGTCTGTCCGGCCTGCCATCTGTTGAAGCCGTTCGGGTCGTGGCGCATCAGGAAGGCGTGGTCCTCAGGTTTGAGATCATCCCTGAGATCGTCCTTGAGGATTACAGGCGCAGAGAAGCCGCGCAGGATGGATGCTATGGGCGGATACTGTATCTTTTCAAAGACGAACGTTTGAGTCTTTTCCCTGAGGTGCAGGATTTTGGTCGTGTTGCGTTCCTCGTCCAGCGGGAATTCCTGTCCGCTGGGGTCGAGCAAGCCCAAGGCCACAGGGATGTGCATCGGCTTTTTGTCCGTCTGGCCGGGTGTGTCGGGAATATTCTGGGAGAGCGTCAGGGTGAAGGTTTTTTCAAGGCCGTCATATTTTCCGGTGGTTGTGACTTCGGGCGTTCCGGCTTGTGAATACCAAAGCTGAAATTGGCTTAGATCCTGTCCGCTGACTTCCTCCATGCAGTTGATAAAGTCATCGCAGGTCACGGCTTGCCCGTCAAACCGGGAGAAGTACAGGTCCGTTCCCTTGCGGTAATTTTCAGGGCCGATGATGGTGCGCAGCATGCGGATGACTTCTGCGCCCTTTTCATAGATCGTCATCGTGTAGAAATTATTGATCTCGATGTAATTGTCAGGCCTGACGGGGTGGGCGAGGGGGCCGGCGTCTTCTGGGAACTGGAAGCGGCGGAGGTGCGTTACGTCATCGATGCGCTGTACATCCGGCGAGTGCATGTCGGCAGAGAATTCCTGATCGCGGAAAACGGTGAGGCCCTCCTTGAGCGAAAGCTGGAACCAGTCGCGGCAGGTCACGCGGTTGCCGCTCCAGTTATGGAAGTATTCATGCGCGACTACACTCTCCACACGCATGAAATCAAGATCGGTGGCCGTGTCGGGGTGTGCAAGGACGAGGGCGGTGTTGAAGATGTTCAGCGATTTGTTTTCCATCGCGCCCATGTTGAAATCGCTGACCGCCACGATATTAAACAGATCGAGATCGTACTCGAGGCCGTAAACGTCCTCATCCCACTTCATGGATTTTTTTAAGGATTCCATCGCGTGGGCGCACTGACCCTCATCGCCGGGGCGGACGTAGATATACAGATCGACCTTACGGCCCGATTTTGTGGTAAAGGTGTCGTGAATGTGCGTCAACTTTCCTGCTACGAGCGCAAAAAGATAGCAGGGCTTCGGGAAGGGGTCGTGCCAGACCGTAAAGTGCCTTCCGCCCTCAAGCTTTCCATCGCTGATCTTGTTGCCGTTGGACAGGAGTACGGGGCAATCCTTCTCATCTGCCTCCACCCGCACGTCGAAGACGGTCAGCACGTCGGGGCGGTCGGGGAAGAAGGTAATGCGGCGGAAGCCTTCGGCTTCGCATTGGGTGCAATAGGTGTCGCCGGATCTATAAAGCCCTTCTAAGCGGGTATTTTCCGCCGGCTTGATAACGGTCACGGTTTCAAGCGTGAACTCTTCGTCTCCGGCGGGCGGCTTGAAGGTTATCCCTCGCTCGTCCTGCGTGAATTTTTCCAGCGGTTCGCCGTTGAGGGCGATGCTGACCAGTTCAAGGTCCTCTCCGTTCAGGAAAATCTGCGAAGCCTTGGGATCTTTTCTTGAAAACTTCGTGATGGCCGTCACGGTTGTCTGTTCGTCGCGGATGTCGAAGTTCAGGTCAATGGCGGTGACCTTGAAGGGATAAGGTTTGTAATCCTGAAGGTACACGGTTTTGGGCGTGTCGGTCCGCATGTGCTCTTACTCTTCTTAAAACAGGGATAGCATGCCTCAAACATGCCGGGGTTGCAAAGGTTTTGGCGCCTATGCTTCCAAAACCATGTCGTTGCGGTGGACCAACTCGTCGCGGCCCGTGTAGCCGAGAATCGCCGCGATCTCGCCGCTGTTTTTGCCGATGATGCGTGTGGCGTCGCCGACATCGTAGGCGCTTATGCCCATGGCGACCTTTTTTCCTTCCAGCGTGCGGATTTCTATGGCGTCGCCGCGCTGGAAATGGCCTTCGATCTTGCGGACGCCCACAGGCAAGAGGCTTTTGCCACCCTTAAGAGCCTTAAGGGCGCCGTTGTCTATGGTGAAGACGCCCTTAGGGCGCATATGGGTTTGCAGCCAGACCAGCTTGGCCCCGGCATCGCTCTTTTGTGCGACAAAAAGGCTGGAGGGGCGGGCGGGATCGTTCATGAGAGTTTTCAGAATGTGGTTTTCGCGCCCGTTGGCAATAATGAGGCTGATTCCTGCGCGGGTCGCGGATTGTGCGGCCTCAATCTTGCTCTTCATCCCGCCGGTGCTAAGGCCCGCAATCGCCGATCCGGCCATTTCAACATGGCGGTCTTCGATTTTTTCGATTACGGGAATATGAACCGCCGCCGGGTCGAGGTCGGGGTTGGCGGTGTAAAGCCCGTGCGTCGTGGAGAGCAGAAGCACCGTGTCGGCCTGGATCATCTGTGCGACGCGGACGCTGAGGCGGTCATTATCGCCAAAGCGGATTTCGCCCGTTGAAACCGTGTCGTTCTCGTTGATGACCGGGACGATGCCCTTATCCAGCAACGTATAGAGCGTTTCGCGGGCGTTGAGGTTCAGGCGGCGGTTTTCGGTCTCGCTCATGGTCAGGAGGACCTGCGCGGCTGTAATCCCGAGTTTCTCGAAGGATTTATAATAGCCGTTGAACATGTGATATTGCCCAACGGCGGAGGCGGCCTGTTTTTGCTCTAGACGGATCGCGCCGGGGGCGATGTCGGCCGGGATGCCCAGCGCCTTGCGGCCCAAAGCGACGCCGCCTGAGGAGACGATTACGACCTTGATCCCTTTTTTCATCAGCTCGGCGACGTCCTGCGCCAGAGTGTCCATCCATGCGGTGTTCACCGCGTCCATTTCCTTGCCCCGGATGAGAACGGACCCGATTTTCAGAACGAGAAAGCGCGAGGCGTTCAGGACGGCGTGGGCGGTGAGAACGGCGCGGGTCATTCTTCTTCGCCTTCCTCGTCGTCTTCGTAGGGTGTAGCACGATGGGGAATATGCCCCGAGTTTTTACGGTTTTCGCGTACGATTTCGGCCAATTTGAAGAGCAGGGGTTTGATGTTGTCCTGCGCGACGGCGGAAATAACCATGATATCCTTTTTTATGGCTTTCTTGAGAATTTTAGCCTGATCAGCCGCTAGTTCAGGGCCGAGGGCGTCCGCCTTTGTCAGGGCGATGATCTCAGGCTTTTCGGTGAGGCCTCCGCCATATTCCTTGAGTTCGCGCCGGATGGTCTTGTAAGCGCCGGGCAGGTCGTCCTGCGTGCAGTCGATCAGGTGCAGAAGCACCGCCGTGCGTTCGACGTGGCCCAGAAAACGGTCGCCGAGGCCGTGGCCTTCGTGCGCGCCCTCGATCAGGCCGGGGATATCGGCGATTACGAAGTCGATTTCGCCCGCCCGGACGACGCCGAGGTTAGGGTGAAGGGTGGTGAAGGGGTAGTCCGCGATTTTGGGTTTTGCGTTCGTGCAGGAAGCCAGAAAGGTGGATTTGCCCGCGTTGGGCAGCCCGACCAGTCCGACATCGGCGATCAGTTTCAGGCGCAGCCAGACCGCTGCCTCCTTGCCCGGCCAGCCGGGGGTGAATTTGCGGGGGGCCTGATTGGTCGCAGTTTTGTAATGGGCGTTGCCGAAGCCGCCGTCGCCGCCCTTCAGAAACACAATGCGCTGCCCGGGTTCGGTGAGGTCCGCGAGGACGGTTTCCTTATCCTCGTCGAGAATGACCGTGCCGACGGGCACCTTGATGATGCAATCCTTGCCGCCAGCGCCTGTGCGGTTCTGGCCCATGCCGTTCTGCCCGGGGGCAGCGCGGAAATGCTGCTGATAGCGGAAGTCGATCAGGGTGTTGAGGGTATCGACGACCTCGATAATTACATCGCCGCCCTTGCCGCCGTTGCCGCCGTCGGGGCCGCCGAACTCCACGAACTTTTCGCGGTGGAAGCTGACGCAGCCGGGGCCGCCCTTACCGCTTTCGAGATATATTTTAGCCTGATCCAGAAATTTCATGGCCGTTTATACCCTGCGGACAATGAAAAAGGGGAAATTTCTTTCCCCTCTTTTGTATCCGATGACTTCGCCTTAAAGAAGGATTACTCGGCTGCCTGCGCCTGCGCGTCGTTTGCCGGCAGGACGTTTACGATGGGCTTGCCGCCCGGGCCTTTGGAGAAAAGCACTTGGCCTTCCAGAAGGGCGAAGATGGTGTGATCCTTGCCCATGCCGACGTTTTTGCCGGGTCTGTATTTCGTGCCGCGCTGGCGGATGATGATGTTACCGGCCAGAACGAATTCGCCGCCGAATTTCTTTACGCCTAAGCGCCGGCCTGCTGAATCGCGTCCGTTGCTGGTACTACCGCCTGCTTTCTTATGTGCCATGGTCTTCTCCTTTAATTCTTGTTTTTATCTTTGCCTTAGGCTGCCTTGATGTCAGTGATCTGAATGTAGGTCAGATCCTGACGGTGGCCCTTTTTGCGGCGGTAATTCTGTCTGCGTTTTTTCTTGAAAATGGTGATCTTGGGGCCACGATCCTGACGGATGATGGTCGCCTCTACGATTGCGCCTTCCAGCATGGGTGCGCCCACCGCGGATTTCTTTTCATCAGCGATCATGAGAACCTGATCCAGCTTGATCACGGCGCCGTCTTCGCCTTCGATTTTCTCGACGAAAATCTTGTCGTTCTTCTGAACCTTGTATTGTTTTCCGCCAGTTTTGATCACTGCAAACATATCTGTTATTCCGTTAGTTCGTTTTTAAAATTCCTAATATCCTGCGCTTTTCCGCATTTCCGAAAATGCCGCGCGTGCAGGCGAAGGACATAACCATACACATTCAATCGTGTCAAGAATTAGGAATATTCTTATACTAAAAATCCTGGCTGGAGGGAAGAAATATCGCAGCGCACAACAGATTTTAGGTGAAAATTCCTCACTTTTCTGCAGATTTGGCCCAATCTTATCTTTGTCGTTCGATGAAAAAGTCGAACTGGAGCCTCAAATTCAGCAGGACAATCCGCTTCTAAGGACAGCGGTTTCTCTGAAGATTGGCCTCGCCTTATAAGATGAAGGCCCTGAGCGTCGACCAGGGTGATGAGTCGGTTAGCGAGGGCTAATGGACTGCACCACCATAGAAGTACCAGCCTAGTCCAATCATAAACAGGCTGATTCCATAGAGGCCGTGCTCTATCGTTACAAGGGCGAGCGAACGCGTCCGGCTGTAGGTCGAGGCAAAAATAAGGCCTGCGATCAGGCTCAGGAGCGGTGCGACCCAGTTAATATACAGCACATGCGCGTACGCAAAAACGATGGCGCTGGCGATGATCATGGCGCGTTCGCTTGTGATGATCGGCTTGAACCGCTCGAAGAAATATCCGCAGAAGATCATTTCCTGTGGCAGGGCGGAGAGAAGCGGGTAGGCGAACAGGATTACCGGGATGACATGCGGCCTGCTTTCAATGATATAGAACATACGGTCAGGATCGTAAAAATAGATGAAGACGATCATTCCGATGGTGCAGGCGATCCATCGCGGGAGGATGGTTTTCATGTTCTGCCAGTTTATGGCGTCAAATCTGAGTATCTTTAGCCAGTACGTCTTGTCCGACAGGTACATGACCGCCCAACAGAAAAAGGCCACCCCCCAAAGGAACGAAAACATAAAGGGTGCAAGGCGGAAAGTGATAATTACCGTGGGTATCAGGATACAGATGACGGAGAATTCAAGGATCAGGAGCAGCTTGGATTTTAAATCGGGAGTTTTGGGCAGAACGCGCGCCTGCACAACTTCTTCGAACGATGCTGATCCACTCTCCTGCATGATCTTATCTTAACACACGCCCAAGCCAAAAACCCGAAAGACCTCAGGATTTTTGTGCTGCTTTGCGGAAAAATAAAGGTTCAGCTGCCGGGGCCGTAATACATGGAGTTCATGTCGTCCCACGTATAGCGTGCGGGCGGCAGATTCCTTTGCTCTTCGCCGGTTTTGAGGAAGTGTTCCGCGCATTCGCTGTCTGTGAAGATGACTCGGCGGTGGTAGACATCCAGCATGAAGTCCTCGAAGCCGTCCATGGGGTGCGTGTATTCCATGTGCGAAATCAGGTCGCTGGGGACGATCACTCTGAAGCCGTGTTCGACCAGATCCTGCATGGTCCAGTAGATACACTCGGCGGCATAGAAGCCGGTCAGAACGACTGTGTCGTATCCGTCGGCCTTCATTTTATCGAAATAGGCCTGATTTTCCACATAGGGAGACATGCGCGTCTTGTGCATGAAGGTATCTTTGTTTTCGTCGGGCAGAACCCGATGAAATGCGCGTTCTTCGGCGGTATAGTCATGTTCTTCGCCGGGGCGGGTGTCCTTATACTGCATAGCCCAGGCAATCGGGGTATGGGGGCGAACTTCTGCAACGAATTCGGCGATTTTCTGGGCTGTTTCGTCGAGATGCTGGGAACGATTGTATTCATATGAACCTTTGTCGAAGTATAGAGTTGGGTCCGCGCTAGCGCGGTTGACATCGATTCCGAGAACAAAAGCTTTCATAGACACCCCCCCAGTATTCTTATTTCGTATAGTTTAGCCGATTTTTTTTCATAACGGCTAGAATTTTTTATGGGAATATTTATGTTTTTAGGCCGTTACTTAGGTTATCCGCTAAATTTAAGGTTTTAAAGGCTTATTCCCACTTTTTTAGGCTGGATTCCATCATCCGGCACTGCGGGTTTTTGTCCATGCAGAGTATTGAGGCGATCATCAGCTGGTAATAGGAGGGGTCAGGTTTAACGCCTGTGATTTCAGCTATTTCTGCGATTTTATTGGCGCATACGGTGTAAGCGCTCTTCATGGCGTAAGCGGGAATACCGTCCTGCTGCGTTGCTGCGGTCGAAGCCGCGCAATCCTCTTTCAGCGGGTCCATTTGGGCCTTATATCCTTCGTACTCCAAACTGGCGCCGAACTGGGATACCAGAACCATTGCAGACTGCGAGGTAGCCTTCAGGCATTCCTCGGCTTCCCAGTTACCCGGACAAGCCGTTGCGATAGCCTGAGCGTCAGCTTCAAAATTCTTATCAACGTTTGGGTTTTGTGCGGTCTTTTCTGTGGGGGCAGGTTCTACCGGGGTTTTGGTGGGACTTGATTTTTTTTTTGGTTTTGGAGACCTTGGGCTTCTCCTCCTCTGCGACGTCCTTATTGCTTTCTGGCTCACTCACCCAGAGGGAGCGGGGCTTTTTGAGCGTCTGATTCTCTGCGGCGAAGGAAATCTCGGGCATTAATGTTGCCACGAACAAAGACGCGAACAAAATCGCTGAGGAGTATTTTTTCATCGTGAATATCTTTTATGCATCGTTATGGTTGCCGAAGATACTATCTGATTTGCGCTTTTCGGGGAAGTTTTTTTCTTAGTCAATCCGACAAAGTTTTTTAGGTCTGTGCTTATTTTGCTGGAAGTTCGCAGAAAAATTGGATAGTAAGTGGGCCTATATAGCGGTTTCGGCCGTTATGGCCGGGGTGTGGCGCAGCCTGGTAGCGCGCCTCGTTCGGGACGAGGAGGCCGGAGGTTCGAATCCTCTCACCCCGACCACATACTGCCTTTTGGCGCTTTTTCTATAAGCCTATCCCGTACCGGGCGGGCATCATCTTTCCAGAGGGGGCGCTGTGGCCGCGAGTATTCCGCTGATTTCGACTGTAGCGACCGGCATGGGCCTTGCCCTTGTGCTGGGCCTTGTCGCCGACCGTTTTAAACTGCCCGCTTTAGTCGGTTATCTGATCGCTGGAATTCTTATCGGGCCATATACGCCGGGTTTTGTTGCGGACGTGCATCTGGCGGGGGAACTGGCGGAGATCGGGGTGATGCTCCTGATGTTCGGGGTTGGGCTTCATTTTTCGGTTGAAGACCTTATGAAGGTCAAGAAAGTCGCCATTCCCGGCGCTCTTATTCAAATCAGTGTGGCCACGGCATTAGGGGGCGGTATGGCGCTTCTATGGGGCTGGAGCATCGGCGCGGCCCTTGTTTTCGGGCTTGCCCTTTCGGTTGCAAGTACTGTCGTTTTGCTGCGGGCGCTTGAAACGCACGGATCGCTTGAATCCCTGAATGGCCGTATCGCGATCGGGTGGCTTGTGGTCGAGGATCTGGTCATGGTTCTGGTGCTTGTTATGCTCCCGCCGCTGGCTAGAATCCTGACATCAGAAGATTCAGGGGCCGATTACGGCGATATTCTGGAAACGCTTTTCATTACCCTTCTGAGCGTGGCCCTTTTTGCCAACCTTATGATGGGGATCGGGCGAAAGATTTTTCCCAAGCTGCTGCTTCAGGTCGCGCGGACAGGTTCGCGGGAGCTTTTTACGCTCTGCGTCGTCGTGTTGGCGGTCAGCATCGCTTATGGAGCTTCTTACTTGTTCGGCGTTTCGTTCGCTTTGGGGGCGTTCTTCGCGGGTATGGTCATGCGCGAATCCGAGTTCAGCCACAGAGCTGCCGAGGAATCCCTGCCATTGCGTGAGGCGTTTGCCGTTCTTTTCTTTGTGTCTGTGGGCATGTTGTTCGATCCGCGGATTTTGATTACCGAGCCCCTGCATGTTCTCGCCGTTGCTGCGATTATCCTGTTTGGGAAATCGTTCGCAGCCGCCTTGCTGGTTCTTTGGCTTCGCTATCCTCTGAATACGGCTCTTACCGTTTCAGCCAGCTTGGCGCAAATCGGGGAATTTTCCTTTATTCTGGCTGGAATGGGGGTGGCTTTGGGGCTGCTGCCGCTTGAGGGGCAGAACCTTATTCTGGCCGGCGCGATCATCTCCATTGCGCTTAATCCCTTTCTCTTTCTTGCCATTGAGCCACTTGAGAAGCGTATAAGGGCCCGTTTCAAGTGGATCGAGGCGCTTGATGAACATTCTGATCCGTATGCGGAACTGCCGGTGACAACAGAGGATAAATATCTGGTCAAGCAGGTGGTTCTCGTCGGTTATGGGCGTGTGGGACGGCGGATTGCGGCTTCCCTGAATGACCATGCCGTCCCTTATGTTGTCGTGGAACAGAGCAGGGAAGTGGTGGAGCAACTGCGCGATGCCGGGATCGTGGCTCTCGCGGGGTGCGCTACCGAGCCTGAGGTTTTGACGGAAGCGCATATACAGGATGCCAGCATGTTGGTCGTCGCCACGCCGGATAGTTTCGATATCCGGCAGGTCGTTGATGCCGCGCGCTCGCTCAACCCCGGTATTGAGATTATTGTCCGCACTCATAACGAGGACGAGGCAGCTTTGCTGGCACAGGAATCTTCAGAGACGGTCTTTTTCGGTGAAAAGGAACTGGCCCGGAGTATGTCGCGTTATGTTTTAGACCGCTTAGGAAAAACGGCCTGAGTTTCCTCAAGGCCGTTGATTATTTCCGTACTGCATTTTTGACCATCAATCAGGCGCGGGGTGCGCGAAGGCCTCATAAGGCTCCGCCGAGGGTCTCTTTTCGACCTTGAAGGCGATGTCCGTCGCGACTTTCAGGCTGATTTCCCAAGCTTCGCGGTCCCCGCCATAGCTTTTTGCGCCCCAGCTGTTTAAGACTTCCTGTTGCGCCGGGTTCGGCTTTCCGCCGTGATCGTTGTCGTGGGCGCCGGTGAAGATCATGAAAAACTTGGACTTATTGAACTGCCCTTGGTCGCCTTGAAGGGGGATGGCCCGACTGATGGTGGTGGGGTGAACGCCGTCACTTCCTGCAGCCTCTTTCATCTCGCGCAGGAAATTGTCGTTTGCGTCCACCTCAATCATGGTTTCAGTCATTTTTGCAGGTTTGTACACTTATGGTTCCTCCTCTAATATCGCCTATATGGCTTTATGTTTTTTAAAAGCATATTTTAGGCCTGCGGGTTATGACAAGGCTTTTTATTTCAAGGCAGTTAAAACTTGTATTTGACTCCGGGGGATTTATAAAATTAGTCCTGATATTCATGCCTTGTAAAATGAAAGTGGCTTGTGCCTATGATCTGGTTTAAATCCTACACGGTCGATTATCTTGAAGGTTTGCGGAACGCCAATATGGGAGCGCATATCGGGCTTGAGTTTACGGAGATCGGGCCGGATTATCTGTGCGCGCGGATGCCGGTGGACCACCGGACGACCCAGCCGTTTGGTATCCTGCATGGTGGTGCGAGCTGCGTACTTTCGGAAACTCTAGGCAGTGTGGCGGCGTGGATGTGCATCGACCCGGACAAGGACCGCGCGGTCGGGCTGGAGATCAACGCCAACCATATTCGCGCCGTGACGCAGGGGTATGTGGTCGGCAAATGTTCGCCGCTGCATGTCGGGCGGCGCACCCATGTCTGGCAGACGGATATTACTGAGGAGGGGACAGGCAAGCGTGTGGCTATCTCGCGGCTCACGGTGGCGATTATCGAACAGGGGACGCTGAGCGCGCAGAAAGAGAAAATTATAGTCGGGTAGTTTTTAGCACAGTTTTCCTTTGCACTCTGAGCGCCAAAACCTTAGTGTTCTTGGGTATTTAACTACGAAAGCCGCCTCATGTCCGGTAACCGTTTCGGCACTTTGTTTCAGTACACCACCTTTGGCGAGAGCCACGGGCCTGCCATCGGCTGTGTCGTGGACGGGGTGCCGCCGCGCATCGCGCTGTCGGAGGCGGATATTCAGTTCTGGCTGGACCGCCGGAAGCCGGGACAATCCCGGCACACCACGCAGCGACAGGAGCCGGACGAGGTTCAGATTCTTTCCGGCGTGTTCGAGGGGCAGACGACGGGTGCGCCTATCGGTTTGCTGATCCATAATGTCGATCAGAAATCAAAGGATTACGGCGATATCAAAGACAAGTTCCGGCCAGGCCATGCGGATTATACTTATCATGAAAAGTACGGTATCCGCGATTACCGGGGCGGCGGGCGCTCATCGGCGCGGGAAACGGCGATGCGCGTGGCGGCGGGCGCGGTTGCGCGCAAGGTTCTGGAAAGTCAGATCGGGCCGCAGGTTAAGATCCGGGGTTGCGTGGTGCAGATCGGTACGGAGAAGATCGACCGTGCCGCATGGGATTGGGCGGAAGTGGAGAATAACCCGTTCTGGACGCCCGATGCGAAGGCCGGGAAGGATTGGGAAGCGTATCTCGATTCCGTTCGCAAGAAGGGATCGAGCGCCGGGGCGCTGGTGGAGGTTCATGTTTCGGGGATTCCCGCCGGTCTGGGTGCGCCCGTTTACGATAAGCTGGATGCCGATATCGCCAAGGCAATGATGAGCATCAATGCGGTGAAGGCCGTTGAGATCGGCGCGGGGTTCGAGGCCGTTGCGCTGGGCGGCGAAGAAAACGCCGATGAAATCCGGCTAGACGACGCGGGCAACCCCGTTTTTCTTTCCAACAATGCCGGTGGGATTCTCGGCGGCATTTCATCGGGTCAGGATATCGTGACGCGGGTTGCCTTTAAGCCGACCAGTTCGATTTTGACGCCGCGGAAGACCATCGACCTGCACGGCACCGAGACGGATATCGTGACCAAGGGGCGGCATGACCCTTGTGTGGGCATACGCGGCGTTCCGGTCGCCGAGGCGATGATGGCCTGCGTTCTGGCCGACCATTGGCTGCGGCACAAGGCGCAGTGCCGGTAAGAGAGTTTCCGATGTTTTATGAGCCGCGCAAGCAAGACCCCAAGGCTGACATGGGTTTGAAGCATAATCCGTGGAAGGCGCTGGTGCAGCCGCGCCCGATCGGGTGGATTTCTACGCTGAGCGCCGATGGGAAGGCCAATCTTGCGCCCTACAGCTATTACAACGCCGTGTGCGAAGATCCGCCGATCGTTATGTTTTCGAGCAGCGATAAGACCAAGGATACGGCCCGGAACATCCTTGAAACGGGTGAGTTTGTGGTGAACGTCGTTACGGACCGCCTTTTGCAGCCGATGGTGGAGACTTCGCGGGCCGTGCCCCACGGGGTGGACGAATTTGATCTGGCGGGCCTGACCAAACGGCCGAGCCGCCTCGTGAAACCCTATGGAGTTGGGGAATCTCCAGTGCATCTTGAGTGCAAACTTTTCAAAACGATCGATATCCCTTCGACAGATCCGGAGTCGGATTATATTCTTATTCTGGGCGAGGTTATCGGAATTGAGATTGATGACAGTATTATTCACGATGGTCGGGTCGATTTTATCTCGGTCGGACGTTTGGGTTATCAGGATTATTCGGTAACAGCTTCCAAGCAATCTGTTGTTTTGAAGAAGCGCGATATCTGATAAGAGTTTTGGGTGCGCCCGCTTACGAGCGGGGCCGATTTTCAGGTTTTTAAAGACAGGACAGTTCGATGACATCAAGGGATCCGTGGTCGGCCAGAAACAGCATCTATGCGGCGCCTCCGGCAAAGTCTGCGCCCGCCAAGCCCCCCCGTGCGCGTATGGGTTTCCTGTCTTTCGTCTGGAAATTTATTCGCGGCATGTGTACGGCGGTCGGTGCCATGGTGATTATCACGTCGCTCATCATTTTCTGGACGTTCTCGTCGGCCCTTCAGAATGTCGAGGCCAAGGCAGGGCTCCCTGAAAAGTTTGTTTTGTATATGGATCTTGATGGCAATCTTGGCGATCTTGCCCGGGAGGCCAGTCTGGCCGATCCGTTTGTCGGTCCAGGCCCCACGCTCAAAGACTTTCTAGACTCTCTGGAGCGTGCCCGAACAGATAAGCGCGTGCAGGGCGTTTATGCACGCATGGAGGGGGGCGGATATGCTCTGGCTCACATTCAGGAGGTCCGCGCTGCCATTCAAAAATTCAGAGAGAGCGGAAAATTTACTTATGTTTATTCTTCGTCCTATGGTGATGCCGGAGGTCTGGGGAATTACTATCTGGCGCTCGCTTTCGAGCAAATCTGGATGCAGCCTATGGGTGTTGTGGCTATTACGGGTCTTAATGCCGAACTGCCTTTCCTCAGAAGCGTTATGGATAAAATCGGTGTTGAACCGCTGTTTTTTCAGCGCAAGGAATTCAAATCCGCCTATGAGAATATTACGCATTCGGGCATGACCGAGCCAAACCGCAAAATGACGGAGTATCTGGTTAAAGACCTTACCGATACTCTAGCTCAAGAGATTTCAGCCGATCTTGCGATGAAGCCTGAGGAATTTAAGGCTCTGGTCGATAAGGGCCTATTTACCGCCCAAGAGGCCCTTGAAGCCGGACTTATTCATTATGCCGATTATGCGGATATTCTGGTTCAGGAGATTAACTCCATAGTGAATGGCGATCCTGAAATGGACGCTGAGTACATTAAATTCAGCGATTATATCCGGGAAGGGCGTCCGAAGGAAAATATCTTCGGGAATGATATGTTTGCGAATTTGGCGTCCGGAGAGAATTCTAAAAAGAAAAAAGGCCAGGACTTTCAAGATCCGCCCTCAGTGGCTCTCATATACGCCGTTGGCGTCATTATGCCGTCTGAAGGTGATGATTCCCCAAGCCTTTTCGATGACGGAATTGCGGCGGCAAACCAGATTGCCGGAGCGCTGATCGAGGCGTCTCAGGATGAAGATATCAAGGCGGTTGTTCTTCGTGTTGATAGCCCCGGTGGATCGCCCGTTGCGTCCGAAACGATTTTAAGGGCCGTGCAGCTTGTCCAAATGGAGGGGAAGCAAGTGATCGTCTCTATGGGGCCAACGGCCGCTTCCGGCGGTTACTGGATATCGGCCTACGCGGACCAGATCTTTGTGCTACCGACCACGGTTACAGGATCTATAGGCGTTGTGGGCGGCAAATTTTCCATGCAGGCTTTGTGGTCGATCCTTGGTGTTAACTGGGAACGCATACAGTGGGGTACGAATGCCGGGATGTGGTCGAGCAACACGCCTTTTTCCGAGAGCGAAGCCGAACGTATCAATGCAATGCTGGATAATGTTTACAATAACTTTGTTGAGCGTGTGGCCATTGGCCGTAACATGACGCCCGATGAAGTTGACCGTATTGCCGGGGGGCGGATATGGACTGGCAAAAGCGCGGTTAAGATCGGGCTGGCTGATCGTTTAGGCGGTTTGAATGATGCGCTCGACTATGCCGCCAAGCAGCTTGGTAAAAACTCGCGTCAGGATATTCAGGTGGTCATTATGCCCAAGCCGCTGGCACCCTTTGAGCGGTTTTTAAACATGCTGGAACAACAAGTTTATGCGCATAACGCCCTGCGCGCACAAGCACACGTTATGGAGGCGATCCAGCCTTACATGGCTGAAATGGCGATCCTGCAGAACCCTCAAAATTACAGCGTTTACGCCCCGGTGGACGTTAAGCCATGACTAACCGGCGGTGGTTGCCTTTTCACTGATTATCGCAGTGTTTTGTAAACGTGGCGGTGGAGGGTTGTCGTCGAGTATGGGCTTGAGAACGTCATACATTTCGTGGAACGACATGTAGATGTAATCGGGGCTGATATTCTTTTCGACCATTGTGACTGCTGCGTGAAGGCCGAATGCTACGGGCAGGACGGAGCATGGGAGGTCATTATTTGCTGCCAGAGCCGCGATGATATCTTTCCGGCGGTCGCCGATATACCAGACCACATCCTTATCGTTTAGTTCGAGATTCATTTGGCGGAGTGCCGTTAGGATCGGCTCAGGATTGGGTTTTGATTTTGTTATATCTTCGCGAAAAACCGTGACCGGAAAATATTTGTTAAGTTCAAATTTTTCAAGAATTTCATGTCCGTAGCCCTTGCCGAGACCATTGCTGACTAGAGCCAAGGGGATTTCATATTGTTCGAGCAGCTCAAGAAGGTCATAAAGGCCGGGGCAGGGCTGAACGATCTGTTCCACAGGCTTGCGTCTGATTTTATGAATAGCGCGGTGGACGATCAGACTCGGTTGCTTACGTTTTTTGTGCCAGAGCGGAATAATCGGGCCTTTTGCACCTTGGCGGAACAGCCAGGAGAAGAATTTTGATATCTTGTACCCAACGTTATCCAGCCACTCAAGGATGTGGAGCAGGCGCGGGTTAATATGGCGAACTGCCGTTCCGTCCATGTCAAAAATTATAATCGTCGGTCTTTTGATCGCCATGATCCCTCTTGTGTGGGACTATACACCATCCGCAATAGCGGAGGATGAAAAATGCGCTATTTCCGCGCCAGAAGCGAAGTTATCCTGTGCTCTATATGTTTGGCCGTCAGCCCGGCTTCCTCGTATTGTTTTGTCGGCGTGTCGTGGTTCTGGAAGCGGTCCGGCAAGGTCATGACGCCTAACTTGAGTCCGCTTGAAAGCAGTCCTTCTGCACACAGGGTTTCAAGAACCATCGAGCTGAATCCGCCACGCGATCCTTCCTCAATCAAGAGGAGTACTTCGTGATTGGCGGCGAGCGTCTGCAGGAGGTCCGTGTCCAAAGGTTTAGCGAAGCGGGCATCGGCCACAGTTATCTCGGCAATCCCTCTATCTGCGAGCATATCTGCGGCCTTCATGCATTCGTCAAGCCGCGAGCCATAGCTGAGGATTGCGGCTTTCGAGCCTTCACGCACGATGCGTCCCTGTCCAATTGCAAACGGTTGGGCCTTTTCAGGAATCGGTGCGCCCGTTCCCGAGCCACGCGGAAAGCGGAAGGCGATGGGGCCGCCGTCATAGGCCGCCGCCGTGGCGATTGCATGCACTAACTCTGATTCGTCGGCGGGAGCCATGAGAACCATGTTTGGCAGGCAACTGAGATAGGCGGTATCAAAAGCCCCTGCGTGGGTCTGGCCATCCTCGCCCACCAGCCCGGCGCGGTCGATCGCGAAGCGAACGGGCAGGTTCTGGAGCGCGACATCGTGCACGATTTGATCGTACGCGCGTTGCAGAAACGTCGAATAGATTGCAACGAATGGCTTGTATCCTTCAGCGGCCAGTCCGGCGGCGAACGTAACGGCGTGCTGTTCGGCTATGCCGACATCGAATGTCCGCTCAGGAAATTCGTAGCCGAAGGCATCCATGCCTGTGCCCGAGGGCATGGCGGCCGTAATACCAACGATTTTTTTATCCTTGTGTGCTTCTTGTATCAGGGCTTTGGCAAACACGCTTGTGTATGTAGGAGCCTGAATGGCCGCTTTTGTTTGCTCACCTGTTATGACGTTGAATTTTCGTACGCCATGCATTTTGTCGGCTGCGCTTTCGGCGGGTAGATACCCCTTACCCTTTTTCGTAATGACATGCAGGAGGATTGGCCCCTCGTGATCTGTGTCTCTGATGTTGGTCAGGATTGGCAGGAGTTGATCGAGGTCATGGCCGTCTACCGGGCCTATGTAGAAAAATCCCATTTCCTCGAAGAATGTTCCGGAACCCAGTGCCGAGCGAGCGCTTTCTTCAGCTTTCTTTGCCGCATTCCGTATGGGTGCGGGCAGAATATGCGTCAGCTTTTTGGCAATTTCGCGTGCGCTGTGATAGGGCCGTGAAGAGACGAGGCGCGTCAGATGGCGGCTCATCGCGCCGACAGGCGGCGCGATCGACATATCGTTGTCGTTGAGGATGACGAGCAGATTGGTTTTTTTTCCGCCGATACTCAGGATCCCGGCATTGTTCATGGCTTCGTACGCCATACCCGCCGACATTGCGCCATCGCCGATGACGCAGATTACGTGGTTGTCCGCGTTTTCGCCTGACAGGTTTGCAAGGTCGCGGGCAGCAGCCATGCCCAAGCCGGCGGAGATAGAGGTGGAACTGTGGGCCGCGCCGAAAGGATCGTACTCGCTTTCGTCGCGTTTGGTGAAACCTGAAAGCCCCCCGCCTTGGCGCAGGGTGTGCATCCGGTCTTTGCGTCCCGTCAGAATTTTGTGGGGGTAAGATTGGTGACCGACGTCCCAGATCAGTCGGTCTGCGGGCGTATCAAACACGCTGTGGATGGCGACGGTTAGTTCAACTACCCCCAGTCCGGCGCCGAGATGGCCGCCAGTGCGAGAGACCGAGTCGATCATCAGCCGACGCACATCATCGGCCAACGCCTTCAGTTCGTCTGCGTTCAGATTTTTCAGATCGTAAGGACTATTGACGCGATCCAGTATCGGAAATCCGATGCTTGCAACCTGAAGGGCCTGTCCCGTTGCGGTCAGCGCTATGGCCGGATTTTCCTGAGCTTTCTTCATAGTCAGACCGTTTTATAGGAAAGAGGAGGTCAGCGCAAAACGTTTTTGAGCCTTTTTTAAAAGCACAAATCGTTAAATTTTTAATGATAACAGGGTTTTAGTGATTGCGCTTATCAGGTTGAGGGGCCTGTGAAGCTCATGCTTGCCGTTGCTGCAGGTGCCGCAGCCGGACCGCCGCCCGCATTTATCCCGCCGCTGAGACTGTTGCTTACGGCCTCAATCGCGCCAACGGCGATGAATCCATTCACTATGCCGCCCACCGTTTTGAGGGCATCCGGAGTTCCAGAACCTTCCGAACCATCGCCGAAAATCGTATCCATAATATAAGACATGCGGGTCTCCGTCTGTTTATTCCATGTGTATGCTATCAGCCGTTAGCGGCAGGTGTCAAATCTGCCGGGAGACCGAAAGCGGAACCCAGACCGCCTTGACGGGTTTCTTAATGTCGCTATCGGCCAGTTCAACAAGCAGAATCTGCTGCTGGCTCATGATCCGGTCGTAAATCTTCTGGCTCATCGGCTCCATCTGCAAGCAGGCCGAGTTAGCCTCCGAATCGTATACGTAGACTTCGCCTCGTTCGGCATCTATTTGCACCCACTCGGGGATCAGCCCGAGATCCTCGCCATAGAAAAAGCCAACCTCGTCCTGCTTGTTCAGGATGAGGGTTGCCTTCATGGTTTTGATGTTCATGGCTTTAGATGGCGCCTTCAGGCCCGGCGTTCCAAAACGTAGTAGGCCAGCCGTTGGAGCATTTCGGCGCGTCCGTTGAAGATCTTCAGGTGGCTGATGGCTTGCTCTACCAGCATTTCGGCGCGGTTCTTGGCCTGTTCCTTACCCATGGTGGAGACGAAGGTGGATTTGCCCGCCTGCGAATCCTTGCCGGTATCCTTTCCGGTATCCTGAGGATCGGCTTCTACATCGAGGATATCGTCTGTGACCTGAAAGGCCAAACCGAGGTCGAATGCGTAGTTACATAGCGCCTTGCGATGCGGCTCGTTGCCCTTGCCCAGGATGGCTCCGGCTTCGCAGGCGAAGGCCATGAGTTTTCCGGTCTTCATGCGCTGGAGCCTTGAGATTGTACCGAGGTCAAATTCCTCCGTTTCGCCGATCAGGTCAAGCATCTGTCCTCCGGCCATTCCATGCCCACCTGAGGCCTTTGCAAGCGAACGGATCAGTTCACAGCGTACGCGCGGATCTTCGTGCGTATCGGATTCGCTTAAAATCTCAAAAGCCAAGGTCAACAGGGCATCGCCAGCAAGAATGGCCGTGGCTTCGTCAAACTGAATATGAACCGTAGGCTTGCCGCGGCGAAGACGAGCATCGTCCATTGCGGGCAGGTCGTCGTGAATAAGGGAGTAGCAGTGCACGAACTCGACTGCCGCCGCCACACGGCGCGTGCGCAGAGGATCGACACCGAACAGGTTGGCGGCATGCATGGTCAGGAACGGGCGAAGGCGTTTACCGCCGCCTAGCGTTCCGTGGCGCATCGCTAAAAACAAGCGGTTTTCTGCAAGTTCTGTTTCGGGCAGAAGGTGGCCGATCGTTTTTTCGATCGCGTCGGCGACTATGTTCATTTCAATTTGAAGTTCCGGGTCCGCTTCGCGAGGAGAGGGGGCCATATCTTTATTCTTCCGGATCTAGGGGTTGCGTGGAAACCGAACCGTCATCCCGGACCGTAATTTTTTCAATCTTCGCCTGAGCGGCCCGAAGCTTCGCCTCACAATGGTGTTTAAGAAGCGTACCACGTTCGTAGGAGGAAATGGATTCTTCGAGAGGGGCTTGTCCGGTTTCAAGGGTCTTTACGATCGATTCCAGCTCGACCAGCGCCTCTTCGAACGAGAGCGATTCAACGGGGCGTTGTCGCGACATACTAAAACAATCCATAGACAGTTCAAATGAAGACGAAGTTTATGATAAGGCGGTTGTTAGCTCAAGCTTTTAAAAGCTTTGCGGACATAAAATTGTCTTTTATTATGGGATTATGAACAATCGGTTCACAATACCGGAAGGATTCCGGGTATACGCGATCGGTGATGTCCACGGTCACCTTGAAACGCTAGAGCGCATGCACGACGAGATCGAGCGGGACATGCGTTTTGCCCACGATCTCACGGCACATATCGTCTATCTGGGTGATTATATCGATCGCGGCCCTCACAGCGCGCATATCCTTGAGCGTCTTATTGAATTGAAGGCCAGAGAGGACGGGGTCTACCGTTCATTTCTTTTGGGCAATCATGAGCATTACATGATCCGCTTTATGAACGAGCCTGACCTTGCGGAAACCATGGAATGGCTGCAGTGGGGCGGGATTGAGACGATTCAGAGCTACGGCTACGGGTTCAAAACCTATCCGCCTGTGCGGGACGACCTTGAGGAGGCGCGGGACTTTCTTAATTCCCATGTGCCGGAAGAGCACTGGAATTTCCTGATTAATATGCCTATGGCGCTTGAGATCGGCGGGTATTTCTTCGCGCATGCCGGGGTGAACCCACGCAAGAGCCTGAAGGAGCAGGATTTATGGGAGCTGATCGGTATCCGGCAGCCCTTTTTGTCCTGGCATGAGGAGGCGGATTACAAACCGCTGCCCAAGAAGATCGTGCATGGCCACAGCATTTCCAAGGATCCTGTGATCCGACCTCACCGCATCGGGGTGGATACGGGTTTGTTCAAGGGTGGACCTCTGACTGCCGCCGTACTTGAGGCGACGGAAGTGCGTTTTCTTCAGGTGCGATAAGGTTCAGGCGAGCCCAAGCTTTTGTTCCAGCGCACCGCACAGCATGTGGCCGATTGTGATGTGCATTTCTTGTATTCGGGCGGTGGTTTCGGAGGGGACGACAAGCAGGATATCGCAATATTCGTGCATTTTGCCACCCTCACGGCCAGAGAGGCCGACGGTGATCAGGTTTTTTGCACGGGCGGCATGAAGGCCGTTGAGGACGTTGGGGCTATTGCCTGATGTGCTGATGCCGATGGCTACGTCGCCGGCCGAGCCGAGCGCGTCAATCTGCCGAGAGAACAAATAATCGAAGCCGAAATCGTTGCCGATAGCGGTGAGCGAGGATGTGTCTGTCGTCAGGGCGATGGCCGCTAGGGGGGGGCGGTCTTTTATGAAGCGCACGGTGAGTTCGGTTGCGAGGTGCTGCGCGTCCGCCGCGCTGCCGCCGTTGCCGAAGAAGAGCAGTTTTCCGCCGGAAGCCAAGCTTCGGGCGCAGGAATCCACCAGCGCCGAGAAATCATCTTTCAGACTGTCGAATGTTTTTGCAGCGATAGCGAGGTGGTCATGCCGCTCGGTGGACCAGTACGAATCCAGATCGAAGGTCGTGGAGGCGCTGTCCGCGCGTTTTGCCGGAGGCTTCATGGAAGGGGTTCCCTCATCACGGCCAGAGGCGGCCCCGAGGCGCCCGGATTGTTGGCGGCGGTATGCTCGATCAGCCTGTCCTCCGTCGACTGTGCGGGCGTAGCTGCGGGTTCCTCGATGGTTACGAAGGTCACGCGCGGCTTGCGCTTGGGTATGGGGACCTGTCCCGGCGCCAAGGCCCTGCGGTTATAGGCCAGTTGTTCGGGGGAGAGCTGGAAGCCGACCAGAACCTGATACTGGAAGGCCACATCTGGCCCCTTGATCGGAATGATCTGCCGCAGGTATTCCATGTGGGTCCTTGTTGTTTCTCCGGGTTCGAAGCCCATGGAGACGGCGAAAACTTCCTTCGCCATGATCTTGCCGTTCGGGCCGGTTACGGCGACAAAGAACGGGTAGGTCATGAAGGGCTTATCCGAGGGTTTTTGGCGGGCCTTGGGTCCAAGGGTCCCGATGAATTTCAGAGTCATATCAACGGTTGCGCTGCTGTTCGCTAATTCGCAGCCGCTTTTACCCTTCTGGATTTTCATTTCAACCAGCATGTTTTCCAGAATCATTCTGTGTTCGTCGGTGAAGTCCGACAAGGAGCCGAGATCGTCCACGA
>JAANMX010001640.1_pt1 | contig 24844 bp, 18 predicted proteins | sample 7279681 | NCBI WGS metagenome assembly JAANMX01 (sample SAMN14094542, study PRJNA606508) | bioreactor metagenome | isolation source: A lab-scale SPAN reactor treating ammonium-rich wastewater day 351 | place: Ireland: Galway | collected 2018-01-01
GAACTTCCCGTCGCTGCCGGTGCGTGCCATGCCGCCGAGAGTCGCCGCCTTGCCGTCGGGGAAAAAGGTGACGGCCGCCCCGTCGAGCGGCACGCCGTCCATCGTGACAATCCCGTTCACCGGGATGACCGCCTTGCTCCCGCACCCCACAAGCACCACTGTTGCCAGCACCGCAAACCACGCGCGCCGCATGGGATCATTCCTCCTCGATCCAGGAAAGCAAACCCGCCGGGGCTTGACCCCGGCGGGCACGTTGCGGAAACGAATGAAACCTGCTGTCTGTCTCAGTTGTCGATGTTCGGCGGCGGGTTCCCGTCGGAGATGCGGGCCACCAACGCCAGTGTGGCCGCTGGGATGGTTTCGCTGACGAACTTGACGGAGCCGTCGCCCATGGCGAAGTTCGCCCCGCCGGTGTGCAAGCTGCCGACGCGCGCCCAGTCGCCCAGTCCGCGGCGGGTTCGTTCCGGCCACCTGTCCACAGGTGGTCCAGGTGGCGTTCAGCGACCAATCGTTGATACCCTGGCCGGAGGTGGTCCGGGACGGGTCGAGGCCAGCCATCACCCACCCACGATAGCCCCACGCCGGGGACCAGCCGTTACAGTACGGCTCGACCGTCGTCTCGCCGATCATGAAGGTGTTGCTCATCCCATCGGTGACGCCGCCGATCTTGGTGACGCTGTTCTCCCCGAACATGTAACGGTTGGCGGACGAGGAGTTGAACTTCCACCAGTTGCAGGTGCCGAAATCGCTCGTGGCGACGGTGATGAAGTCGTAGTTGGTGCGCTGGCCCGTCATGCCGGCCCGCACGCCGTAACGGTTCGGGTGGCCCTGGGGGGTGCTGTCGCGGGGGCCGCCGTCCGATGGGCAGATAAAGGTGGAGATGACGGTGTTCATGTACGGCATGTTGATCGTCGCAACGGCGCTCGCCCCCCCGGTGTTGCCGTTCCACGGGGGCACCGCGTAGTTACCCTTGGTATTCCGGACGGTACCGGCGTTGTCCCAGATCACGTCCGAGAACGCCATGTTCAGATTGAGCTTGCTGAACAACGCCTGCTGCTCGATGTTGGGCAGGAGCAGGATCCAGCCGCTCATGTTCAGGACCAGCGAATCCCCGTTGGAGCCGCCACAGAACCCGTACCCCTTGCCCGACGGGGGCAGCGCCTTGCGGGCACTCTCGTAGGTGTGGACAGCCAGGGCCAGCTGTTTGAGGTTGTTCTGGCACTGGGCGCGGTTGGCGGCCTCGCGCACCTTCTGGACGGCCGGCAGGAGCAGACCGATGAGGATGGCGATGATCGCAATCACCACCAGCAGTTCGATCAGCGTGAAGGCACGGCGCACCCGGTGTTTGTGCGATCCTGGTTGGGACATGGTACGACTCCGAAACCAATGACAAGAAAAACGAAAGTTTGAATGCAGTCAGCCAGTACCCCGCGAGTCAGGGTAGTGTCGGCACCGTCGGTGGGCCTCTCAGCTTGGTAGCATACACGAGTGGGGAAACGTGGGCCAGAGAATTTTCTCATAAATCACAAATTTCCAGCGCGCCGCTCGCCCGGCGCTGGCGCTCTGGGTTAGTTGGCCAGTTCCAGGGCGCGGCGGGTCCGGCCGTGGTCGGGATTGATCCGAAGGCACTCCTTGTAGGCCGCCCGGGCGTCGGCGGACCGGCCGTTGAGTCGGTGCGCCTCGCCGAGGAGGTAGCGGGCGTGGACCCGTTGCGGATCCTCTGCGACCGCCCGTGTCAGGCTCTGGGTCGCTTCCTCGAACCGCCCGGCGTCCAGCGCGTCCCGCCCGGCGGCCATGAAGGCCCGGGCGCGGTAGACCTTCGCCTGCTTCGGATCCTTGAGGCGGTCGTACCGGGCCGCCAGATCCTCCCACAGCCCCCGGGCGTCGGGGCCGGTCGCGATGCCGGCGGCCCGCTTCCAGAGGTCGAGGGCGCGGTCGGACTGCCCCAGCCCGTCGTGTGCCTGACCCAGGCGCCACAGCAACTCCCACGTCGGGCGCCCGCGCGTGGCCGCGTCGTCGAGGATCCGGGCCGCCTCGGCGGGCCGGCCGCCGACGAAAACCACCTCGGCAAGTTTGTCGGCAATGTCCGGGTTCCAGCCGGCGGCAAGGGCGCTCCGCAGCTTCGCCTCGGCCGCCTCGACGCGCCCGGCCTGCATCTCCTCGCGCGCCTCGTTGAACAGCCGACTCTGGCCGACCCGGTTGGCCACGCCGAGCACCCAATCGACCTCGGTGTCAAAGGGCGTAGGCAGCGGTTTCGGGCGTCGGCCGAACTCGTCCGCCAGCCGCGCCGCGGCCGCCCGGTCGCCGCGCGCCAGCGCGAGGCGGTACAGGAGCGACACCGGCGGGTAGGCATTGGGGAACTCATCGGCCAGGCGCCTCGCTTCCGCCTCGGCCTTCGTCCGGCGCCCGGCCCGGACGTCGAGCAGGGCCGCCTCGAACCGGGCGCCCGGCAGACTTCCGGCCCGCGCGAACGCCGCCGCGGCAGGCCCCTCGCGTTCCAGTCGCAGGTGGTTCTTGCCGATGTAATACCAGCAATCGGCCGCCCGCGTCCGGCCCAGCGTGGCCGCCGCCTCGTACCGGGCGTTCGCTTCCGCGAGTTTTCCGAGCCGCTCCAGCGCGAACCCGTGCCGCAGCGCCAGGTCGGCGCCGGCGGGGTCGCGGGCAGACGCCTCGCGCAGGCACGCCTCCGCCTCGGGAAACAGACCGATCGCGAGGTACACCTCCCCGAGCCGCCCCCACTGGTCCGCGGTCCGGCAGTCGGCGGCAAGCGCGCGGATCTCCTCGGCGGCGATCGGATCGACCGCCGCCAGGTCCGGGACCGGCGGCGTCGCCTGGCCCAGGCGCCGACCAACGAGGTAGCCGCCGACGGCCAGCTCGGCGACGATCACCACGAGCAACAGCGCCTGTCGCCCCATCATCGCCGACCCTCCTTGCGGCTCAGCCAGAGGGTCAGCCGGCCGGAGCGGTCCGCCGGGTTCGACAGGAACAGCGACCCCGCGACGAGGTCCGGCCGGCCGTCGCCGTTCAGATCCCCGGCCGCGACCGTCGCCAGGTGAATCGGGCGGTCGGCGAGCGTCTTCGGCGTGAAGTTCTGGCGGCCGTCGTTCTCCAGCAGGACGAGGCTCGCGGCCCCGGGCGAGCGCCAGTCGTTGAACATGCAGGCAGCCGCCACGTCGTTGTGGCCGTCCCCGGTGAAATCGGCAACCGCCGCCGCGTACACCCCGCCGACGTTGCCGATCCGCCGCGGCTCAAACTTCCACCCGCCCGCGTTCCGGAGCCAGACGCACCCGTGCCACGGCTGCGGGTAGTGGTTGTTGATCTCCAGGTTGTCCCCGGCCGACAGAACCAGGTCGAGCTTGCCGTCGCGGTCCAGATCGGCGGCGATCAACCCGGCGCTGCCGAGGTCGAAGTTCAGCGCCCCGTGGAGGCGCCGCCGGACGAACTCGCCCTTGCCGCGGTTCTCGAAGGCCCACACTTCCTCGTGATCCTGAGAGACGAGAGCGACAATGTCGAGATCCCCGTCCCCGTCGAAATCGCCGAGCGGGACGTGCGACGGCCCCTGCGAGGCGAACAGGCGGTGGTCGCGAAACCGGCCGCCGCCGCGGTTCTCCAGCCAGAGGATCTCGCCGTGGTGGTAGCCATACACGGCCACCGCGACGTCGCTGTCGCCGTCGCCGTCGAGATCCCCGACGCCGACGTCGGCGACGCGGCGGATGTCGTCCAGCAGGACGTGCTTCTTGAACGTGCCGCCCGTGTTCTCCAGCCACACCACCTGCCCCACGCGCTCGTCGGTCGGGTACACGCTGCCGAGGACCGCGACGACCACGTCCAGGTCGCCGTCACCGTCGAGATCGGCCGGGACGGCCACCGCCGGGCAGTTCAGCTCGTCGCCGACGGCCGTCTCAGCCCAGTCGCCGTCCGGGAGCCCGCGGTAGCAGAGGACGCGGTTGCGCCGGCCGTCGCACACGAGCACGTCGGGCCGTCCGTCCCTGTCCAGATCGACGACCCGCACGTTCGTGACCTGCGGCCGAACCTCGGGGGCCAGTCCGAGCGCCCGCTGTTCAAACGGCAGTCCGGCCGGCGGGAAGTGGGTCACAGGGGCAGGGGCGAGCAGTGGGGGCGGCTCGCCTTCAAGCGGGAGGTACGCCAGCGCGAGCCCGATGGCAACGGGCAGTCCCACGGCAACGCCGAGCAGCCAGGGCGTAAGGCGGGACCGCGGGGGGGCAGAAGGAGTGGTGGTCATTGCAGGCCGATCTACTTGGGCGAGCGGCAGATGTACTTGCTCCCCTCGCCCCTGGTGGGAGAGGGGTTGGGGGTGAGGGGAAAGGCGCAGGCAAACCCCCTCACCCCCGGCCCCTCCCCCACCAGGGGCGAGGGGAGACTTCTTCCTGCCGCTCGCCTTAAAGGCCACGGGTGGCGTCCCGTGGCCTTTGCTCATTTGGTCTGCTGCTTCGGCAGGATCACCAGGCCGCGCACGCCGGTCAGATCGAGCCGGAACAGGCCGCCGGCGCCGGCCTCCTTGCCAAGGCCGCCGGTGACGTACAGCTGGTCCATCCGCGGTCCGCCAAAGCCGACGTTACTCGTCGTCAGGTTGCCGCCCGGGTAGCGGCGGATCAGCTTCCCCGCCGGGCTGAGCACCTGCACCTGGCGCATCCCGTAGTGGGCGACGTAGAGGTTGCCGTCGGCGTCGAGGCACATGCCGTCCGGCTGGTTGTCGATCTGCTCGCCCTTCTTCTCGGGCAGGTCGGCGAAGACCTTCCTCTTGCCGAGCCGACCCGGGGTCAGCACCGGGTACTCCAGGACGCGGTTGCGCTTGCTCTCGGCGACGAGCAGCGTCTTGCCGTCGGGGCGCAGGACGATGCCGTTCGGGTACGCCAGTCCGCCCGCGCAGAGATACGTCTTGCCCTTCGCATCAACGTAGTGGACGGTGCCGATCGGTTTTTTGTCGTCCGACCCGCCCGGGTCGGTGAAGTAGAATCCGCCCTTTGGGTCGAGGGTCAGGTCATTCGGCCCGCGCAACGGTTTGCCGTCGCACTCGGATGCCGCCTTGCCAACGATCTTGCCGCCCGCGTCGAGGCGCAGGACCGCGTGGTGACTGGCGTCGCAGACGAGGTGGGAGCCGTCGGCGAGGATCTTGTGGCCGTTGGGGGCGCCGGTCTTCGCCCAGGTGCTGACCTTCAGGTCCGGGGTGAACTTCGCGATCATCTCGCCGTGCGAGATGTAGCCGTTGCCCTGGTGATCGAAGACGATGCCCTCGCAGTAATGGGGCACCTCGAACAGTTTGACCGCCTTGACCTTGTCCGCGGGGGGCAGCTCGCCGCCGAGCAGGGTCGCCAGCCCGGCCAGCCACAACACGGGACGCATCGCATGGACCTCCGGGAAAGGGGAGTTGTCGCCTGGGGCAGCATAGGCGCGGGCAAAGGAGTTTGCCACGGGGCACGCCGTTTTTGGTACAGTGTGGGCGAGGAAGTAGCAGTGAGGAGTGAAAGTCCACGGGCGGCGGCCCGTGGGTGAAGTGCTGGAGACCTGACCCACGGGCCGCCGCCCGTGGACTTTCACTCCTCACTCCTTGCAGGGGTTGAATCCCCAACCAGCAGGCGGCGTCCCATGAGGCAGCACTACGTCATTTGCGGGCTCGGGTGGGTCGGCGGGCGCGTGCTCGACTACCTGCACGCGGCCCAGGCCGAGGTGGTCGTCGTCGATGAAAGCCTGACGCCGGACGACCCGCGTCTGGGCGGAGCACGCCTCGTCCAGGGCGACTGCCGGCGCGAGGACGTGTTGCGGGCTGCCGGGGTCACGTCGGCCCGCGGCGTCCTCATCCTCACCAGCAACGACCTGGTGAACATCTCCGCCACCCTGACCGTCCGCACCCTGTCGCGCGAGGTGCGCGTGGTCGTGCGGATGTTCAACCAGAACCTCGTCGCCCGGCTCGGCAAGGCGCTCGACAACGTCTCGGCGATGAGCACCGAGGGGCTGACGGCCCCGCTCCTGGCGGCGATCGCCCGGTCCGGCGAGGCGCTCGGGGCGTTCCGGCTGGGCGACGGGCGCCGCCAGATCACCGAGGTGACGATCCACGCCGGCTCGTCGCTCCAGGGGCAGACCGTCGCCCAGGTGGCGGCCGGCCACAACGCCCAGGCGGTCGCCCACGTCCCGGCCGGCGCCACCCCCCGGTTGCTGCGCGACGTCGAGCCGGCGGCCCGGCTGGAGGCGGGCGACGGGCTGGTTCTGTGCGGCCACCCGCGGAGCCTGGCGCCGGTCGTCGCCAAGGCGGAACAGGAGTTCCTGCCCGACCTGCTGTGGGCCGGCCCGCTCCGGCGCCTCGGCCGGATGGCGCTGCGCACCCTGAGCGAGATGGACCTGGGCGTGAAGATCTGCACGAGCATCTTGTTCGCGACGATCGGCGTCTGCACGCTGATCTTCGTCGTCGGCAAGCACGAGAACCTGGCCAACGCGCTGTTTCGGACGATCAGCCTGATGGCCACCGGCGCCGACATGCGCGGCGGCGAACTGCCGGAGGAGCTGAAGGTCTTCGCGAGCGCCATGCGCCTGATCGGCGCGGCGCTGATCGCGGCGTTCACCGCCATCCTGACGAACTACCTCGTCCGGGCTCAGCTGCGCGGCGCGCTGGAGGTGCGCCGCATCCCGGACAGGGGTCACGTCATCGTCTGCGGGATGGGGAACGTCGGGTTCCGGGTGGTTGAGGATCTGCTCCACGAGGGCGAGCAGGTGGTCGGGGTCGAGCGGGCGCGCGACAGCGCGTTCATCCCGACGGCTCGGCGGATGGGGGCGGCGGTCATCATCGGCGATGCGACCATGCCGGAGGTGCTGCGCCAGGCAAACGCGGCCGGGGCCAGGGCCGTGGTGGCGAGTACCAACAACGAACTGGCCAACCTGGAAATCGCCCTGGTGGCGCGCGACATCAACCCGGCCGCGCGCGCCCTCGTGCGGCTAAACGATCCGCGCCTGGCGGAACTGCTGCGCGAGGCGGCCAACGTCCGGCTGGCGCTGGCGCTGCCGGAGTTGGCGGCCCCGGCGTTTGTCGCGACCCTGTTCGGGGACCGGGTGCGCAGCGTGTTCTTCGTCGCCGGCCACCTGCTCGCGGTGCTGGACCTGATCCCCCAGCCGGGCGACGGGTTCCTGGACGGGAGTTCGGTGCGCGCCCTCGCGAAGGACTACCGGCTCATGCCGATCGCCCTGCGGGGCGCGGACAGACAGCCCAAACCCGACCTGCTCGACGCCCAGCTGCAGGCGGGCGATTGCCTGACGGTCGTGGTCGGCCAGTCCGACCTGCAGCGCCTGCTGCGGCGCGAGATGGGCTGACCCCGGAACCCCCGGATCACACTTCCGGCCGCCCGCGCCGGCGGTCGGCGTCGCGCGCAATCCGGCGGACGTCTTCCCGGAGCGCGGCCCGGTCGCCGGACGGGCAGGTCAGTCCCAGGCGACGGAGGTGCTGCCAGAGCCGGTGATACAGTCCGTCCGCCGCCGCGTCCTCCTCGCGGGCGCGGACGGTGGCGGCAGATCGGCGGCGCACCTCGGCGTCGGCCATGTGCGAGTCGAAGAAGGCACAGCTGTACGGGGCGCGATCGTGGACGGTACACTTGCCGTCGAAGTGCCAGTGGCAGTGGCCATCCGGGCCGCGGGCCGGGACAAGAGTCGGGAACGGCTTGTCGGTGACGGCCCGGAGGTGCGCCTCCGCCCACGCGAAAAGATCCTGCCCGGGCGGGCAAAGGCGTTCCAGGTCCGCCGGGTCGAGGCTGCCGGGGACATGGCGGCACGGCGCCGTGCAGAACGCGCAGGCGCACTCGGTCCGCTGAAAGCCGTGTCCCTCGCGCGGCGTCTCGCTCTCGCCCATCGCCCGCCCTCCCCATGTCCTCGAACCACCGTCGATCATCATACCGCACCCCCGTCCGTTCAGCGGGCGGGAATGGCCCCCAACTCCCGCAGTCGGCCGCGCAGGGCGGGCCGCGCGACCTCGACCGCAAGGGTTCGGTGCTGGACCGGCCGGCCCTGCACCCACGACGTCTCGGCGCTGATCTCACGCCACGCGGCAATGAGTCCGCGGCCGTCCCGCAACACCTCGTCCAGGAGGGCGGTCCCGCGGACGGCCTACGCCGGCGCTACCAGCACGGCAATCTCGGCGGCCAGCGCCTTGCGGAACCCGTCCTGCACGGCCTCGTCCGGCGACCAGCCGACGCCCTGCACGATGACCCGAGCCGGCGGGACGTGCCGGCCCTTGTGCCCGGCCCGCGGTCCCGGACAGTGCTCCTCCTGTGGCCGGACCTCGGTCGTGATGAGGTTCACCGCGACCGGCGCGAGGATGCCGGTGAACATGACGGACAGGATGGCCCGGAAGCAGCCGGATCGTTTTGTCGCCATACCTCCTCCTTGAGCAGTCTGTGCTCGCTCCTGTTCCTGGTCCAGGCAAAACGCAAACCCCGCGCCTGCCCTGCGCCACGAACAGCGTGCGGGGCCGTTTTTCCGGCTCTGGTTTGCCGATCGTGCGGGGTGCGGTGCCGGCGCGGGCTGCAGATGACGGGAAGAACGGGGACGGCGCGGCGCGATGGCGAAGGTCGCGAAACGACAAGAGGCCGGCGGCGCTGTCGCGCCGCCGGCTTGGGTGGTGTGGGTCGTTGAAGTGGGTCCAGGTATGAGAGTGGGCCGCGGGATACAGCCCGACGGGTGTCCGGTTGCGGACTCTACTTACTTATGCAGTTGCCGTGCCGCAACCGGACACCCTGGGCCTGAGTTCCTTCAAGTCATTGCCTTGTCAGAGGATACAGCAGCCGGCGTGATCGCAGGCTACGCGACGAGGATGGCGGACGTTGCAGTTTTTACAACCGGGTCGTGTATCGGGCTGGTCCGTGCAGAGCGAAGGCTCCTCTGCCGCGCCCCGCGCGTCATTTCCCGCCGACGAATTTCAGCTCGCCGTAGTCCTCGTAGCGGTGGAACTCCGGCTGCGTCAGCGGCGCGCTCGACGACAACTCGGGCCGGTCGAACGCCGTCGAGTAATCGTACCGGCACAGCGCGAAGCGCCACACGGCCCCCACCTTCGGGCGCCCGCCCGTCGCCTGAAACGCCGTCCACGGAATCGCCCCTTCCACCGCCCACCCGTCGTCACGGTCCTGCCACTTGTTCAATGTCCCGCGTAGCTTGACCTGGGACGCGATGCCGAGCCGCCCGCCCTTGCCGAAGCGCGGGTAGCCGCCGGCGCCGCGCGACGGCAGCAGCATCTCAAGCTGGGTGTTCAGAGCGCTCACCTGGAACTCGTAGTACGTCAGCCTGTCGGCGGATGGCTTGAAGAACAGCTCGAAGACGTCGTTGAGCCAGCACATGCCGTTGTGCTCCTTGACGTCCGCGTACAGGTCGGCGTCCTCCATCTCGGCCGCGAAGTACAGGCGCTCGTCGTCCCAGAGGAGGCGGGCCTTTGTCGCCGACTTCGCCTTGCGCTTCTGCCAGTAGACGGCGAAAGCGCTCAGCACCGGAGCCTCCTTCCAGGCGGCCTCGTCCAGTACGCCGTCGAGGGTGATCCGACCGGCGGCGCGGCGGCACTCGGCCGAACGAACGACGGGCGGCAGACCGCCCTCGCCCGCAGGCGCGGGTTGCTCGGTCGTCACACTTCCAGCGAACAGGGCGGCCAGGAGGACCGTCCCGAGGAGAATCGCATGCGGCATGAGGACTCCTTCTTCGGCGCCAGGGGCCACGCTAATCATAGCGTGGTACGGGCGGCCCGTCTGCACCGCCAACTCGCGATGTCGGCTCGGGTGGCCATGCTCGCCTGCCGGCTCGGACGGCGCCGCGTCCCCTCTTGCACCCTTCCTCCCTCACAAGTACACTCAGTGAAAGCGCTCGAACCGGGTCCGTCCCGCGCCGGGCGCTCCCCCCACAACCGCCCCGCCTGAACGGGAACCTGCCGAAGGTACGAGTCCCACCCCAAAGGAGTTGTCTGATGCGCATGCGCCCCCTCTGCTACCTGGCCGTGCTGTGCTGCGCCGCGCTGCCGCTGGCCGCGGCCCCCCCCGCCCGCAACGGTTACGACTGGCCCCAGTGGCGCGGCCCCAACCGCGACGGCGTGTCGAAGGAAAAGGGACTCCTGGAGGTGTGGCCCGCCGACGGACCGAAATTGCTGTGGGAGACAAAGGGCATCGGCCGCGGGTACTCCAGCGTGTCCGTCGCTGGCGGCCGCGTCTTCACCATCGGCGACCGCAAGAGAGAATGCGCAGTGATTGCCTTTGATGAGGCGACCGGCAAGGAACTGTGGGCGACGCGCATCGCCAACGCTCAGGGCGACGGCCCGCGCTGCACGCCAACGGTGGACGGCGACCGCGTCTACGCCCTCAGCCGTCAGGGCGAGTTGGTCTGCCTCGGCGTCGAGAAGGGCGACGTCCGCTGGCGGAAGAATTACAAGGCCGACCTGGGCGGGCGCATGATGTCCGGGTGGGACTACAGCGAGTCCGTGCTGATCGACGGCGACAAGCTGATCTGCACCCCCGGGGGCGAGGACGCCGCGCTGGCGGCGCTCAACAAGTTGACCGGGGAGGTCATCTGGAAGGCGGCTGTCCCGAAGGCGGGCGGCGCCGGGTACGCCTCGGTCGTCGTCGCCGAGGTCGGCGGCGTGCGACAGTACGTCACCCTGCTGCGGCGCGGCATCGTCGGCGTGGACGCGCGCGACGGCCGCTTCCTGTGGGGCTACAACAGGATCGCGAACGGGACCGCCAACATCCCGACCGCGATTGCCCGCGGCGACCTGATCTTCACCTCGACCGGGTACGGGACCGGGGCTGCGCTGCTGCAGTTGATCCCCAACAACGCCGGGATCGAGGTCAAGGAGCGCTACTTCCTTCGCGGCAACGTGCTGCAGAACCACCACGGCGGCATGGTGCTGATCGGCGACCACGTCTACGGCGGGCACGGCCACAGCAACGGCCTGCCGTTCTGCCTGCACCTGGAGTCCGGCAAGTTCGCGTGGGGTCCGGACCGCGGTCCGGGGGATCGCTCGGCCGCTGTCGTCTACGCCGACGGCCACCTCTACTACCGCTACGAGAATGGGGTGATGGCGCTGGTCGAGGCGACGCCGCAGGCCTACCGGGTCAAGAGTTCGTTCAGCCTGCCGCGCTACACCGGCACGCCGAGCTGGCCGCACCCGGTCGTTGCCAACGGCCGGCTGTATATCCGCGGGAACGACGTGCTGCTCTGCTACGACGTCAAGCGGCCGTAGCGCAGGTGTCCGAGCCGCGCACGCGGCGCGTCATTGCGCCGGAACTGGCGGCCATCACCATGCGCGCCCTGGAGCGGGAACCCAGGGACAGGGGGGTGAGCAGCGCCACCACGGTGGCGCTGCTGGTCCTGCCCGAATCAAGCGCCCTGTACGGGAATCGAACCCGTTTCGCCTGTTAGACAGACAGGCTGGCACGCCAGCTTCATCACAGGGCCATCGAGAGCGCCTGGCGGGAGTTGAACCCACCTGTCCACCTTGGCGGAATGGTGCCTGGAACCGCTCGGCCACAGGCGCATCATCCAGAAGGCCAGCAAGGGCGGAACGCTGCTGACGGTGCCTCGTTCACGAACTCGGCGCGGGACAGGAACCCGGCGTACCACCAACCCAGCGCGGCCATGCACCTCGTCCGCCTTGATCTTCCTGTCCTGAAACTCCAGGTCGCGGGTGGCGCAGGCGTCGTGGATAAAGAGGCAGCGCAGCCCCAGGTCATACGCAGCGATGGCGGATTCGCGGAGTTATTTCAACCTTACTGCGCCGAACAGGTCGCACTCGCCGGTACACCTGGAGCGGAGCGCGGCCAGGTTGCGCGGGCCAGACGGGCCGCCCTAGGCAGACGGGCGGCAGGTGCGGAAGGCACGCAGGATCTCGTACAGATCAGCGGTGATGGATACCTCGTCTTCGAGGAAGTCGTCCAGCCAGAGGTAATTCCGGCGCTGGGCGATGGCGACGAGGGGCAGCAGGTCGCGCAGGCTGACCCGGACCGTCGGCTCCTGCGCCTCGGGCCACGAAGCGTCCGGCGAGGAAGGATACACGCGGAGATGCGCAGCCATTTGGGAACCTCCCTGTAGTGCAGCGGTGGACCGGACCGCCGCGAGTTCGCGCCTGCTGGGCAGAAGTCTGCGCCGCAGGCTGGCAACCCCGCAGAGGACAGGTTCCGCATGACGTGTGTCGGTTGCGCGTGTTGGGGCACCGCACCCGGCCGCCGCCGGCACTCGCGATCTTCTGAGTGCTCTTCTGTCTCCATCGGCAGCGCAGCCCGTCCGACTTCGGCCATTTTCGCGCGGGCGCCGCCGTCGGCCGGAGCTGGGACGCGTGGCAGCGGTTATAATGACGGGAACGGCTGCCCGCCGCCCGCCCATACCAGGAGGAGCGCCGCCAAGCCATGCCAACTCGCTTCGCCGTCCTCGGCGCCGGCGCGTGGGGGACCGCCGTCAGCCTGGTTCTGGCTCAGGATCCGGAACACCGGGTCGCTCTCTGGAGCGCTCGCCCGGAGAACGCGCGGGAACTGCTGGCGCGGCGCGAAAACGTGCGCCTCCTGCCTGGCGTTCCCATCCCGCCCGCCGTCCACCTCACCGCCGACATCGCCGACGCCGTCGCCGGTGCCGAACTGGTGGCCGTGGCCGTCCCGACCGTTTACCTCCGGGCCACCCTCCGCCGCATCGCGCCTGCCCTGAACCCGGCTGTCCCGCTGGTCAGCCTGGTCAAGGGGATCGAGATCGACACGTTTGCGCGGCCGACCGAGATTCTCACCCAGGAAACGGGCGTCGAGCGCGTGGCGGTCCTCAGCGGGCCAAGTCACGCCGAGGAGGTCAGCCGCGGGCTGCCGACGGGCCTGGTCGTCGCGAGCACCGACCTGGACCTGGCCCGCTGGATCCAGCGGCGTTTTACCACGGATCGCTTTCGCGTCTACACCAACCTGGACGTGATCGGGGTCGAGCTGGCCGGGGCGCTGAAGAACGTGATCGGTATCGCCGCCGGCATCAGCGACGGACTCGGCTTCGGCGACAACACGAAGGCGGCGCTGCTGACGCGCGGGCTGGTCGAGATGACGCGCTTCGGGGTTGCGCTGGGGGCGGAACCGCAGACCTTTAGCGGACTGGCGGGGATAGGCGATCTGATCACGACCTGCATCAGCCGCCACGGGCGCAACCGCCACGTCGGCGAGAGCCTGGCGCGCGGCGAGAAGTTGCCCGATCTCCTGGCCCGGATGAACATGGTGGCGGAGGGGGTCTGCACCGCCCGGAGCGCCCACGAGCGGGCGGGAAAGATGGGCATCGCCATGCCGATCACCGCGGAGGTCTACCGCGTCCTGTACGAGGGCAAGGAGCCGCGTGCGGCCGTCGTTGACCTGATGCTGCGCGAGCCGAAGAGTGAAAAGTGGCACGGATAGACGGGAGAGGGGCGAAGGGAGGAGTTAAAGCCCACGGGTGGCGTCCCGTGAGCGAAGAGCTGGAGAGCTGGTCCACGGGGCGCCGCCCGTGAGCTTTAACTCCCCTTTCCCGCTCCCCGCACAGGGAAAGAGAGCCAAAGGGCTCAGGTGGGAGCACGCACGATGCTGAAGCACGCATTCAAGGAATGGGCCGTCATCTGCCAGGCGCTCGCCGAGGGCAAGCAGGCGCTGCTCCTGCGCAAGGGCGGCATCGCCGAGTTCGGCGGTGACTTCCAGGTAGAGCACACGCGCTTCTGGCTCTACCCGACGTGGACGCACCAGCAACCGGGCGGGCTGCGTGAAGAGGCGCTACCGCTGCTGGCGCAGGCCGACGCGGAGCGCCCGCCGGCTGGCATCGTCCGCCTCACCCACTTCGCCGAGGTAACCGGCGCTTACCATGTCCGCAACCTCACCGCCGCTCTGCTCCTCGCCCACCTGCACTACTGGTCCGAGGAGACGGTACGCAAGCGCTTCGCCTACCGCCAACCGGGGCTGTTCGTCCTGCCGGTGCGCGTCTACCGATCGGCCCAGGTGTTCGACCTGCCCGACACCGCCTGCTACCAGGGCTGCCGCAGCTGGGTCGAACTCGAGCGCGCGCTGCCGACCGACGGCGCGACTCCGGTGCTGACCGACGCGCCAATGGAGGAGCTGCAGCGCAGCCTCGACCTCCTCCTCAACCCGACCGCGCTTGCATGAGTTGCCCCACTCCCCGACCCGTTACAATGACGGGGACGGCCCGCGCGACGACGGGCCGGGCCGCTGAGGGCCGCTCTGATGCTGCGCCTGGCTGACCTGCGCGAGATCCTGCGCTACGTCCCGCAGTACCGTGACGGGGTGTTCGTGATCGCCCTGGACGGGGCCGTCATCGAGGATGGGAATTTCCGCAACCTGCTCCTCGATATCGCCCTGCTGCGCAGCCTGCGCATCGGGGTGGCACTGGTCCACGGCGCTGGCCTCCAGGTCCGCCGCCTCGCCGAGCAGACAGGTGTGACGCCGTCCAACCTCGACGGCACCGGCGTCACCGACCCGGCCACGCTGCAGCTCGCCCTGACGGCGGCCAACCGCGTCACCCACGAGATCCTCGAAGGGCTGTCGGCGACCGACTTGCGCGGCGCCTGCAGCAACGCCGTCGTCGCCCACCCGGCCGGCATCCTTCAGGGGCTCGATCACCAGCTCACCGGCCGCGTCGAGCGCGTCGATACGGCCCTGCTCGAGGCGCTGCTCCAGAACGACATCATTCCGGTGATCCCGCCGCTCGGGTGCGACGGCGAGGGGAACACGTACCGCCTCAACTCCGATGCGGTCGCGGTCGAGGTGGCCCGTGCCTTGCAGGCCGTCAAGCTGATCTACATCACCAATGCCGAGGGGGTGTTCGTGCGCCGCGGAGGGCCGTCCGCTCCGGCTGAGCTGCTGCGCCAGCTGACCGTGGACGAGGCCGATACCCTGCTGCGGAAGCACCGCCAGGACATCGCCTCGACGACCATCTCGAAGCTCGTCTCGGCGGTCCGGGCGGCGCGGAACGGCGTGCCGCGGGTCCACATCATTGACGGGCGCGTGGAGGAGGGGCTGCTGGCCGAGGTGTTCTCGAACGAGGGGATTGGGACGCTCGTCCACACGAACGAGTACCAGGCGATCCGGCCGGCGCGCAGAAAGGATGTGCGGGCGATCCTGGAGTTGATCCAGTCCGGGGTCGAGAACGAGGAACTGGTGCAGCGGTCCGTCGCCGACATCGAGCGGCAGGTCGATGACTTCTTCGTTTTCGAGGTGGACGGCAGCCCGGGCGGATGCGCGGCGCTGCACATCTACCCGGACGAGAACAAGGGCGAGCTGGCGTGCGTGTGCGTGTCGCCGAAGTACGAGAACCAGGGGATCGGCGGGCGGCTGATGCAGTTCATCGAGGCGCAGGCACGGGCGGCCGGGCTGGGCGAGCTGTTCTGCCTCTCGACGCAGGCAGTCAACTACTTCGTCCAGAAGGGCGGGTTCCGCCTGGGCACGCCCGACGATCTGCCGCCGCTGCGGCGCGAGCGCTACGAGCGCAGCGGGCGGCGCTCGCAGGTGCTGACGAAGCCCCTGCGGGGGTAGCCTCGCACCCACCAGCCCGGCGCGCCCGCGCCGGGCACTCCAGGTGCCCGGCGCGGGCGCGCCGGACTGGTGCGGTTCTTTGGCGCCGGGCTAATATGATAAACGCGCGCGACCGAGAGCCACCAACTTCCTGCCGCCGGGAGGACCGCCTGCCCATGATCGTTCGACCGATCCGCCGTGCCCTGCTCAGCGTTAGCGACAAGACCAGCCTGCTCGACCTGGCCCACGCCCTCGCCGGGTTCGGGGCCGAGCTGATCTCGACCGGCGGCACGCGCAAGGCGCTGGCGGCCGCCGGTCTGGCCGTCCGCGACATCGCCGAGGTGACGGGCTTCCCCGAGATGCTCGACGGCCGCGTCAAGACGCTGCACCCGCTCGTCCACGGCGGCATCCTCGCCGTCCGGGACAACCCGCAGCACGTGGCGACGGCCGGGGCGCACGGCATCGGCCTGATCGACCTCGTCGTCTGCAACCTCTACCCGTTCGAGGCAACCGTCGCGAAGCCGGGGAGCACCCACGAGGAGATCGTCGAGAACATCGACATCGGCGGGCCGTCGATGGTCCGATCGGCCGCCAAGAACTACCACGACGTCGCCATTGTCACCGACCCGTCGCAGTATGCGGCGATCCTGGAAGAGCTGAAAGCCAACGGCGGCGGCCTGACTCTGGCCACGCGCGAACGCCTCGCCGCCGCCGCGTTCGCGCGCACCGCCGCCTACGATCGGGCCATCAGCGGATACTTCGCGACCCGCGCCGACGCGGGCGCCGACTGGCCCCCGGTGCTGGACCTGCGGTTCGAGCGCCGGCGGCTGCTCCGCTATGGCGAGAACCCGCACCAGAAGGCTGCGTTCTACGCCGAGCCGGGCGCGCGCCACGCCTGCGTCGGCACCGCGGAGCAGCTGCACGGCAAGGAGTTGTCGTACAACAACCTGCTCGACCTCGACAGCGCGTTCAACCTCGTGCGCGAGTTCGACGGGCCGGCGGCGGTGGTGATCAAGCACAACAACCCGTGCGGGGCCGCGGTCGCCGCCACCCTCGGGGAGGCGTTCGGGAAGGCGTACGAGGGTGACCCGCTCAGCGCCTACGGCGGGGTGCTCGGATTCAACCGCGAGGTGGACGAGGCGACCGCGCAGCAGGTGACCGAGCCGAACCGATTCATCGAGTGCGTCATTGCCCCGTCGTACAGCGAGGCCGCCTTCCGCCTGCTGACAACGCGGCCGACGTGGAAGAAAAACGTGCGCCTGCTGCGCACTGGCCCCATCGCGACAGAGGCCGACCCGGCTCGCGCCCTCGACTTCCGGCGCGTGGACGGCGGCCTGCTGGTGCAGACGCGGGACGTCGAGGCGGACGATTTCGTCCAGGCGAAGGTGGTGACGAAACGGCGGCCGACCGAGGCCGAGCAGGTGGACCTGCGGTTCGCGTGGCGCGTGGGCAAGCATGTCAAGAGCAACGCCATCGTGCTGGCACGGGGCGGGATGGTGGTCGGCATCGGCGCGGGGCAGATGAGCCGGGTCGATGCCGTCCACATCGCGGCGCGGAAGGCGGGCGAGCGCGTGAAGGGGGTAGTGCTGGCGTCCGATGCGTTCTTTCCGTTCCGCGACAACGTCGATGAGGCGGCCCAGGCCGGTGTGACCGCGATCGTGCAGCCGGGCGGGTCGCTGCGCGACCAGGACTCGATCCTGGCGTGCGACGAGTACGGCCTGGCGATGGTGTTCACCGGCGTGCGTCACTTCCGCCACTGAGAGTCCGTGCGGAAGACCTCTCCCCCCAACCCCCTCCCCTGCGAGGGGAGGGGGCCGGGGGGAGAGGTTCCCGCACAGACACTCAGTCCAGCGTCAGGTAGGCGAACACGTTGCCAAGAATCTTCCGCGCCGACTCCGGCTTGTACGCCAGGGCGCGGTAGTTGGCGATGCCCGCCCCCGCGACGACAACGTCGTATTCGGAGAAGAGGACGGCCGGCCGCCCCTTCACCAGGGCGACCAGGATCTTCTGCCCTTCGGACTTCTCACCCCTGGCGCGGATCGCCTGCCGGGCGGCCAGCGTGAAGCCGACGCCGACGTTCAGATCCTGGCCATTCTCGAACCGGCCCTCCGCGAGGACCGGCTCCTTCGCCAGTGGTTGCAGCGGGCCGAAGAGATCCTCCAGTTGCTTGCGCGCCGTCCGGGCGAACTCCGCACTCCCGGCGTGGGCATCGACCAGAACCGTGCCGCCGCCTCGCACGTATTCCTTCAGGGCCGTCCGCTCCGCCTCGGTCAGCGTCAGGGCGGTCCGTCCGGTCAGGTGCAGCAGCTTCACGTCCTTCAGCGCATCCTTGCCGAGGGCGACGGGAGCGGTCTGCTGGAACGTCCGGCCCGTCAGGTGCTTGCCGAGGGGGGCAAGCATGTCCCACGCCCGGCCGGCCGCCTCCCAGTCGCGCGTGCGGCCGTGGCGCGCCCGGGCGATCGTGACCGTGCCCTTCTGTTCCTTGGCCGCAGGCCGGTCCGGCAGGATCGTCGCGAACTTCCCCTCCAGCTCGCCGAGGTCCGTTGCGTAGAACAGCAGGTTCATCGCGAAGGGAAAGAAGTCGCTCCCTTCGCGGTTCGCCTGCCAGTCGCCCGACATGTATTCGTCGGACAGCAGGAAGAACGTCCGCGAGCCGTTGCTGGCGCCGCGTACCTGTGCCTTCTTCCATTTGTGCTTGACGACCGTGAAGATCGGGTGGTCTCTCGCGAGTACCTTGAGCTTGATGTTGGGGTAGTCCTTCGGTGGGTACATGTCCCGGAGCAGTCGTTCCATCGATTCGGCGAACGGCCGGCTGTGGTCGCTCGGTTCGGCCAGGATGGTGCCGCCGCGCTCGATGTACTCGCGCAGCTTCATCGCCTCGGCCTCCGTATACTCCCACTTTTCGGAGCCCGAAAGGAACAGGATCGGCGCATCGAATTCAGCGGCCGGGCTGGCGATCGAGACGGTCTGCCAGTTGATCGGCCGCTCGTAGGCGGTCCACAACGCCTTGCTCAGGTTGGCCAGGTCGCGCGGGTTGAGGTTCCAGTCGGACCCCTTGCCGTACTGGAGCTTGTTGATCGCCACCGGCGCCCCGCCGTAGACCAGGAACAGGGTGCAGAAGGACGTGCTGACCGCCGGGCCGCCCCAGCTGCCGAGCGGGATGGAGCCGTCCCGCTGCTGGGCTTGCAGGACGGCCAGCGCCCCCTCGGCGAACCAGTCCTCGCCGCCGATGAGCCGCAGGCCGCTGGCGACGCCGGTCCGCTCGATGCCGTAGAGGTAGTAGCCGTCGTTCCTGCCAGCCTTGTGCTTGCCGAGCCAGGCCATGCCGCGCTCGAGCGATTTGAGGACGGCGGCCGCGTCCCCCTCGGTGAAGGTCCGCGGGTTGCTTCGGCGGTACGGCGTCTTGCCGTGATACATGTCGAAGACGAGGAACAGGCTGGCGAGCCCGGCGGTGGCCATGTTCGGCGTCGAGTTGCCGGTGACGTAGCTCCAGCCGCCGTCTGCTCCCTGGACCTCGCGGAAGTGCTTCGACAGCGCGACCCAGAATTTGTCGCCCGGGTCGTGGCCGGCGCGCGTCGCCGCCCACACGCCGAGGACGCCATACTGCGTGCAGGAGTTGTCCCAGTCGCGCGACGCCATCGCGTAGCGCCAGCCCGGCCGGTCGCCCTTGGCGGCCAGCAGCCACTGGAACTCTTCCTTCAAGAGGGCCTTCAATTTGGCGTCGTCGGGGAGTTTGCGGAGGGCGTACTCCCAGACGTTGGCGCGGATGCCGCGGATATAGGTGTTGTTCGGCTTGCGGGTGCCGAGCCAGTCGAGCATCTTCTTGAGGCCGTCGTCGGCGGCCGGGTCAGCGCCGGCGGCGAGCAGAGTCAGGGCGGTGAGGCTGGTAGCCCCCTCGTCGCCGCCGAGGCTGCCGTCCGGCCCCTGCTGGGTGCGGAGGTAGTAGACGGCGTCGTCGATGGCGGTGCGGATCTTGGCCGCAGTGATCGGCGGTGCGAACGGCTCATGGATGGCCGCCCCGCGCGCCGGCACGTTCTGGCTGAACCGCGGAACCTGGTTGTCGAAGTTCTGCACGCGGGCGCGGCCCTGCGGTTCGTGGGCGATGAGGCCGCCGCAGACGGCGAGGGCGAGCAGGGAGAGGGAGAGCGTGCGCGTCATGAATTGGTCTCCGGGTAGATCCCCACACGGCCAGGCGAGCGGCGCGGCGTGAGCCCGCCGGTGGTAGCCTCAACCGGCGGGCTCACGCCGCGCCGCTCGCCCACCAGTTACGACCTCTTACTGATTCCGCTCCTGCTGCTTGCGGTTCGGCAGCAGATTCTGCTGCAACGGCGGAAGTTGCTGGTTCGGGCCGCCGTTCGGCCGTTGCAGCTGGTTCCGGAATCGATCCTGGATCTGCTGGTTCCGCGGAGGATCGCGGCGCTGATTCGGCCCACCGGAGCCTGGCAACTGCTGGGGTGGGCTGACCTTCGGGATCAGGCTCTCGTCCTTCTGCTTGCCGTTCTTCTCGACGACGATGCGTTCCGCTCCGACGTTGATCGACAGTGCCCAGCCGAGCTGCTGCGCCTTCGCGAACGTCGCATCCTTGCCGAGCAGCTCGAAGTATTCCGGGCTGAGGAGCTTGACGACGCGCGTCTGGCGCGAGCCGGCCTCCTCGGCATCGACCCACTGCCCGTCCCGGAGGTAGAACGCCCGCTTACCGATGAGGTTGATGTTGCCGAAGGTCGTGTCCTTGCCGCGGCGGTCGCGGTAGACGTTGGCGGCTGTGCCGGCGACGACCCGGCTCTGCAGTTGGCGGTCGTTAAACGCCTGGTTGACGGCCCACTGGCCGGCCTGCTCGCGACGGGCCATGTCGAGCCGCTTGCTCGCCTCGGCGTAGACCGCCTTGCCCCCGAGACCGCCCGGCCCGGCGGCAGCGATGAACTCGGTGTACTCCGTCACGATGCCGTACTGCTTGCTCAGCCGAACGACCTCCTCGACCAGTTCCTTGTTCGCCCCGCGCAGGCGGATCTCCTGGAGCAGATAACCGATCTGCCGGGCGGCCCACAGTGGGGCCAGGAACTCGTTGGCTGCCTGCCCGGCTGTCTTCGGCAGATTCGCCACGCACGTGTAGGTGACCGGCTTGCCGGCCAGCATCCCGGCGATCGTGAAGGTATGCCGGCCGCCCTCCCTGTACCGGCCGACCATCATGATGTCGCTGCCCTTGAACAGCACCGGCACCTTCGCCGGCAACACCTGCCGCGCGCCGGACGCGCCGAACGACACCGTCACCCCAGACAGCACCGGGTGCGACAGGCGGTCGTACAGGGCGGCGACCCTGGCATCCAGTTCCTCGCGCGGCGCGAAGTACTCGCTGGAGCCGCCGGTCGCCTCGGCCAGCTGGTCGAGCAGGTGGGCGTTGACGCCGTTACCGACCCCCACGACGAAGATCCGGGTGCCGTTGTTCTGCTTCTTGACCAACTCGACAATCTTTTCCGGCACGCGCTCGCCGACCGTCGGCGCGCCGTCGGTGACGAAGATCATGATGCGCTCGCGTCCTGCCGCGGCCTTGCCGGTCAGCGCCTGCCGCAGGGCGCCGGCGATGTTTGTCTGGCCGTGGGCGACGACGTCCTCCACGAACGCACGCGCCCCCTGGATGTTCGCCGGGGTAGCGCCCACGAGGTCCGTCCGGAACGTTTTGACGTCGGTGCCGAAGGTGACGATGTTGAAGCGGTCGGTCCGATCGAGGTGCTGGATGCAGTAGTCGAGGGCGGCCCGAGCCTGCTCGATCTTCTCACCGCGCATCGAGCCGCTGGTGTCCATGACGAAGAGAACGTCCTTCAGGACGGCCCGCTGGGCGGCGGCCCCGGCCGGGTTGCCCAGCAGCATGAAGTAGCCGTCCTCCTTGTCCGTGGCGCGGTGGGCCAGAACGCGCAGGCCGAGGGCATCATCGTCGGCCGCCCAGTAGAGGCGGAAGTCGTCCAGCCCGGTCCAGCGCTCGGCCTTGACGGTGGCCGTCGCCTCGGTGGGCGTTTTCCGGATGACGGTTGTCGTGTGCGTCGGGCTGAAGATGGACCGCAGCGGGTGCCGGTTCGCGAGGTGGACGGTGACAGTAACGCGCTCGACCGGGGCGGCGGCGTAACTGGCGGCGGGCATCGGGCACGTCAGCATGTGGACGCCCTGCGTGCTTTTCACCCCCATGCGGAAGGTGAGAGCGATCTTCCCTTTGCCGCCAAGGTCGAGGGTTGGGATGAGGACCGCCGGCCGGCCGGTGAAGGCCAGAATCTTCGTCAGGCCGCCGCGGGCGATGGCCTCGTAGGTGGCCTGCGCCCTGGCCGCGTCAAGGAAGGTCGCGTCGCCGAGGATCTTCGGCTCCGCCCCGTCCTTGCCCCAGGTGACGCGGACGCTCGCGCCGTCAACGCCGTCGGGCAGTGGGATAAGGCAGACGGCCGGGGTCGCCTGCGCGGGGCCGTCGATGACCTCCTCGATCTCGACCGTGGCCGCGTCCTTCGCCACGGTCACAGTGGACGTGCTGAAGCGGATGGTGCAGCAGTGGCACGGCACGCCCGGGGCCGGAGTGAACTTGTTCCCGTCAAGTTGCCCGGGAACGAAGATCGGTCCGGCCTGGAGCGGGGCGGGCAGCAGCAGCAGGCCGGCCGCCACCAGCAGGGCGGGACCACGCGATCGGAAGTTTACCCGCGTCATCGTCGATCTCCCTTACGCTTGAGTTGCAAGGACGATCTTTTCCATCCGAGGCATTGTCGCAGAAAAGGGCCGCCGGTGGGGTAACGAGTGTGTAACAAGCCATCAACAGAGTCGTTACGTCAGCAAGCGAGTCGAGAAACCCGAGAGAGCCTTCAGCAGTTAGACGAAGCACGGCCGCAGACCGGCGGGAAAAAAGGGAGGGAAAATGAATTGACACCTCCTTGTGCAGATGCAAGGAGGATGATGCACAAAGCCCACGGATCGCGTCCCGCGGGCGAAGTTCCGGCGCTTGCCCCACGGGGCGCCACCCGTGGACTTTAGCAGGCTCCTCCTCTCGCCGCTGCCTCCTTTTCCTTACAATACGGCCATGAAAATCACTCGCGTCGAACCGATTCATCTGCGCCTCCCCGACGTCAACGAGCGCTGCGACGGCAGCCAGGAAACGCTGGTCGTCCGGATCCACACCGACGCCGGCATCATCGGTATCGGCGAGGCGGACACGTCAGCGGCCGTTGCGAAGGCAGCCATTGAAGCTCCGCTATCGCACAAGATCTGCCGCGGCCTGGCCGAGTGCGTCCTCGGCCAGGATCCGTTCGAGATCGAGTTGCTGGTCCACCGCATGTACGAGGGCACGATCTACTTCGGCCGGCAGGGGCTCGTCATCCAGGCGATGAGCGGGATCGAGATTGCGCTGTGGGACATCGTCGGCAAGGCGATCGGGCGGCCGGTGTACCAGCTTCTCGGCGGCGGGTTTCGCAAGAAGTTTCGGGCCTATGCCTCGATTCTGTTCGGTGACACGCCCGCGGAGACGGAGCGGATCGGCCGGCAACTCGCGGAGCAGGGTTACCGGGCGGTGAAGTTCGGCTGGGGTCCGATGGGACAGGCTGAGGCGAGCGACATTGCCCACGTCCGCGCCGCGCGGCAGGGACTGGGCGCGGACGTCGAATTGATGGTGGATGCCGGCCTTTGCTGGGACACGGCGACGGCCATCCGGCGGGCGCAGCAGTTCGAGCCATTCCACCTGACCTGGCTGGAGGAACCGCTGCATCCAGACAATGTGGAGGGCTATGGTCGGTTGAGTGCCCGGGCGCCGATGCGGATTGCGGCCGGCGAGGAGGTGTGTGACGTCGGCGAGTTTCGCCGCCTGATGGACGTCGGCGGCATCGACGTTGTCCAGGTGGACGTCGCCCGCGTGGGCGGACTGGCCCGCTCCCGGCGCATCGGCTGGGACTCAGCGGAGCGTCATCGACTGTGTGTCAACCACAGCTACACAACGGGCGTTAACATCGCCGCCAGCCTCCACTTCGTGGCGGCGTTGCCGAACACGCACTACTTCGAGTACTGCGTCGAGCAGGGTGATCTGCGTAAATGCCTTACTAAACAGTCATTTCCGGTGATCGACGGCGACATTTCCGTGCCGGAAGAACCGGGACTGGGAGTTGATCTGAACGAGGAAATCGTGGCGAAATATCGGATCGGATAGAAGGCCAGGGCGAACGCATCAAAGTTCATCCAGCTTCTTGCCCTCGGCCACGATTTCAGCGAGAAATGCGGGGTCCAGGGCCGAAGCAACGCCTGGAACAAGTCGAGGAGAGAACGAAACCCAACGAACTCGACGAGCCACCGGGAATGGTGCGCGCCGAGCCCAGTTCACTCACCCTCGGGCTTCGTCACCGCAAGGGGAAGTTCCTGGGGCGGCCGGGCCTCTATTTTAGCTTCTTGCCTGGCCGCAGCGTGCGTACCGCTATTCTCGGTTGTGGCGAAGGGGCCAGGAACGATTCTCCACCGATGCCCGGAATATGGAAGGGACGGATCATCTCGCCAGAAAGCACGACAGGTTTGCCTACCAATTGCTTGGCGGCCTGCTCCATGTTGGGCGTGGAGAGATCAAGACTCCACTCCAGCGGCTCACCCAAAGACTGCTTCACGTGAACAAACCACTGCTTGCCGTCGCGCACCAGTTTGCCCCGCACTTTGATCTTGGCGTAGTCAGCATTCTTGGCCGGTAGAGGAAGAGGGGAAACCGACAACACCTCCGTTTTGACGAGAACCGATTCACCGCGTTTCTGGTCAAAGCGGAAACTGACAATGAGTGTATGGCGCGGCTCGATGTCGTAAATCCTGCACCAGGAATCCAGCCCGCCGCCCCCGTACCACTCCTGGCCTTGCAGGCGCAGCACACTCATCGTCTTGTCCACATTCATCCCAGGCGTCACGAAAAGCAAGCGGATGGACAGTTCCGCAGTCTGGGGACGAGCAGCGATCTTGTCGCCCAAGGGGGAAACAAGGCCGCAAAGCAAAATAGCAGATGAGACAGAATCGAACATGGTGGCTCTCCTGTGCGCCCGACAATGGAGTTCATTTGCGCCGCAGCCTCTCGCGACGCTACACCGTACATCCAGGTGCGGGCCGCAGCGCAACTTCAACGCAAGTTCGGCTCCCACTTGCGCGCCATTCACCCCATCGGGCGAAATCGTGTCGCCGAACGACCAAGCTCAGCAGCGGCGGCCGCGCTACGAGCCGTCATGTCAGGGAGGGCCGGGATCGCGGCCGCCGTCTGCTGCAGCGGCTGGTTCGCTGCGGCGCCGGGGAAGCCCCGTCCCCAACCCGCCAGGAACTTGGGGCTGGTCGGGCGCTGGGACTGGCAGTATTGTATCCCTCGGCGTTCGGTGTCGATG
>JAANMX010001641.1_pt1 | contig 24827 bp, 17 predicted proteins | sample 7279681 | NCBI WGS metagenome assembly JAANMX01 (sample SAMN14094542, study PRJNA606508) | bioreactor metagenome | isolation source: A lab-scale SPAN reactor treating ammonium-rich wastewater day 351 | place: Ireland: Galway | collected 2018-01-01
CTGTTTGCGCAAAAATAAGGTGATACATATGGTGCGGTTTGCAACCGCACTTTCACCCGAAGAAGTGCGGTTGCAAACCGCACCTACTCCATACGCTAAAAAAATCGACCCTATGGTTCGTAGACCTGTTCGCTGGTTTCACTTCGACAGGCTCAGTACAAGCGATACGCCTCGAAGACTCGGCTACCCTTCGACAGGCTCAGGCGGCGTCCTGAGTTTATCGAAGGGACATCGCTCAACCGACGCTCACTGGTCCGATCCGAACGCAACACTTGTGGCTTTGCCACCCTATTCCGTACCAGCGAGGAACTAACGCACAAGCGTTAGCCGGTCGGCCAACAATCTGAAACGTGAAACGTGAGGTGTCGTCACCCGATCTCACGTCTCACGTCTTCACGTCTCACGTCTTCACGTCTCACGTCTTCACGTTTCCCCACGCAAATCGTGGCTGCGCCACCTTACGTTTTACGGCATCACAGTACGCTGGAAGATCAGCTTCACATTCGTATGGATGGTGTGGAAGGGTTGATCCGGTGTGCCTAGCCCCATCCCCTGCATAATATCGCTGGGCAATCCCTCAATTTTGGCGTTGTAGGCATTGCCTGCCATATACATCGGATAGTTATAGGCGTAGTCCGGGGGCGTTTTGTCCTCGGTAACACCAGAAGCGCTGCCGCCTTCCCACAAAATCGTCACAGGCGCGCCCACTATCCGGTTGCCGCCCTCGTCCACGGCTTCCACGTAAATGTGATGCTTGCCGCCGCCCTCCTGCTCGTTTTCCCACTTGGCCTCGATCAGCCGCCAGAAGGGCTGACCCGGCGCGACGCTGGCGTCGGCCACATTCATCCCCAATTGACTCAGACGCCCATCCCAGGCCCGGGGTGGCAGGGCAGGCATAGAGGCAGCCTGCGCCTCCTGCTTCTGCGCTGCTGGCTCGGCCTGCCGCTGCACAATCACAGGCACGGGCGTGGGCGGAAGCGGCGTGTTGGTGGGCACGAGTGTAGGCGTCGATGTGGGGGTCACAGTTGGCGTGGCCGAAGGAATCGGTGTATTGGTGGGATAGGGTGTGTAAGTAGCAGTCGGCTGGACACCTTCCAGGGCCAGGGAAATCACCTGATTGTCACCTTCTGTGCTGCGCAGTGTGACCAGCGCGCCCTCATTGCCCCGCTGCTCCAGCGCCCCAGCCACACTGGACGAGATGCTGGCCGCGTCGCCTTCACTCACCTCACCCGCGCTCAACAGACGACCCAAGGCCGCCGGCGCAGCCACCCCAAAGAGATAGATGAGAATCAGCACCAGCAGAGCCAGACGCAATTTGGCCCCCAAACTCAGACCCGTAAACCAGAGACCAATCCCCCCGGTGCGCGGGCCTTCCTCTGCCTGGGGACGATAGGCCGCGGCCCGCCGCCGCTGGGTGGAGAGGGTGGGCGGCTGGTTGTAGCCAGCCTGGGGTTGGCCCTCGCCGGGGAAAGGCGTCGCGGGGGTCATGCCCGGATCACCCATGCGCTGACTCAACAGACGGCTCAAACTCATCGAGAGAGAGGGGATGCGCATCATCAGCGCTTCCAAATCCTCCCGGCCAATAGTCAGCAGATCGACTTCCGTCTCGGCGTAGGCGCTCTGCCCTTGCAATTGATTGCTCAGCACAGACTGTTCGCCCAGAATCTCGCCTTCGCCCAGCACCCAACTATTGCTGCCGGCCAGGGGCTGCATACGCACATGTCCCCGCTCCACCAGATAGAGCATCTCGCCCGGTGTGCCCGCCCGGAAGATCATCTCGCCGGGGCGGAAGCGGGTGGGGCGCAGACTGGACACAACCGCCTTCAGGTCGTGGCTGCTCAGGTTTGCCAGCAGAGGGAAGCGGCGGTAATGGTTTTCGTCCACAGAATCTTCCTGGGCCGAAAGCCGGGAAGCAACCACCTGATTCAGTGTCGAACCGATGGCCGGGTACAGCCCTACCAGTTCGTCCAGGTCTGTCTTGTAGAGAACCCACAGGTTCGTGTTGCGGGTAGCGACGGCGTTGTCTGTGCGATTTCTGCCCGTCAGCAGACTTATCTCGCCAAAATAGCCCCCTGCGCCAACCCGGTCCAACTCCTCCACAATGCCGTGGGCATTTTCAATCGTCATCTCCGCTTCGCCCGCGTCCACCAGATAGAGCGCGTCCCCCGGCTCACCGGTCCGGTAGATGGGTTCCCCCGCGGGGACGTGATTCAGCACCAACCGTTGGGCAATGGCCTGGAGATTCTCCGGCGACATCTGGGCAAAGATGGGCGTCTGGGCCAGCCGAATCACTGCCTGGGTCTGGTCGCTGCGGCTCAGACGGCTGCGCACACGGCGGCCCAGTGCCCGGCGCAAGGCGGGAAAGTGGCTGCCCAGGCGGTGATAATCCTGGGTAGGCAAGACCCACACCAGACTGGGCCGCGCCGCATAGGCGCTTTCGGTATAATTTTTGTTGGTCAGCAGAGGCAGGATGCCGAGGATGTCCCCGTTCTGTACGGGCTGGGCCTCTGCGCCGGGCTGTTCCGGGCGAATCTCCAGGCTGCCTTCTTCCATCAGCAGCAGACCCACAGGTGGCTCGCCGGCGCGGAAGAGAAATCCACCGGCCTCCACCGGGCGGGGATGCAGGGCCCGGGCCAGGGCGCGCAACACATTGCGCGGCAGATCGCCCAGCAGTGGGCTCTCGGCCAGACGCCCCACCAGATAGTCTTCCATCTGGACCAGATGCTCGCCAAAGTTGCGGCTCAGGGTAATGCCGATCTTCGGCTTCTGTTTGAGCAGCCCCCGCAGCGCGTCATCCCGCAGACTCCACAGTTCCAATTCTGTGGCCGCCTGGGCACCCATTGTGTGGTCCAGCCCGCGCAGAAATTCGGCTTCGCCCAGCAGACTGCCTGGGCCGAGGGTTGCCAGCGCCATGCCACTATCGGACAGCAGACGCACAAATCCGCTCTGCACCATCAATAGCGCTTCGCTGGCTTCTCCCGCGCTGTAAACCTTGCCGCCTTTGGCTTTGCTCTCCTGACGCAGGACACCGGCAATCTGGGCCAGTTCCTCCTCCGTCAGGTCCGCAAAGAGCGGCACATTACGAATGAAATCGATCTTCACGCGATCTCCTTATGGGTCGAGCGGTTTTGATTCCGGCAGCCCTTTGGAGGACCCAGGCCGCACATCCAGACCATTGTACCCCAACTTTCCCTACCCGATTCTACCGATTCCCCGACAAAAAGCAGACGATTGGCTGTCTGCATGAGAGAATTCTCAATAAGTGCGCTGGAAAATAACCGTCCAGCTAAAATGGCCGTAGCAGCCATTGGCCTTGATAAAGGCGTCGCAGGTGGGTCCATCTTTGCAGAAGCGCCCCTGAATCAAAAAGTGATGGGGAATGGCATAGGGCTTGGCGGTCAACCCTTTGGCCAGATCGCTGGAAACCTCCCGGCCATCTGTATCTTTGGCAACCACAATATCGTCCCCATCCACATTAATGTCGTATTGCGCCACGCCAGGGCCTTTTTCCCCGGTCACATGAAATTCGTTGCGATAGACGCCCCGTACCGTCACCCCATCCAGCCGGTTGCCCGCCGCGTCCAGTGTAATGACGTGCAGCTCCTGCTTTTCACCGCAATTGACCGACTCCCCGCTCAGGAAGCCGCCATTCTCCTCCACATCCCACAGGTGTTGCTCCACCAGCCGGAAATCGACGCCGGACGGCGCAGGGACGGGTGTATTGGTTGGCTGGGCCGGCGCGGCTGTGGCTGTGGGCGGCGCAGCCGGCGCTTCGGCCACGGCAATGGCGCTGGTGTCCCCACTCGTCGTGACCAGCGGACCGTAGACCCATCCGTTCCCGCCGCTGACAAGGGCGATCTGCCACCAGTCCCCGCCCCCATTCTTGCCGGTTATGCGGGCGGCCTCCCCAGCGTTCAGCGCGCCCACAACGGGATAGTTCGTCCCTGGCCCGCCGCGCACATTCATCGCCGACTGGCTGCGCACTTCGGCAGCCGGCACAGGCGTCGCCGTAGCCGGTTCTGGGGTGGCAGTGGGCGCTTCGGCTGTGGCTGTCGCAACTTCGGGCGTAGGCGTCGGCTTTTCCGGCTGGGGTGTGGGGGTGGGCTGGGCCTGGGCCACAGGTGGGGCCGTGGGCTGGGCCTGCTGAAGTAGCCCCCGCGAGCGGGCATAGCGCTCAATCGAGGCGGAGTTCAGCCCCAAAGCCAGGGCCAACCGGGTCAGGGCATCCCCATTGGCAGTATCCCCACCACTGATGGTAGTTTCGGCAGTCAGAATCAGCAACTGATTGGGGTTGGGCGCTGGCAGATTATCCAGGCTGGCCCGCGCCCCGGCCAGGTCACCGCTGGACTGATACTCCTGGGCGATGCGTTGGGTGGCCCTGGTTAAATCCTGATTGCCCGATTCTGCGCTGGACGGACCACACCCAGCGAGCAAACCGAGCATCAACAGCAGTATAAGCAGGGGGGAGAGCCGGGCCAGGAGGGGGTATCTGGCCGACTGTACATCCGCAACAGCCTCTTTTCCCGATAGCCAGGAAAGAGCCGTCTGGTGGATTCTATCTTTCATTAGGTTTTTCTTGCCACTCGTAGCCCGCACCCGAACGGCGGGCCAAACAGATAACCGCCTGATGATAGCAAAGCCCGCCAGAATCCGGGAGTTTTCAGAGGACGGGTTTTCAAATCCGCCGCCATATTTCCCGACAACCAACTCTCTGCTATAATCCATTCAGGTCGGGCACAACAACGGCCTGCCATCGCTGAGCAGACCGTTGCTTGCCATTCAGTGCCGAAGGTGGGACTCGAACCCACACGGGTCACCCCACACGAGTTTGAGTCGTGCGCGTCTGCCAGTTCCGCCACTTCGGCATCCCGGACAGTATACGTTCGATGGCCGAAATCGTCAAATCTGACCCTGAAATCATTCAACAAAGAGAAGATGGATCAGGAACTTCTGATTGAACGCTCGCTCAATGGCGATCTGGAGTCGTTCAATCATCTCATTTTGGAATACCAGAATCTGGCCTATAGCGTCGCCTATCGGCTGCTGACCGATGCAGAATCGGCAGCCGACGCGGTGCAGGACAGCTTCATCAAGGCATACCGGGCACTGGAGAGCTTTCGCGGGGGCAGCTTTAAAAGCTGGCTGATGCGGATCGTCACCAACACCTGTTATGATGTCCTGCGCGCCCGCAAACGGCGACGGACAGTGAGCCTGGATGATCTGCCCGTGGAAGAAGAGTATGTCAGCCAGTTGATCGATGGCCGGGAATCGCCGGAGCAGGCAGTGGAGCGCCAAGAGCTGCAACAGCTACTCGAAGCCGCCATCCGTTCCTTGCCCGACGATCAGCGCACGGTGATTGTCCTGTGTGATGTCCACGGCTACGCCTACGAAGAGATTGCCGAGATGACCGGCGTGGCAATGGGGACTGTCAAATCGCGTATCAGCCGGGCCAGAGGCAGGGTGCGCGGCTACCTGGCAGAGCATCCGGAACTTTTGCCCCCTGCCTTTCGTCCTAAAATTGAGTAGTCCATTGCGGGATTCCAGCCGCATACCCGCCGGGGGTGGCGGTGAAACCCAGTCTTATTGAGCTATGAATCGCTTTTCGCACACACCAATTGATGACGAACTGCTGTCGGCCTATATCGATGGCCTGCTAACAGCCGAGGAAACGGCCCGGGTAGAAGCGGCTGTATTGGCTGATCCTGTCCTGGCTTGGGAGATGGAGAGCTTACGTCAGACGGTTAAGCTGGTCCGGGATCTGCCGCCGATTGCCCTTCCCCGTTCATTCGTTCTGGCCGAGGAGCAGGTGGCCGATGTGCTGGCTGAACGTCGCGCCCGCCACGCCGCGTCGGCCCCTGTGCCTGCGCCTCGTCGCCCCGCCCCGCCGCCCCGCCCCACTGGCTGGCAGGATTTTCTGGCCTTCTTTAATGCAGGCAATCTGCTGCTGCGTAATGCAGCCGCGGTGGCCGCGCTTTTGCTTGTGGTGGTGCTGGTCACCTCTCCAGCCGGCCCGGCGATGCGGGGGGATAGCGCGACGCCGCCAGCCATTCAACAGCCCCCAGCCGGGGTGGCCAGCCAGACCGAGCCAGCGGCCCTGTCGAGAGCCGAGGCCAACCCCAGCGCCGCTGCGTCCGATAGCGCGGCCAAAGCGGCCCCCGTTGCCCAGACAGAACCAGCCGGGGAGCCTGCGGGTGCCGCCCCGGCGGAAACTGTGGCCCAGCCCGCGCCCAAGCAGCCTGAATCTGCGGCAATGGAGAGCAGCGCTCCATCCGCTATGCGCTCGGCCCCCGCGGCAGGGGGTATTGGTGGCGGGCTGGATTCCGGCCCGATGGCAATACAGGCGCTCCCCGCCAATGAGTTCCCCCCCCCAGAGAGCGGTGTGGCTGCTGCTCCCCGGACGAGTGACCCGAACTTTGCGGCCCAGCGCGCCGGTGAACCGGCGGCCTTTGAGGCCGCGCCTATGGACGCAGCCCCAGATGCGCCTGTGGCAGAAGAGAGCGCTGCTGACGCAGCCCCCCAGGAGGAAGTTGTGGTGGCCGAATCTGTGGCAGAGCCAGCGGTTGAGCCAGTGGCAGAGCCATTAGAAGAGGCTGCAATTGAGGAAGCCCCAGACCCGCAGCCGCAGTCGGTGGCTGATATGAGCCGGTGGTCTTTCTGGTTTCTGGCCCAGGCTGCACTTGGCGGGCTGGTTGTACTGCTGGGTATTTTCTGGCTGCGTAGCCGATAGTCACCCCTCCCATATTCACGAATTCTCCATGCCCGAACTGCCCGAAGTTGAAACGTATGTGCGGGAGCTGAAGCCCCAGTTAGTTGGCAAACAGATTGTGGGAGGTCAGGTTTTCTGGCCGCGCATCATCGCCCAGCCGGACCCACCCCTCTTTCTGCAACTGATCCGGGGAGAGCGCTTTGACACTTTTGGGCGTCGGGGCAAGTATATGCTCCTGGGGCTGGAGAGTGGCGATACGCTGATCATCCACCTGCGTATGACCGGCGAAGTCCGGGTACATCCCCCCCAGGTGGAAGCCGACAAGCATACCCACCTCTTGCTGGAACTGGAGAGCGGCGAGCGGCTGCACTACCGGGACCCGCGCAAATTTGGCCGTCTCTGGCTGGTGGCGGATGTGGAAGGTGTGGTAGGCAAACTGGGGCCAGAACCCCTCGGCCCGGAGTTTAGCCCTACCGCTCTGGCGGGGAAGTTGGCCGGGCGGGGGGCATCTATCAAAGCGCTGTTGCTGAACCAGACTCTGCTGGCCGGGGTGGGCAATATCTATGCGGACGAAGCGCTCTTTCTGGCTGGGATCGATCCCCGGCGGGCAGGGGGGGAACTCTCGTCGGTGGAGGTGGAACGCCTGCACGGGGCGGTGATCGCTGTGCTGCGGGCCGGTATCGAAGGCCGGGGCAGCAGCCTGCAAAACTATGCACCGCCCAGCGGGGAAAAGGGGGCGTTTCAGGAGCAGCATCAGGTCTTTCGGCGCACAGAGCAGCCCTGCCTGCATTGCGGCACCCCCATCCGGCGGATTGTGTTGGCCCAACGCAGCACCCACTTCTGCCCCCGTTGCCAGGTCTAGCGAGGAAGGCTTTCCCCCGCCAGCCCCTGAAATTTGACGCTCCTCTTCTCTCTCTGCTATACTATTTTTTATGTCTGTGACCGGAAGTTATGTGGTCGCAGATTCCTGGGGCTGTAGCTCAGCTGGGAGAGCGCTACAATCGCACTGTAGAGGCCAAGGGTTCGAATCCCTTCAGCTCCACTCATAGAGACGGTATGCGGTAGAGAAAAAATGTAAGTGATGCGGCGCAAAAGGCCGTAAATTTGACAAAAATTTCCGCGTCAACGATACTATACCCGACACGGGTATAAACTGACATTTTTCCGCCCTGTCACCCGGTCATTTTGTCACCTTGTCAAGTATAAATACTTGGGGCTATAGCTCAGCTGGGAGAGCGCTACAATGGCATTGTAGAGGTCAAGGGTTCGAATCCCTTTAGCTCCACTCAGGAAACCGCTCTTTAAGGAGCGGTTTTTTGTTCTGTTCTCTGTTTGCGTCAAAAGGCCTCCCCCGGTTATGATGGGCGTAGCCGACCTAAACTGTTTAGGCAGTTGCTTCCCCCGCCCCAGTCAACCACAACTGCTGAACCGGCCCAGAAAGGATCCCCCGATTGAGTATCCGAACCCGCCGCGCACCGGATCAGTTGCGTCCGTGCGCATTTGAACTGGACTATCTTCTGCATCCTGCCGGCTCTGTGTTGATCAGTATGGGCAATACGAAAGTCCTCTGTTCCGCCTCCATCGACGAGATGCTGCCGCGTTGGCTGCACAAATCCACTGCCCGCCACGGCTGGGTGACTGCCGAATATGCCATGCTCCCCGGCAGCACAACTGAACGTACCCAACGGGAAACTACCCGGCCCAAAGGAAGAACCCAGGAGATCACCCGACTGATCGGGCGCAGTCTGCGTTCGTCGGTGGACCTGGAGAAGTTGGGGCAGCGCCAGATTATTGTAGATTGCGACGTTTTGCAGGCCGATGGGGGCACCCGCACCGCGTCGGTCACCGGTGGCTTTGTGGCGCTGGCTCTGGCTATCCATCAATTGCAGAAGAAGGGGACTGTCCCGCCGGGAACACTCAAACGGGCTGTGGCGGCTGTCAGCGTGGGCCTGGTGGATGGCAAGGCCATTCTGGACCTGGACTACGCGCTGGACAGCAACGCGGATGTAGACCTGAATGTGGTGATGACCAGTCGAGGCGAGTTCATTGAAATGCAAGGGACAGCCGAAGGAAACCCGTTTAGCCGTAATGCCTTGAATGGGATGTTATTGTTGGCCGAGACAGGAATCAACGAACTCCTTGCCAAACAACAGGACGCTTTGCTTTCCCGGGGTATTGTGTGGCCGGGGGTTGCTTGATCGGGCAGTTTCATCGGATCTTTTCAGCGGTATTGGAGCTTTGTTTTGAGCAAAAAGAAGCGAGTCACCCTGCGCGACGTGGCGCGGCAGGCCGGGGTCTCCCCGACGGCTGTCTCCTTCGCCTACAACGCCCCCCATCAATTGAGCCAAATCACTCGAGAACGGATTCTGGAGACTGCCGACGCATTGGGCTATCAGCCCCACCCCGTGGCCCGAACCCTGGCCACAGGGCGCACCAATACCATCGGGCTGGTGATGCCCACGGGTCTGGACTGGATTCTGCACGATCCCCTCTTTAGCCTGATTTTGGGCGAAATCGGGAGCGTGTGCGATGAAGAGAAGATGCGTATTCTGATTGTGCCCGCGGCTGGAGATATTTCGCCGGGGATGTTGGCAACGATTGCTGCGGATGGTTTTGTGCTCTTCAGCATTCACCGGGACCACCCCCTGGGCAGAGTGGTGGAGCGCACCAACCGCCCGCTGGTGATGATCAACGGCGACGAAAACCTGGCCGCACCGATGTTCAATGTGGATGATGTGAAGGGTGCTTACATAGCCTGCCAGCATTTGCTGGAGAAGGGCCATCGGCGGATCGCTGTGGGGACGATTGGCCCTCGGGAGGATGGGGTGGTCATTCCCGTCTATGAACGGCGTATGCAGGGCTACCAGGCAGCTGTTCGGGATGCCGGACTGCCGCCTTCTACCCTGCGCCCGGTCTTTATTCGTGGGCTGATGTCTATGGGCACCGAATCCTTCGAGAAAATCTGGTCATTGAATCCTCGCCCGACCGCCGCGCTCTGCGTGAGCGATGTGCGGGCACTGGCTGTCCTCAACGGGGCGCGCAAGGCCGGTGTCTCTGTGCCAAATGATCTGGCCGTAGTAGGCTTTGATAACCTCCCGGAGTCGGCCGTCTCTACCCCACCCCTGACGACGCTTAGCCAGGACCTGCCTGGCCGGGTGCGGCTGGCCTTAAGCACGCTTTTTGCGCTGATTAACGACGAGAACGCCGATGATTCTCCGCCGCCCCCCCACATCAATCCGCTGGAATTGCTGGTGCGGGAGAGTACATAAAAAATGGGATGATGGGATGATACCTGTCACCCCATCATCTCGTCACCCCATCCCCGTTTCCTTCCCCAGAGCGCCACTCCACCGGCCAGCATCCCCGGCAGCCAGATGGTTGCCACCACCAGCCCGGTCAACCCAATCACAGAAATAATCATCACCGGCAGGCGCGCGAGGGTATCAGCGATGATATTGGCTGCCAGGGGCCCCAGGCAGACGAAGGGCAGCACCCAGCGGGTAAAGCGGCTCCAGGGGAGCAGGCTGGCGGGCAACACAGCCCAGAGCACGTACCAGTGCTGAAACCAGAAGCTGCCTACGGTCAGATAGAGCATTGCCACCAGCAGCGCCAGCCCCCACAATTGCGGGTTTGCTCCCTGGCGGACCAGGCGATTGCGCCAGAGCAGCCAGGCCGGGACAAGCACCCCCAGCAGGGCATAGGCATAGGTGGGCATCTGAATAATATAGAAGCGCACAAACTCTTTGGGCAGCCGATAGCCCAGAAGAGGCAGCAGCCGATCCACAAATTGGGAGGGGGAATTTGCCACGTACAAGACCCGCTCGCCGAGCATCCGCGGCAGGGTCTGCCAGCCGCCCAACGGCTGATAGAGTAGCCAGGAGAGCGGCAAGAGCAGGACCCCAGCGCCCAACCCCGCCAGCAACGCCCGCTTCAGACCGATCTGCCGCCAGAGCCACAGCCCCAGCACGGGTGCCCAAATCAGGCTGGTCAGTTTGACGTGGGCGCTCAACCCCAGGAGCAGAAAAGCCAATACCCAGCGCTGCCGTTGGGCTGCCCAGAAGGTGAGCAGCAGCAGCAGCAGCATTGGCCCGTCGTTGTGCCCCCCCACAGCCGAAGAGAGCAGCATTGCCGGGTTCCACAGCCAGACCAGCAGCGCGCACAAGCCCCAGCCCGGTCGCTCTCTTTGAACCAGCCCGTAGATCAGCCAGCCTGTCAGCCCGGCCAGCAGAATCCCCAGCAGCCGGTAGCCCGTCACCCAGGCCATCAGCGCCCGGCAGGCCACCGGCGATTGCGGGCAATCGGATGCCCCCACGGGGAGGGCGCGGTTGGCCCCCAGCCAGCGGTTGACCAGCCAGGAGACGCCGGCGCTGGGGTATTCCCAGAGAGGGCCGTAGGTGTCCACATTCTCCTTCCAGGCGGTGTAGGCGTAGAAGGCCATGCGGGGCGCCTCTTTCGGCGTCACCGCCAGGGGAGAGAGACCCTTCTCCACCTGCAAACGCCCCCGATAGATGTAATCGTAGATGTCGTGGGAATCACCGCTGGGGGTGGCCCACAGGAGGAGAAGCGACGCCGCCAGCCAGACAAAAACAACGACAAGCGGAAGTAGGACCGCAGATTTCGCAGAGGTCGCAGATTTACGCAGAATAAATCCCTTCGACAGGCTCAGGACGCCGCCGTGCAAATCCTTCCCATCCGTGTCAATCCGTGTTCCCTTTTCTGGCTCACAACTCTCCGCGCTTCCTCCGCTTCTGTGCTGTGAAACTTTTCCCAGCGCCAGCAGATACGCGCCAAAGAGCAGCCCGTAGACCGCCAGATGAACCCACAAATTGGAGAGGATTGCTTGCTGGGGAGGATACCAGCCGCCCCGGGGCCATTGCAGACTGGCCCCCAGAGGATAGCGCCAGGCCAGCCAGCCATAGGCCAGGAGGGAGAGCAGCCCCAGCCCGCCCAACCGGGCCAGGGGAGAGAGACGGGCGGGTTTCACAGACTCCACCGCACGCCGCAGTGTTGACAGGGCCAGGGCGCCGGGCTTTCCCCGGAGACAGCCCCGCGCAACGCCTGATAGCGCTCCCCGTGCCAGACTTCGGCCAGGGGCTTTTCAAAGACATTGCCCAGCACAATCCCTGGATAGTCGGGCGCGGCAAAGGGGGCGATGCAGCAGGGCAGGGCGTTGCCGTTGGCGGTAATATACATCAGCGTCCACGGACGCAGACAGCCCTGCCAGGGGTGATTCCCTTTGACGGCCACACTTTCGTGGGGCGTCGTCGCGCCGGAAGCCCGGAAGGTCATCCCAAAGGATTGGGCCATCTCTTCACATTGCAAAATCAGCCCGGCCTGCACCTCTTCCAGCGTGCCGTAGAGGGATTGCTCAACGGTCATCGTTGTATCCTCGGCCAGATGCTCGCCGCTGCCAAAGTAGACCAGCCGCTGCAAATAGACTTCGGCCACGCCGATCTCTGCGCCCAGCCGCACAAAATCGGGCAACTGGTGGATGTTCTCCTGCATCCCCACCAGCCAGAGCGAGAGCCGGGGGGTGGTCCGTCCGCCGTGGCGCTGGACAAAGGCGCGCAGATTCTCCAGGATGCGGGGCAGGGCGTCGATCCCGCGCAGCTTTGCATAGAGTTCCGGTGTCACCCCGTCGATGGAGACCCGCAGCTCATCCAGCCCGGCTTCCACCAGCGCATCGCCCCGCTTCTGGTCCAGCAGCACCCCATTTGTGTTAAAGAGGACGTGGCTGCCCCGCTCTTTCAGATGGCGCACAAAACGGGGCAGTTCCCGGTTGAGCAGGGGTTCGCCGATGCCGTGGAGAACCGCCCGTTCGATGTGGGGCACCTGATCCACAATGCGCCGGAAGTCGTCCCACTTCAGATGATTTTTTGCTTCGAAGGGCAAAAAGTGGTCGTAGGTGAGGGGGCACGAAATACAGAAAGAGTTGCAGCGGTTCGTGACTTCGATATACAGCTGGTCGGGTGGAGGCGGTGTAGCCGTGCGCGTCTTCAGTTCGATGATTTCCATAGGATAGAGTTTTCTCCGGGCGACCCGTTTCGGAAAGGTGAGTCGTGAACAGGTGCGATTGACCGAATCACCGCACGTTTCACCTTTCATGCCTCCTCCACCAACCCTCACGCCTCGGGCAGATACCACCCCACTGTCTTGCGTTTGGGCAGAAGCCACTCCTGGGCCACCCGCTGCACATCCGCCCCGGTGACCGCCACCAGATTGTCCAGCCAGGCGGCGAACCAGTCCGTGTCGGCAATCATATCGCTGAAACCCAGCCAGGCCGCCTGGTTGCTTACACTTTCGCTGCTATAGGCAAACTGGGCTTTGGTCTGTTTGATGGCTTTTTCCAATTCCGCAGCGGTCACGCCGTCGGTCTGGATTTTTTGAATTTCGCTCCAGATGGCATCTTCCACCTGCTGATGGGTGACATTGCGGGCCAGTGTGGCCCGGAAGGAGACGAGATAGGGGTCGATGGTGGGCATAAAGCTACAACCCACACCCACAGCCAGTTCCTTGTCCACCAGGGCCCGGTAGAGCCGGTTGCTGCGGTTGGAAGAGCTGCCCCCAAAGAGACCCATTCCCTTAGCTCCGCCCAGAATCGCGTCCAGCACAGTCATCGGGAAGAAGTCCGGGTGGCGGGCGTTGGGGCCGGGGAAGACCATTTGCAGATAGCTGGTGCGATCCGCCCCGCGCAGAAGGACACGGCGCTCGGCCAGCTGAGCCGGTTCGCGCGCGCGCAAAGGGGTCAAATCCGGTCCCCGTTCCAGGCTGCCGAAGTACTGCTCAATTTTTGCCAGCATCTCGGCTGTATTGAAGTCACCCACAGCCACGGCGGTGGCGTTGTTGGGGGTGTAAAAAGTGCGGTAGTGGCTGTAGAGATCGTCCCGTGTCATCGTCAACAGGTCTTCCCGCCAGCCGATAATTGGGTGCTGGTAGCTGTGGGCCTGAAAAGCCACGGCCTGCACTTCTGTGTCCAGCAGCCAGCGGTAGCTGTTCTCGCTGCCCTCCCGCTCGCTGATGATGACCGTGCGTTCAGGTTCGATCTCCTCCGGGTCGAAGATCGCATTGGCCATGCGGTCGCTCTCCACGTCCAGGGCCAGTTCGATCCGATCCGACGGAAAAGTCTCAAAATAGGTGGTCCAGTCCTGCCCGGTCATCCCGTTGAAGTGGCCGCCGGCCCGGGCCACTACTTTGTCAAATTCGCCCTGGGGGTAGCGTTCGCTGCCTTTGAAGAGCATATGCTCCACCCAATGGCTGATGCCGGTCAAGCCCGGCGTCTCGTTGCGGCTGCCCACCCGGTAGAATACCCAAAAGCTGGCGACCGGGGCCTGGTGGGTCTCCTGCAAAATCACCCGCAGCCCGTTGTCCAGGGCCGTAATCGTCAAGCCATTTTCATTCGTTGTAGCCATTGCTTCCATTTCCTCGGCCCACAGCCCGATAGATAAAACCCAACCCTGTCATCTGGTCGGGGTTGTAGATGTTGCGCCCGTCCACCAGAATCGGCTGGGCCATTGCCTCTTTGACCCGGCGCATATCCAAATGTTTGAATTCGTCCCATTCGGTGACGACGAGCAGGGCATCCACACCTTCGGCCAATTCGTAGACATCCTCAGCCAGCCGCAGCCGGGGATTCATTTTGCCGGCGTGGACCATCGCCACCGGGTCGTAGCCGCTGACGTGTGCGCCCTCGTTCTGCAACAGATGGGCGATCTCCATAGCCGGGGCCTCGCGCAGGTCGTCGGTGTTGGGTTTGAAGGCCAGCCCCAGCAGACCGATGCGTTTGTCCTCCAGTTTGCCACCCAGGAGGTTGCGCAGGGTAATCACCGCCCAGCGCCGGGCGTCCCGGTTGATCTCCATCACCGCCCGCAGGAGGGAGGGGTGGCTGCCCTGGACCAAGGCCATATGTTCCAGCGCCTTCACATCTTTGGGAAAACAGCTTCCGCCATAGCCCAGCCCGGCGTTGAGAAAGTGGGGGCCGATGCGCTTGTCGTAGCCCATCCCCGCGGCCACCTCGCGCACATCCGCGCCCAGCTTTTCGCAGATGGTGGCGATTTCGTTGATGAAGCTGATACGGGTCGCCAGAAAGGCGTTGCTGGCGTATTTGATCATTTCGGCGGTGCGCAGGTCGGTGACGAGTATGGGTGCGCGCAGAGGCAGGTGCAGTTGGGCCACTTTCTCGGCAGCTTCCGGGTTCAGGCTGCCCAGCACCACCCGGTCCGCGGCCATAAAGTCGGCGATAGCCGAGCCTTCCTTCAGAAATTCCGGGCAACTGACCACGGCAAAGTCGATGGGCGACGGCTGCTTGCGGCTGATGATGTCGGCCACCCAGTCGCCGGTGCCCACCGGGACAGTGCTTTTGTTGACGACGATCAGCGGGTGGTCCATCGTCTCGGCGATGCTCTCGGCGGCCATGCGCACATAGCGCAGGTCCGCCTCGCCGTCCACACCGCTGGGCGTGCCCACGCAGATAAAGACGAAATCGGCGTCGGCCAGGGCTTCGTCGTAGCTGGTGGTAAAGTGCAGACGGCCCGCCTTTACATTGCGCTGGATCAGTTCGCTCAGCCCCGGCTCGTAGATGGGCGTCTCGCCCCGTTTCAGCATCGCGATCTTCTCTGCGCTGATGTCGATGCAGGTGATTTTGTTGCCCAGATTGGCAAAACAGGTGCCGGTGACAAGACCGACGTAACCGGTGCCGGCGACGGCGATATTCTTCATTGGATATCCTCTACATTTTCCTCGTTGGGTCTGGCAAGCTGGGCAGCCAACTCTTCCACCTGGGCCAATGGCAGCGACGTCACATCGGCGATCAGAGCGTTATCAAAGCCCCGTCCTAGCATAGAAAGCGCGATCCCCCGCGTGCGGGCTTCTTCTTGCAAACGCGCTTCCTCACGTATTTCCTTACGCACCTCCTCACGTATTTCCTTACGCGCTTCCTCACGTGCTTCCGCGTAAATTTTCTGCCTCTCCCGTTCTCGTGCGGCAACCAACATACTTTTTACCTCCTCGCTTGAGCGATAGACCTCTTCCCAAGAGGCGTATTCGTCGGGTTGAATATAGCCACGAAAGGCCAACTGTCTGAACCAATTAAAAAAGAACGCCGCCGCCTGCTTATCCTCCTCGTTATCGAAGAGATCTCGAAATTCCTGGGTCAACAGGTCAATGTCGTAATGGGATTCGGCCAGAAAAAGAGTAGAAACGATATTGCCTATCCCCAGCAACTGCTCCTCGCTGTACTCGTTCTCGGCAATTTTGAAATAGCGATAGTGCGGGGCATAGTCGCCCAGGGCGGGGACAGGCTCAATGAGATCGTTCATATCCAGAGCGGCGCTCCAGCGTCCTTCCCCATTGTACAACACAATCGGGAAAATAGGAGGCAATTTGCGTACATTTTTGCCCGCAGCCACCAAATCCATATAGAAATTGGTGACGTAATTGAGTACGCGCAGGGCCATCATCCGGTCCACCGTAGACTGAAACTCCAGCAGGATGTAGATGTAGAGTTCGCCTTTGCCAAAGGGCAGCCGGTAGATAAGATCGCTCTCGCTCTCTTTGTAATGTTCCGAGACGAAGGATTTGTCCACTCTCTCGGCCTGGGAAAAATCCACCTGCCGCACCCAGGGCTGATCGACAAAGCTTTCCATCAACTGGCGGAAGATCGTTGGGTTGGAAAAGAGCCGTTTGTAGCCGCTGTCGTGCATCGTCGCCATCGCTTCCCTACTCCTTTGGAATCTGGCCTGCTGCCTCTTTGGCCGCGCCAAAATCTCCCCACGACAACTGCTCGCGCCAGAAAAACCAGGCGCCCACGGCTGTCACAGGAACCCAAAGGGCTACGTGCAAGACGGCGGTGTAGGCCGCGGCCAGGTCCCGGCCCACCCCGTAGGCGACGAGGGTTTCGATACCCGGCGTGTCAAATGTGCCCACATAACCCGGCGCAGAGGGCAGGGTCGTCGCCAGATTGACAATGCCGTTCATCAGCATCAGGGCCAGAAAGCTGACGCTGAAATCGAAGGCGTGCATCACAAACCAATATTTCACCGTCTCCATCAGCCAGACGAAGATACTGGTCAGAAAGATCATCCCCACATCTCGCGGGCTGCTCAGGCTGCGAATCCCCTCCATAAAACGCTGGAAGATATCGTCGGTGCGGGCACGCAGCGCGTCGGGCAGCAGCCGACCGGCGAACCAGCCATAGAGCCGGGTCATTAGCGCGGGCTGGCTGGCCATCCAGATAAAAACAGCCGTTGCCAGCACCAGCAGCACTGTCAACACCACCACAAACTGGCTGTAGGCCGCGGGGATGGGGGCAAAGGGCAGGGCCAGGAAGACGAAAAGCAGCATCACCAGCCCGTCAAAGATGCGCTCGATGATGACCGTCGTCAGGCTGGACGCCATCGGGACATCCTCTTTGCGCTTCAGCACATAGGAGCGGATGACCTCGCCCGCCCGGAAGGGATAGACATTGTTGCCAAAATAGCCGATGCAGACCACCGGAAAGAGGCGGCCCAGGGGGATTGATTTCAGGTGGCGCAGCATATAGTGCCAGCGCCAGGTGCGCGCACCCAGCCCGACAAAATAGACGGCCACCCCCGGCACAATCCACCAGTAGTTGGCCCCAGCCAGGGCATCCCCCACTTCATCCAGTTTCAGGCCCGGCAGCAGGTAATAGATAAAAAGGGCGCTGATGCCAAAGCCGATCAGAAGTTGGAGATGTTGTCGCTTCATATTCGCCTATGGGGGCGACGCGCTCGCCACCTGATCTTTGTCTCAACAATATGCCTGGCGAGTGTATCGCACCAGAGCAGCCACGCCACAAAAAATCGACAGCCACCGCCGCCTATTATCGCACAGGCCCGGATAGGCTCGAAATCATTGGGCATTAACGTAAAGAGCGTCGGAATCGATCCCGACGCTCTCCCTACTCTTTATTTAATTTTCGATTCTGTCAAGCAGCCACCAGTGCCGGCTGCACAGAGTCGCCCATAATCTCTTCCATCGCCATAATATGGGCACAGATACCCCGGCGAATTGACTCTTCGCAGTCACATTCCCATTCGCCCCGGTTATAGCTGACCTGGTGATTAGCGTTGTCGCCGTCGATTTGCACTTCAAAACTGATGACGTGGATGCGCTGATCCCGCTCTGCGGCATATTGGCGGGCTTTGATAATGCGGCTTGCAATTGCGTCCATTCTCTGTTCCTTTCTGGATGAGCCACCCGTTCAAATTTTGGGGGTGACAGTACGAGATGTGGCGGCACAATGGCCTGGGGATACTTAATCGGTAAAAATAAAAACACCCAAGCAACAAGACGCGCCTGGGTGTTTCTTCACGAGAGTATGCTCTTGCACCCATCGGGTGCCTTATGTGGAATCGTTCGATCCGCCAAGATGATACTCAACTTTGAGATAGTGTATTTCACAGACGCCTGTCCCGTGGAAATAATCAGCGTGACTACAGTATAAAACTCTCCGCCCGATGTGTCAACCGACGTTTTCCCCACGTAGCAGACCACTCACCTACGCACCGGCTATGAAAACAGGACGCTGATGACGCTGAAAAGACAGATTGTCGCAGCGCTCTCCTGAGCTTGTCGAAGGGATAAAATCAGCGCAAATCAACTGTTTCTGCCCAATCTGCGTCCGCTTTTTGCCCTTAGGACTCGTCAAGAAATAAGTTCCATCCGGTGCGTCGCACTGTCCACGAAATGACTCTAGTCCGCCTCATCTGGACAGTGCGACGCACCAAAACGGGAAGTTATTCTTTGACAAGCCCTTACTCATAGCGCCGGGCAATACGAAAACCCGCCGGGCTGGCCCCCCCATCATAGAAAAGCGGCAGGTCGGGCGGGCTGTTCACTCTTTCCAGTTCGGCCTGGGTTCTCTCCATCTGACTGCTCAGTTCGCCCAAAGGCGCGTGGGGATAGAAGCCCAATTCGGCCTGGAAAGCCAGCCACTGAAGCGTCTCCAAACGCAGAACCGCCTGACTGAGAGGGTCCGGATCTTCGGCTACCTGGGCGGAGAGCAGTGCGTTCATCTCGCCCATCACCCATCCCAGACTCTGGCGAATCGCCTCCTGCTGCCCTTCCCACTCCTCCACCAGACGAAGACCAAAGCCACCTTCCGCCACCTGGGCTTTGACGAGCAGCCAGTTGCGATAGTCCAGCAATAGCTCGTGGCGTTGGGCCAGCTGCAGGGCCGAATCGTTCCACCCCCCATAGATTTCCGTACGTAGCCGATCCTCGGCCCGCAGAGCATCGGCCAGGGCCGCGCGTTCCGGGTCAATGTCCTGTCCGCTGGTCAGCAGGAGGCGGTCGATCAGCATCCGCGCAGCCTCTATGCGTTGATTGCGCAGATCCGTCAGGAGTGCCGGGGACGGATATTCCTGGCGCAATTGGGCCAGACGGCTGATGGGCGTCACCCGTTCTGGCGTCTGCCCCGGCGCGGCCAGCAGCTCATTCAACTGCTGTATCTGCTCTGGGCTGCCCTGGCTGCGCAGAATGGGCAGCACTGCCTGCAAAATCTGTCCCCGCTGGGCTGGGAGCAGACCCGCGGCCTGGGCGGCTACGTGCTGGGCTTGCAGCCCTGTCTCCAGCGCGCCATTGCCATTGCCCGCCTGCCACAGCCCATCGGCGGCCCGGGCCAGCAGCTGGCCCCGTTCCAGGGGGGGCATAGGCAGGGCAAAGAGGGCGGCAGCGCGGGCACGCTCGAAGGCTGCCACGGCGCGCAGCTGATCCTTCTGCGCCAGAAACTGGCGGCCCACCCGCAACAGTTCACTGGCCTGGCGGGAAGGGGTAAGGGTGCCATCGTAGAGCAGAATGCTGTAGGCCAGCGTGCTTTCGCCAGCCGTAGCCGCCTGGCGCACCAGCGCATCGCTCTCGGCACCCGCCAACTGAAGCAGTGCCAGATGGGGCGGAATCCGCGCCGGCTCCACCAGCAGAAGCGGGTCCGTAGCGACCAGCGCTGTCTCTTCTTCCAGATCGGGCAGCAGATAGACCCCGGCCAGCGCCAGCAATCCGATGAGCAGACTCAGCAAAAAGCCTGTCCAGAGCAGCAATTGCAGCCAGGTGCGGCTGGGGGGAGATGGAGTTTTTTCTGTCGAAAGTCGAAAAGTCATGCTATGCGATCGCTACGTAGGAAAAGCGTTGCAGAAACGTTGACGTATGGACCGGGAAAATACTCAACTTTGCCGACAATCCATATCTGACGGGAGTCAGTATAGCACGCAGACCCGCAGGCTAAGAAAGGATTGGCAGCCTGTGTTGCTCTGTATCTTCCTGTGCGAGAGCGGGAGCGTAGAGGTAATACTCTTTTTTAGGGAGAAGTAAAGGCAACGAAAGCGAGTCGTTTTTGCCTGCCTTCTCGACTGTGCTATGATATGGAGCGTGCATTTTTCCCACCAGCGGCAGGAGATCGCCTGTTCGAAGTGGCTGGGAAGTAGAGGAAAACCGAACAATTATGCAACGAATGAACTACGATGAACGCCCGGGCTTTGGCAGAGGTCTGGCCTCGCTGCTGGAAGGATCCGCAGCGACGGTTGTCAGTCTGATTCTGATCCCGGCCCTCCTGGCCGTGGCATTGTTGTTGCCGCCCGTCAGCCTGCTGGATCGTATCCAGGGGTTGGCTTTTACCAGTGTAAGCGATGCCGGCGGTACGTTGACAGACCCCGATGGCACTGCGCTGATCTTTCCCGCCGAAGCAGTGGACAGCGGCTTTCGGGCTTCCTTCCAGAGCATTCCCCGGGCCGATTTTGTCAGCGGCAACGGGGGGGAAGAGTGGCGCAGCGCGATTGCGTCCCTGCCCAATTCCCTCCAACCCAAGAGTCCGCTCTATCATTTGACGTTGCGTGGCGATGAACCGCAGAAAGCGGTTCTACAAATGCCTATCCCCAACGACAGCGAACCCTACGAGACGCTCGATCTCTACACCTGGACCGGCGACAAATGGGCCTATCTGCCCAGCGCGGTGATCCGGGCCGACGACCGGGTGATTGCCGATTTTGCCCAGCCTCTTCCGGCTAACTTTGTGCTGGTGCAGAGCGCCGCACCTCTGCCCCGGGTCGGTGTAAATGTGGGTCTCTCCGGCCAACTTCCTGCCTTTTCTGATAGCGCAGTAGCTACGGTGGCCGTGGCTGGCCTCTATCTGCGGGGGGATGGCGCGCTGGATGGGGAGACTCGGGGTGTGCCCCCGGGCAACTATGACATTCTGCCTGTGGTGCGCAATTGGATGGCCGGTGAGATGCCCCGCATCGATCTGCTGAATAATATGCTGGTGGATGCGGGCTTGCAGGAGAACCAGATTAACGCAGTGGCCGACCGGCTGCTGGCCAACAATCTGCCCGGTGTCATTATCGACTACCGGGGCGTGGACGCGGAACCCGGGGCCAGGGCCGACTTTGCCGCCTTTGTGACCCGGCTGGCCGAGCGGCTGCATTCCCCAGAGATCAACAAAAGTCTGGCCGTTCGGGTGGAGACACCCCGCCAGATTTCTGCGGAAGAGTGGGAAACGGCCGGCTACGATTGGTTGGCCCTGGCCGCAGCGGTCGACCGGCTGATTGTTCCGGCCCCGGTTGATCCCCGGGCCTATCAGCCCGGCGGCGAAATGGACGCACTGCTGGCCTGGGCTACGGATCACATTGACCGCAATAAATTACAGATCGAATTGCCCAGCCAGTCAGTGGAGCGCAGCGGTAACTATCTGTTGCTTAAGGGCTATCAGGAGGCCCTGCAACCCCTCGTGGCCCAGATTCAGAGCAGCACAGACAACGCGGCCCCCGGCGAAGTGGTCAATATCAGCCTGGACAACCCGCGCATTCTTAGCAGCCTGACATTTGAAGAGAAGATGGGGAGTTACTGGTATAGCTACGTCGATGACCAGGGCTTTGAGCGCACCGTCTATCTGGAACACGCGGGCAGTTTTGCCCACAAGCTGAATCTGCTTCAGCGCTATAATGTGACCCAGGCCATCCTACGGGACGCGGATTCGGGGGACATCGACCCCAACCTGTGGGATGTGGCCCGCCAGTTTCAGGTCGGCCCGGTGAGCGGCGGCGCAACCCTGGCGGTGGCTTATACGGTCATCAACCCGGATGGTTCTGTGTTGGCCCAGGAAACCCGCCCCCTGGACAACACCGGTCTTTCCTTTGCCGCGCCAGCGGGCCAGGGCGCGCTGCGGATAGAAGCCCAAATCGTGGAAAACAACCGTCCGGTCAGCGGGGTCAGCAGCCGCACTGTCACCCTGGGACCCGGGGCGGTGGGCGGCGGTGTACCGGAGCCGGAAGCGGCCAAAGCGCCCGAAGCGGAGACAGCCAACCTGAGCAGCGACCAGATTGTCAATGTACGCCAGGGGCCCGGCACCCAATATCCAATTGTAGGCACTGTGGATCCCGGCGTCACCTATCGGGTGTTGGGCAAGAATCAGGCCCAGGACTGGTGGCAGATCGAACTGAAGAATGGGACGGTGGGCTGGGCTATCGGTAGCCTGACCAGCGCCAATGGCGCGGCCAATAGTGTGGCTGTGGTCACCGACATTCCCGCACCGCCCGAACCAGTGGCAGCCGCGCCGGCCGCAGCCGCCGCGGCCGCGGCCCCCGCGCCTGCCGCGGCACCTGTGGCTGTCAGCGGCCCCGCCCCCACAGGCGGTGGCAGCTTTGGCTATGGGGTCCAGGCCCATATGGTTCATAACGACCAGGCCGGCCAGGTGATGAATATGACCAAAGGTATGGGCTTTGGCTGGGTGAAGCAGCAGGTGGAGTGGAAGGTCTTTGAACCCAACCCCGGTGACTTCCAGTGGGGCGCGCTGGATGGGATTATCAACGCGGCCAATAGCTCGGGTGTCAGCCTGCTCTTCAGTACAGTGAACTCGCCGCCCTGGGCACGGGAGCCGGGTTTTGATGGCAGCGTGGGCGGGCCACCCCAAGACCCCCAGACCTTTGCCAATTTCAACGGCGCCCTGGCGGGCAAGTATTGCGGCTCTGCCCTGAAAGCCATCGAAGTCTGGAACGAACAGAACCTGCACTACGAATGGGGCAACAAACCCCTGAACCCCGGCGAATATGTGCGCCTGTTGGCGGCCTCTTATGCCAGCATTAAAGCGGCCTGTCCGTCGATGCTGGTGATCAGCGGCGCGTTGACCCCGGCGGGCAACAATGGCAATCTGGCAATGGACGACTTTGCCTATCTGGACGGGATGTTTGCCGCCGGGGTGAACAACTACGCCGACGGTATCGGCGCCCATCCCAGCGGCTACAATGTACCCCCATCCCAGACAGGCGAGACGGCCTGTGCTGCCATTCAGGTCTCTGGCAACAGCTTCAACGGCGCTTGTGACAGCCCCCACCATTCGTGGAGCTTCCGCAGTACAATGGAAGGCTACCGGCAGCGGGCGGTGAACGCGGGGGCCAGCAATAAACTCATCTGGCCCACCGAATTTGGCTGGGCCGCGGGCGGGGCCTATCACCCGGCCTATGCCTATGCCAATGACAACGACTTTGGCGAGCAGGCCGCCTGGACAGTCGAAGCCTATCAGATGATGCGCAACTGGGGCTGGGCGGGTCCGGCCTTCCTGTGGAATCTGAATTTCCGGGTGGTGGCCGACGGCACGGAGAAGGCCCAGTGGGGTATTGTCTCCAACAACTGGTCACCCCTGCCCGTCTACAACGCGCTGCGGGATATGCCAAAGTAGATGCAGGCGGGAGATTGCCAGCAATAGCTTTTCAGAAAAGGGCCGGGCGTTTTTCGCCTGGCCCTTTTTAATACCGTTGTCAGAAGTTCGACTTTCAGAAGTCAGAAGTTCGACTTTTCGGAAAAAGTCGAACTTCTGGCAGACTCAGTTGACGGGATTGTCAGGAGAAATGAGATGTCCTATACCCTCACTGTCGGTGGCCTGCGTTGCCACGTCATCAGCGACGGACACCAGCTGAGCGATGGCGGCGGCTTTTTTGGTCTGGTGCCCCGGGTTCTGTGGGAGCCGGTTATCCGCCCGGATGAGCGCAACCGCATCCCCGTGGCCCTGCGCTCTCTGCTCATCGAATCCGACGCAGGGCTGATTCTGGTGGATACGGGCCAGGGGGATAAATTGGGTGAGCGGGAATACCGGCGGCTGGGTATGTCCCCGCGCCGGGAGCGGCTGATCGGCGAGATGCGTTCGCTTGGCTTTGAACCGGAGGATGTGGCGACGGTTCTCTTCACCCACCTGCACGGGGATCACGCGGGGGGGGCCACCCGCTGGTCGGAGCAGGAGAATCCTGCCAGTCCCCTTCTGCCCACCTTCCCCAACGCCCGCTATCTGGTCCAGCGGCTGGAACTGGCCGACGCCACCTTCCCCAACGAGCGCACCCGGGGCACTTATTTTCCCCAGAATTGGCAGCCGCTCCAGGCCGCGGGCGTGCTGGATGTGGTGGATGGGGATCAGCGATTGGCGACGGGTGTCGGCACAGAGACAGTGCCGGGTCACACAGGCAGCATTCAGGCTGTCTGGCTGGAAAACGGGGGGGAGAGTCTGCTCTTTTTGGGGGATACGTGTAGCTGGGCCGCACATCTGGAACGGCTGGCCTGGGTGCCGGCCTTTGACATCTACCCAATGCAGAGTATTGAGGGCAAACGGCGGCTGCGGGCAAAGGCCCAGGAACGGGAGAGTCTGCTCGTCTTCCAGCACGACGGCCAGGTGGTCACCGCGCGCCTGGCGGCGGGAGAGCGGGGGCCAACTGTACAGCCAGAGATTATAGAAGATGGGTGGGGGATTGTGACGGGTGCTGGGTAAAGGAGACGGTAGCGAAGCCACAAAGTGCGGGATGAAAGGTGAAGACGTGAAGACGTGAAACGTGAGGTGTCGCCACCTACTCTCACGTTTCACATCTTCACCTTTCCGCACGAACCAGTTGGAGGCGGTCAAGCGCCGGTGTATGTGGGTAATGATTTGGTGGGCGATGGGAGCAGGTGGGGTGACGATTTCTTGGCCCAATGGAGTTTCGTATGATGGGCCAGCCGAGAGCAGATCAGCGCCGGTTGAGCGGTCTCCTGGGTTTATCAGCAATTCCCGGAGGTAGGGTATAGAGGGGTGCTGAGGCTAGGGGAGGGAGCCGGAGCAGCCATTTTCCGGGTGTAAAGTGTCAGAGATGATTGTTGC
>JAANMX010001644.1_pt1 | contig 24795 bp, 29 predicted proteins | sample 7279681 | NCBI WGS metagenome assembly JAANMX01 (sample SAMN14094542, study PRJNA606508) | bioreactor metagenome | isolation source: A lab-scale SPAN reactor treating ammonium-rich wastewater day 351 | place: Ireland: Galway | collected 2018-01-01
TCAACTACCTCGCCCTGTGGGTCATCGCCAACATTCAATACCTCCTGCGGGCGTATCCGAAAGCCCTCGGAATACGATTGTCAGAAACGACCTAGCCTGGTTCGAGGCAGATGCACGCCGCTTCGGTTACGTGTTCCAGCTCGCGTTCTATCGGGCGATGGTCCAACTCGCCGCGAGAGTGCTGCTGCCGATTCACCTGATCGCCGTCGAGAAGAAGCCGCCGTTCCGCTGCGGGGTGTGGCGCGTCGAGCCGGAAATCCTGACCCATGCGCAGCGGGCCAACGAGGCGGCCATGAAGAGGCTGCTGGCGTGTCGGCGCGACGACCACTGGCCCACCGGTTACGAGGACGTTCGCGTTTTCGACCAGTTGTAAACCACTTGCTTCCATCCAGCAAATCGCACCAACCCTTCCATCGGAGGAGTTCATGAGTCTTTTGGCGAAAGTCGAACGCGGGCGGATGTCCAGGCCGCCGCGCATCCTGCTGTACGGCGTCGAGGGAATCGGCAAAAGCACCTTCGGCTCCCAGGCCCCCAGGCCCATCTTCATCCAGACCGAGGACGGCCTGGACGAGATCGCCTGCGACAAGTTTCCCCTGGCCAAGTCCTACGACGATGTCGCACTGGCGCTCGGCGAACTTCGTGCCGAGAAGCATGACTATGAGACGGTCGTGATCGACAGCCTCGACTGGCTCGAACGGATGATCTGGGACAAGGTCTGCCAGGACACCGGGGCTAAGAACATCGAGAAAGCCGACGGCGGTTACGCCCGCGGCTACATGCACGCCCTGACCTACTGGCGCGAGGTCGTGGATCAGCTCAATCAGCTTCGTTCCGGCCACGGCATGGTCATCTTGCTGATCGCCCATGCCAAGGTCGAGAAGTTCGAGGACCCGGAATCGTCCCCCTACGACCGCTATTCGCCACGTCTGCACAAGCACGCCGGCGCGCTCGTCGGCGAATGGGTCGATGCGGTCCTGTTCGCCACACGCAGATTGCGGACGCAATCCGAGGACGCCGGCTTCGGCCGCAAGCGGACCACCGCCCATGCCATCGGCAAGGACGGCGGCGAACGCATCCTGCGCTGCGTCGGCGGACCGAGCTGCATCGCCAAGAACCGGTACGGAATCACCGACGACCTGCCCCTGTCGTGGTCATCGTTCATGGCGGCACTTTCCAACCCAACCACTCAACACGGAGCAAACTGACATGGCCGATCTTCATGGCTTCGACGCCAACCAGGTGGAACCGTCCAGCGACTTCGAGCCGATCCCGGCGGGCAAGTACCTGGCCCTCGTCACCGAATCGGAGATGAAGGCCAACAAGGCTGGCACTGGCCACTACCTTCAGCTCACGTTTCAGATTCTCGACGGGCCGCACAAGAACCGGCTCTTGTGGGCGCGGCTCAACCTCGACAACCCCAACGCGGTCACGGTGCAGATCGCCAAGGCGGAACTGTCCGCTATCTGCCGGGCGGTCGGGGTGCTGGCCCCCAACGACTCGGTGGAGCTGCACAATCTGCCGCTGGTGATCCACGTCAAGTGCAAGAAGCGGACCGACACCGGCGAGATCACCAACGAGATCAAGGGCTTCTCCAGGAAGGAATCGCCCGCGACCTCGCCGGCCGCGACCGCCCCGCCGCAGGCCAACGGCACGCCGCCCTGGAGGCGCTCGTGATGTTCGAGATCGAGTTGCCCTACCCGCCGTCGATCAATCACTACTGGCGGCGGGTGGGATATCGAACGCTGATCAGCCGGGAGGGGCGACGATTCCGCGCGAGCGTCGTGGCCATCCTCGCCGCCCGGCGGCTTACGCCGCTGGCGGGGCCGCTGAAAGTCGAGGTCGAGGTGTTCCCGCCTGACAACCGCCGGCGCGACATCGACAACGTGCAGAAGGCCCTGCTCGACGCGCTCCAGCAAGGCGGTGCTTACCTGGACGACAGCCAGATCATCGACCTGCACGCACGCAAGCGCAGGCCGAAGCCGCCAGGCTTGGTTCGGGTGATCTTGCGGCAGGTCGAGGACAACGGCGATGACGATTGACGGCTGGATCGCAGTCAGCCCGCTCGGCCTTGTCCTCGGCACCTTTCGCCAGGACGAGGACGAGTCCAAAGATGCGGCCAGGCGAATCTTGCGGTTGCTCGGTGGGTCGAGCTTGGTCGCGGGCTTTCGCTTGGCCAAGGCCACGCTGATCGTTCATGACGATGCCGACCCGACGAACCGGAACCCGGAAACGGAGAGCGGTTGATGGAGTTGCGACTGATGGAGTTGCGACCATACCAGCACGAGGCCAAGAGCGCGCTGTACGCACACTTGCGTGCGCGGGACGACAATCCGTGCGTCGTCATCCCGACGGCCGGCGGCAAGACGCCGGTCATGGCTTCAGTCTGCAAGGATGCGGTCGGCTTGTGGCAAGGTCGCGTCTTGATTCTCGCCCATGTCAAGGAGCTATTGCAGCAGACGGCCGACAAGCTCAACGCGATTTGTCCCGAGGTCCGCTATGGCGTCTACTCGGCCGGCCTCAAGCGGCGGGACAAGGACCGCCCGGTGATCGTGGCCGGCATCCAATCGGTGTATCAGCGGGCGTGCGAGTTCGACCCATTCGACCTGGTCGTTATCGACGAAGCCCACATGATCCCACCTGAGGGTGACGGCATGTATCGGCAGTTCCTCGCCGACGCCCGCACCATCAACCCGAACCTGCGCATCATCGGCTTCACGGCCACGCCGTTCCGCCTCAAAAGCGGATCGATCTGCACGCCGGACGATTTCCTCAACCACGTCTGCTTCGAGGTCGGCGTTCGAGAGCTGATCGTCCAGGGTTATCTTTGTCCGCTGATCACCAAGGCGGGCATCAACAAGGTCGATACCAGCACGCTGCACGTGCGCGGCGGCGAGTACGTCGCCGGCGAGGTCGAGGACCTGATGGACGACGACCGGCTCGTCGAGGCCGCCTGCGGCGAGACGGTCGGCTACACCGGCGACCGCAAGGCAGTGCTGATCTTCGCCAGCGGGATCAAGCACGGCGAGCACATCGTCCGCGTGCTGAAAGAGAAGCATGGCATCACCTGCGGCTTCGTCACCGGCGAGACGCCGACCGACCAGCGCGATGCGCTGCTCGAGCAGTTCCGCGCGGGCCGGCTCAAGTTCCTCTGCAACGTCAACGTCCTGACCACCGGCTTCGACGCGCCGAACATCGACTGCGTGGCCCTGGTCCGGCCGACGCTGTCCGCAGGGCTGTACTACCAGATGGTCGGGCGTGGCTTCCGGCTGCACCCCGGCAAGGCGAACTGCCTGGTCCTCGACTTTGGGGGCAACGTGCTGCGGCACGGGCCGGTGGACCAGATCAAGGTCAAGGAGCGCGACGCGGGCGGCGGCCAGGCCCCGGCGAAGGAATGCCCGGAGTGCCACTCGGTCATCGCCGCCGGCTATGCCCGCTGCCCGGACTGCGGCTACGAGTTCCCGCCGCCCGAGCGCCAGAAACACGACGCCAAGGCGACCGAGGCCGGCATCCTCTCGGGGCGGGTGACCACAACGAAATGCGCGGTGAGGGACGTGTTCTACAGCGTCCACCGCAAGCGCGGAGCAGGTGACGACGCGCCCAAGACCATGCGGGTCGATTACAAGGTCGGGTTCAACGCCTTCCAGTCCGAATGGGTCTGCGTCGAGCACGACGGTTACGCCCGGCAGAAGGCGGTCGCGTGGTGGAGGCGGCGCTCGAAGGAGCCGGTGCCGGACTCGGCGGACGAGGCGGTCGCCTTGGCGCAGGCAGGACGCCTGGCCCCCACGCGCGAGATCACCGTCCGCAGCGTCACGGGTGAGGACTACGACCGGATCATCGGCTACGAGTTGGGCGACATTCCGCCGGCTGTGGATGACCAGGACATGCCCGCGGACGCGCTCGACTTCCCGTTCGGTTATAACGCGGTCGCCGCGGAGGAGGAAATCCCGTGGTGACGCCGGGCGAGCTGCTGACGGCTGCTCTCCGCTATGCCGAGATGGGCTACCGGGTGTTCCCCTGCGCGCCCGGCGCGAAGTCGCCGTTGACGGACCACGGCTTCCTCGATGCGACCACCGACCCCGACCAGATCGAGGGCTGGTGGGCGCAGCACCCGCACGCCAACGTCGGCATCCCGACCGAGGGGCTGGTGGTCATCGACATCGATGGCGAAGGCAATCGCTGGCCTGGGGACGATCCTGATCGCATGCTCGACCTGGCGGCGGGGCCGATGGCGCTGACGCCGCGGGGCGGCAGCCATCGCCTATCCCGGCAGCCGCACGGCAAGCACTGGCGCTGCACCGAGGGACGGCTAGCTCCGAAGGTCGATACCCGCGCCACCGGCGGCTACATCGTGGCGCCACCGTCCGTGGTCGAGGGTGGGAAAGTCTACCGCTGGGCACCGGGCTTGGAACTCGACGAGCCTCCCGACCGTTTGCCCGAACCGCCGCCCTGGTTGGCCCAGGAACTCGACGGGTTGGCCGCGCCGTTGGCCAACGGAACGCCCACGTTGGCCAACGGCGCGGCCGGTTCGCCCGAGGCGAACGCGATCCCGGAGGGCCAACGGAACGCGACCCTGGCGAAACTGGGCGGGAATATGCGGCGGGTCGGGATGTCCCTGGCCGAGATCGCCGCCGCGCTGCTCCAGACTAACAAGGATCGGTGCGTGCCGCCACTACGGCCGCGCGAAGTCGAGCGGATCGCCGCCAGCATTGCGCGCTACGAGCCGGACCAGGTCGCGGTCGCCCTGGCCGAGAACAACTGGGACCAGATGTACGCCGAGCCGCTGGAGGAAGACGAGTCCGCCATCCTCGACCCCGGGCCGATCCCGGACGAGCTGCTCTGCGTGCCGGGGTTCATCGCCGAGGTGATGCGCCACATCCTCGACACCGCACCATACCCCGAACCGGTGCTGGCGTTCGCCGGGGCGCTGACGCTGCAAGCGCTGCTCGCCGGCCGGAAGGTCCGCGACGCGATGGACAACCGGACGAACCTCTACGTCCTGAGTCTGGCGAACTCCGGGGTCGGCAAGGACCACGCCCGCAAGGTCAACGCCCGCATTCTGTACGAGGCCGGTCTAGCCGACTGCCTGGGCACCGGCTTCGCCAGCGGCGAAGGGATCGAGGACCGGCTGTTCGTCCAGCCCGCGACGCTGTTCCAGGTGGACGAGATCGACGGCCTCTTGCTCCGCGTCAGCCAGGCCAGGGACGCCCGGCACGAGCAGATCGTCTCGATGTTGCTGCAGATGTACTCCAGCGCGTCGAGCGTGTACGTCATGCGGGCCAAGGCCAACCAGGAGCGGTCGGCCATCGACCAGCCGTGTCTGTGCTTGTTCGGCACCGCCGTGCCCAAACATTTCTACGAAGCGCTATCGGCCCGGCTCATGACCAACGGCTTCCTGGCCCGGTTGCTGATCCTCGAATGCCGCAAACGGGGGGTCGGGCGGGACGACACCGAACGGCCGATCCCGGCATCGATCCTGGACACCGCCCGCTGGTGGGCCGACTTCCGGCCGGGCGGCGGAACGGGCAACCTGGCCGACTGGCACCCGGTGCCCCACCGAGTCCCGCAAACCGACGACGCCGTGCGGGTGTTCCGCGAGCTGAGGGAACGGGCCGATGCCGAGTACGCGCAGGCCGAGGCGGCGAACGACCCGGCCGGCATGGCCATCTGGGCGCGAGCCTACGAGAAGGCCCGCCGGCTGGCATTGGTCTATGCCTGCAGCGCCGAGCGCGAGAACCCGGTCACGACGCCGGAGGCCGCAGCCTGGGCCGGGGCTTTCGTCGAGCACCAGACCCGCCGCATGCTCTACATGGCCCGGCACTACGCCAGCGAGAGTGAGTTCGACGGCAAGCGGAAGCGCCTCCTGGACGTGCTCGAACAGTGGCGACAGCAGCACGGCGACGAGTGGATGCCGTTCTGGCGGATCAACCGCAAGCTGCCGTGGTCGAGCCGCGAACACGAGGAGGTGCGTGAGACGCTACTGCAACAGCGGCTGATCGAGTCCCAACTGAAAGCGACGCGGGGACGGCCCGGCCTCTTCTACCGCCTGCCGCCGACCACCACGACCGGGGAGGAACCGTCATGAACGACTTATTGCACTTCTTGCTGTTATTGCGCCGGCCCGCGATGGCGAGCGGAGAGGGGGAACGGGAATCGAGGGGTAGCGCAATAACAACAAGAAGTCTTTCTCTTCTTCTCTTCTCTCCTGCCTCACCCCGGCCTTCGGCCCCGGCGGGGCACGACCGGCACGACCCCGCCGTAGTTCGGCCGAGCCATAGGTACTTCCGGGCCTTATTGCGCTTTTTGACCGCGGCGGGAACAGCCGCGAAGGTAAGCAGAGTTTGTTTTCGCTGTCCGAATACGACCCGCGAACAGAGAGGGAAAGGGACCATGAACCGAAACCCAACGGCGGCCTCGAACAGACCCCCCGCGACGGCGGTGAGCCAGGAGGTATTCCCGAACCCCCCGCTGAAGTGGTTCGGCGGCAAGACCTACCTCGCCCCGCACATTCACCGACTCGCCCCCCGGCACGCCTTCCGAGGCATCCCCTACGGCGGCGCTCTCGGGGAGCTGTGGAGCTGGAGCTACCACGGCGTGAGCGAAGTCGTCAACGACATCGATCTGCGGCTCACCAACTTGTGGCGTAGCTTGCAAGACCCAGGCCTGTTCGAGCAACTCCGGCGGGAGCTTGAGCTGACGCCGTTCGGCCGCCCGTTCTACGACGCGACCGCAGCCGACATGCAACGGTGGGAACGTCACGAGGTCGCGTGGGCCGAGGAGCTGGACCGTGAGCCGAGCCCTTTCTGGGCGGCCCGATTCTTCGTCCTCGTGCGGCAGAGCCGGGGCGGCGACCAGAAGGGCTTTGCGCCCCTGTCGGTCAGCCGGGTGAGGCGAGGCGTTAACGAGCAGGCCAGCGCTTGGTGGACGGCCATCGACGGACTGTGGGAGGTCCACCAGCGGCTCGCCCCAGTCGTCGTCGAGCGCCTGCCGGCGTTGGAGTTCATGGCCAAGTACGACGCCTCCGGCGTGTTCTACTACCTCGACCCGCCGTATCTGCCGCCGACGCGCACGGCCAAGAAGGTGTACAAGCACGAGATGACCTACGAGCAGCACGTCGAGCTGCTCGACTTCCTGCCGTCGCTGGAGGCCCGGGTGATGCTGTCCGCTTACCGCCATCAGGAGTACGAGACGCGGCTCCTGCCGCGGGGCTGGCGCTGTGAGGAAATCGTCGTCCGAGACTGTGCCAGCTCGGCCAGGAGCAAGAGGCAGAAGGTCGAGGTGTTGTGGATGAACTACGACGAGGCCGGCGAGCGGATCGCGGCCTGACCCGAACTGTTGACATTGGCGGGTCAGGTATGACGAGGCTTGGCTGCGCGAGGCAGGGCAAGGTCGGCCCGGCAGGGAAGTCACCCGGCCGGGCCGGTTTGCCCAAAACAGAGGAGAGGTAAGCATGAACGTCGAGCTGTGGAACATCGAGCGAGTGAAGCCATACCCCAACAACCCGCGTCTCAACGACGACGCGGTGGACGCCGTCGCCGCGTCGCTGCGCGAGTTCGGGTTCCGGCAACCGATTGTGGTCGATGGCGAGGGCGTCATCGTTGTGGGCCACACGCGCTACAAGGCCGCGCAGAAGCTCGGGCTGGAGAGAGTGCCGGTCCATGTCGCCACGGACCTGACGCCCGAGCAGATCCGGGCGTACCGCATCGCGGACAACAAGAGCGCCGAGTTGTCCGACTGGGACTACGACCTGCTCCCCATCGAACTCGCTGGGCTGAAGGAGGCCAACTACGACCTCGGTCTGCTCGGCTTCGACCAGGACGAACTGGCGAGATTGCTCGACCCCACCCTCCGGGACGGGCTGACCGATCCCGACGACGTGCCCGCGCCGCCGGACGAGGCGACGACCAGGCCAGGCGACCTGTGGATGCTCGGTGACCATCGCCTGTTGTGCGGCGACAGCAGCAAGCCCGAAGAAGTGGACCGGCTCCTCGGCGGCGCGTGCATCCACCTGGTCAACACCGACCCGCCGTACAACGTGAAGGTCGAACCGCGTTCCAACAACGCCATCGCCGCCGGCTTGTCGTCGTTCGCCGGCACCACGCACCACCAGAAGCTCGATGTCGAGCGCCACCCCGAGAAGGCCAAGCCGACCGGGAAGAAGCTGCGGGCGAAGGACCGGCCGCTCGCCAACGACTTCGTCTCCGATGCCGAGTTCGAGCGCTTGCTTGCGGCGTGGTTCGGGAACATCGCCCGCGTGCTGGAACCGGGTCGGGGCTTCTACATCTGGGGCGGGTACGCCAACGTCGCCAACTACCCACCGGTGCTGAAGGCCTGCGAGCTGTACTTCTCGCAGGCGATCATCTGGGTCAAGGAGCATCCCGTCCTGACCCGCAAGGACGGGAGGGGCACCCGTGTGGAGCGGATGGGGTTCGCCTGGGAACGGGGAGCAGTTCGAGAGCTGTAAAGCCAGAGCTCAGCAGCCGGGCCGCGCGGTGTCGGTTCGCGCCTACGCCGCCAGCCCGGGGCTGCGGCTTCGTTGCTCCGCAGGCTTTGCACCCCTCCGTTACCAGCGGCGCGCGCTGTGGTAAGAAAACCCTGGCAGAACTGGGGGGTTGAGTCAGTCTGCCGACCGCTCAGCAGTTATGTCTTCGACCTCGTGTCGCACCAGCGGCTGGTTTCGGCGGATTGGCGCACCTTCGTGGTGATGTGCTGGCATCACCTGAACTCTTACTTGACCGTGTTTGCCGAGGGTTCCGAACTCTGCCAATTTGCGCCCACGTTCACTGCTTGCGGCTTCCCCGACGGAATTCAGGCCAAGCCTTCAAGCCTCTGCAAGCCACGCCTTGGCCGCATCGACCTCCGCGGTGTCGAAGTATCGGATCTTGGCCATCGTGAACGGCTGACAGATTTTGGCCATCCACTTCTCCCAAGTCTGGTCGCCGACCAGCGCGATCCGCTTAATCTTGGTGCAGTGCGTGGTGGAGAACTTGATGTCGTCCCAAAGAGCCTTCGCGTCCCAGCCGTGGAACTCGTGGAACTGCGCCAGGACGTTCACTTTACCCTCCTTGGCGATCTCGGCATCCACCTGCGGCACGAACTTCTTGTAGTCCTCGTCGTGGAGCTTGCCGCTCAGCTTGAAGCCGACGGTATGGGCGGGCAGTCCGGTCAGTTGCTCGATCATGGGTTGATCCTCCTTCAACAAGTCACTCGACTCATCGGGGTTACTTCGCCGCCACCTTCACCGCCGGCGGCTGCCACTTGCCGGTGAGCGCCGCCTCCTCCGGCCAGTAGAGCCGCATCACCACGTAGATTGGGCCGTCCGGCGCCGGCAGCCAGTTGGACTCCTTTTCCTTGCCCGGGGAGTCCTTCTGAATGTAAATGGTCAAGGAGCCGTCCGCGTTCTTCTTTAGGTCCGGCAACATCGGCGAATTGATCAGGTAACGATTGATCGGGTTCTCGACCAGAAGCTGCGTCTTGCCATCGTACATGGTCACCGACCAGAAGGCCTTGGCTGGCGGCAGCTGGCCCTTCGGAAAGGTCAGCGTGTAGCGGTTCTTGCTGCAATCGGGCTTGTTCCCGTCGCTGTCCGTGGCGAGCAGGGGATACAACGCCTCGACCGCGTCATTGCCGTAGATGCCGGCCATCGCCGCAGCGGCGCGCAGCGTCCAATTGCCCTTCATGAAGCCTCGGTCGCCGAAGGCATCCGTGGTCACCCGCCAGCCGTTCTCGTCCTTGCCGACGGTCGCCACCTGCTTCTTGATCCTCTCCAACCCGGCCTTGATGCCCATCTCCAGTTCTCCCTTCTGCTCGGGAGTAAGCTTGGCGAGCGGGAATGGCTTACCGGCCTCGATGCCGATCCTGGCGAACCGTGCTCTCAGCGGATTATCGACCTCCGCCGGCCCTACCGGGGGGCAGAACTGCAGGACGAAATTCAGGTAGGCGAAGGGGTCGGTCTCAGCCAACTTCTTGTCGATCTCCGGCCACTTGATTTCCGGGGCCGCGGGCGGAGCGGGCTTCTTGAGGAACGCGGAGAGGGGCTGGCCCTTGTAACCCGCCTGAATCTTCTTCACGTTCTCGATGTCGGCCGGGTTGAAGAGCTGCGTGCGGAAAGCCGCAATGGAGAAATCGGTTTCGCAGCGGAACATCTTGGCGATCCCCTCGGGCTTCTCCCCCTTCCAGTTAGGCCCGGCGATCATGAAGTTGCCGCCGCCGTTGCCGGTCGTGCGGCTCCCCACATATCCGTAGTTGAACGTGTACAGGTCAATGAGCTGCACGGCGTAGTACCGCGACTTTTCGATTACCGGCAGGGTCAGCACGTAGGGCTCGGCCCGCAGGTCCATGCAGACGAACGAGTAGGGCGTGTCGCTGTTGGGCGTGACGATGGTCGTGTCCTTGGGCGTGTACACGCGCGCGGTGTTGTAAATCTCGTTGATCGGGCACTTGTACGCGGGCGCAGACTTGTCGATGAAGTACTCGTAGATCGTCCCGTAGTTCATGACCATCGGGAAGCCGTAGATGTAGGCCTCCGTGGCGATCTCGATGGCCTCCTTTTCGGTGAGCTTGTCTTTATCCTGAGCCACACCCGGCCGCGTCCCAAGCAGGGCGAGTATGGTCAACGACACGGCTGCTACTGATTTTATGTTCATGCGGATACTCCTTGTTGACAAGACCATCGGTCAAGTGGCGCTGATCTTCCCTCGCTGGGGTTCCCGATTGCCATTGCAGCCGTCTATTGTATCGCTCGACCGATGCCGTCGCCAGTTGCGCCGCCGAACCAGGCCCTGAACGCGCTGGTGTTCCTGTACCAGCCGGTGCTGGAGATCGACCTGAGCTGCTTCGAGGCCGTGCGGGTCGGGCTGCCGAAGCGCGTGCCCGTCGTGCTCGCGCCGGAAGAAGTGGCCGCGGTACTGGAACGCGTGGAAGGGGTCGAGGGAGCGTTTCGGTTGAGCCGAACTGCTGCGACTATGCCAGCTTGCGGCGTAGAGAGGAGGCCGGGAGCCTCTCGGAGGTTCCGGTCGCCGTCAAAATCTGGCGAGCCGCCTTACGAATTGGCCCCCCTCCGGGAAATAAGTGGGCGAGGGCGCTTTCTTGCCAGCCCGCTCTTCCAAGGAGACCCGCACATGCCAACCGGACTGACGTTCGACGAGTACGTGGACCTGAAGCTCAGGCCGCCGGCCGGCGCGGACCGCTGCTTCCACGAGGCGGTCGAGGGGTCGTTGGGGATCATGTTCCCCATGCCCACGGTGGTCGCGTCCACCCACCTCCGCTCGCGCGGCTACGACTGCCGGCCGGCGATGCTCGACCTGCTAGTCGAGAACGGTGTCGTGACGCTCGCCGCGCCGGACGCCTGGACGCGGGCCGACGTGGACGTCGCCGCCGAGCACTTCGAGGACTGCCAGCTCTTCGTCCCCTACGCCATGATGTGCGTCGCGCTGGGATGCAACTACGCCGACTTCCTGCGGCCGCTCCGCGAGGCTGCGGAGCAGGCGTCGCGGAAGTACGGCCGGCGCGTGCCGGATGACGACCAGTACTTCGTCATGCACCGAGTGCCGCCGCGCGGCGTGACGGGCGATGACGGCAACCTGGTCGAGATCAAGCCGGCGGTCATATCCTTCACGCTCTGCGACGACATCCGGGAGCGTCTCGAACGCGGCGAGGAGGTTTGAATGATTGACCCCTCGCCGCAAGAACTCGAACTGACACCTGACCTGCTCGAATTCGCCAGGGCGGTTGCGCTCACCGAGGCCAAGAAGTGCTGCCCGAAATCCGTCGATTTCGGCGACGCCGTGCAGGAAGCGCTGCTGCATCTGATCAGCAGACCGCCGAAGGTCGATCCGGCCAAGGGGACGGCGAAAACGCTGATCCACACGATTGTGCAGCGGGCCGTGCTCAAGTACGTGAAACGCGAACGCCGGCAGGCCGAGCGGTTCATGCAGGCCCCGGAACCGGTGAAGTCGGACGAACAAGATGACCAGCCGGACCTGCTCGATCAGGACAAAGAACGCCGCCATGAGCTGATGAAGAAGCGTTGGACGACGGACGACGTGCTGGAGTTCATCGACAACGAGGAAAGCCGGGCGCTCTGTCGGCTCTTCATCGACTGCCAGTGCAACACGAGCGCGGTGGCCCGACGCCTGGGCGTGTCCGAGGGGACCGTCCGCTACCGCTTGAAGCTGCTGGCCCCGAAGCTGCTCGCGGCCGGGTTCAATCCCTTTGGCAAACAGGAGGCACCATGACGACCGCGATTGACGAACTGCTGCTCTCGGCCGCCGAGGTCGAGATTCAGGCTGGTGGCAAACCGCCGACCGTGACCATCGTCGCCTACACCGGCGGACTGATGGTCGTTCCTGGTTGGGGGCCGGTTGTCCTCGATCTGGCCGGCATCGACGCCTCGGCCGAGCAGGTTGGCATCCTGGCCGACCACGACGCCACGCTCTCCGGCATCGTCGGGCACGGCAAGGCAGTCGTCGCCGGCGGACGGTTGCTGGTGCAAGGTTCGATCACGCCCTCGACGGACGCGGCCCGGCAAGTGATCGAGCTGGCCAAGGGCGGCTTCCGTTTCCAGGCATCGGTCGGCGTCGCGCCGAGCGACTACGAACGCGTCCGTGCCGGCGAACTGGTTCAGGTTAACGGCCGCGCGATCAAGGCACCGGCCAGCGGGTTCACGCTGGTCAAGGCTTCCGTTCTTAAAGAGGTCAGCATCGTGGCCATCGGTGCCGACGCCAACACGTCGGTCGCCATCGCCGCCAACGGGAAGGAGAAGAGCATGTCGAACGAGAACACCGCCACGCTCACCGCCACGCTCACCGCCGAGCAGGTCCGGGCCGACGCCCTGGCCGAGACCAACCGCATCAACGCCATCCGCACGGCGTGCGCCGGTCGTTTCGGCGACATCGAAGCCCTGGCCATCGCCGAGGGCTGGGACTCCAACCGCGCCGAGCTGGAAGTGCTGCGCGCCAGCCGGCCGCAAACGCCCACGCTCAACACCCGCGCTTGGCCGGCGTCGCGCGCCGTGCTGGAGGCGGCGGTCCTGGCCCACATGGGGTGCGACCACCTGGCCGAGAAACACCTCGGAGCGCAGGCAGCGCAACAGGCCCGCGACCTCCGGGCCACGAGCTTGGTGGACCTGTGCCGCGCGGCCTTGCAGGTCGAGAACCGCGAAGCGCCGCACGGCCGCGAAGGGATGATCCGCGCCGCACTCAGCACCTACTCGCTGCCGGTGGCGCTGGGCAACGCGGCCAACAAGGTGCTGATGGAGGCGTACACTGAGTCGCCGGCGACCTGGCGGGCGTTCGCCAGCATCAAGTCGGCCAACGATTTTAAGGAACACACCGGCATCCGCCCCAGCGACACCGGCGACCTGACCCAGCTGCCGCCCGGCGGTGAGATCAAGCACGGCGGCATCGCCGAGGCGACCTACAAGTACGCCATCGACACGTTCGCCAAGATGCTGTCCATCGACCGCCGCGACATCATCAACGACGACCTCAGCCTGTTCGACGATACGGCCCGGTCGCTCGGCCGCAGCGCCATGCGGTCGCTGTCGGACCTGATCTACAAGGTACTCCTGGCCAACGCGGGGCCATTCTTCAGCGCGGCCAACGGCAACTTCGACGCCGGCGCGGCGTCGGCCCTGAGCAGCGCATCGCTGGCCACGGGCATCGCCCGGATGCTCGCCCAGCGCGACCTGGAGAAACGCGACCTCGACATCCGGCCGCGCACGCTGCTGGTGCCGCCCGAGCTACAGCAGACGGCCAAGGAGCTGCTGCTGAGCGACTTCATCCAGCGGGCCAACAACGACACGCCGACCGGCAACGCCCTGAAGAACGTCGTCGGCCTGGAGGTCGAGTCGCGGCTGTCCAACAGCGACCGTTTCATCGGCACCAGCACGAAGGCCTGGTACTTGTTCGCCGCGCCGTTGGACACGGCGATCATCGTGGCCTTCCTCCAGGGCCAGCAGACGCCGACGGTCGAGTTCTTCGGCCTCGACTCCGACCCGAACGTGCTGGCCGCGTCGTGGCGCGTCTACTTCGACTACGGTGCCGCCCTCGCCGACCACCGGGTCGCTTACAAGGCTAAAGGCGAGGCATAAGCCTACCAACCGACCCATCCACTGACCGACCCTTCGCCACGCATGGCGACCGCGGCTTGCTTCCTGGCAAGCCGTCGCGCCGATCTCCCTGCTTCGGCAGGCAACGCGGCAACGGAGAAGGGTCATGCCAAGCACACTGGCGGAACGCGCCGGCAAGTTCGACCTGAGCGTGGCGACCTGCGCGCACACGCCCGAATCGGCGGCGCGCTGGGAGCGGCGCGTCGAGACGCTGACGGCCTGGCTGCTCGCCCAATGGCAAGCGCGGCAACAGGAGGGCGAGCATGTCGAGCGCGACGACTGAAGCCAGGGTGCTCTTCTACAACGACGGCCCCGACTGGCCGACGACGCCCGAGTTGCTCGCCGCCGAGCGGGCCTACCGCGACGCCTTCCTGGCCGGCGCACGCGAAGCCGCCCAATGGCCATTTCCGCAGATCGAAGTCATCGACGCCGCCTGGGAGGCGCGTCGGCGAGCCAAAGCGGAAGCGACGCTGGACCCGGACTCGGTGCATGGCGGCTATCGCGCCGGCCACGAGGTCGAGGCGGCGACGACCCGGGGCTGGTGCCAGGCGTTGGAACAGGCCGCCCAGGTTTGGGAACGGGCCACGGATCGTGGTCTCTCCGACGAACGGGTCGCCGCCGAGGTGATCGGCCCGTGGGTGGCGAACGTGGCGCGTTGGGCGGCCAAGGAAATCGACCCGGCCCGGATCGTCGGCCCACCCCGACCCGACGACGGCTGGCCCGATGAACCCGAGGAGTACACCGTGGCACCGGAACCGAATCCCAACGGCCGCAGGACCGGCAACCTGGCCTGGTTGTACCAGCAGGACAGCACTACGCCGCCAGAGCGCCCAACGCTGCCTGCCAGGAGCGTGCGCGACCTCGTCTTCGACTTCCCGCACCTCCGCGAGCCGGTGATTCATGGCCTCCTGCGTCAGGGCGAGACCATGAACGTCATCGCCTCCAGCAAGACGGGCAAGAGTTGGCTCGTCACCGACCTGGCCCTCGCCGTGGCGACCGGCCGCCCCTGGCTCGACGCCTTTCCGACCGAGCGCGGCAACGTGCTCATCATCGACAACGAGCTGCACCACGAGACCAGCGCCCACCGCATTCCGAAGGTCATGGAGGCGCGCGGCATCCGACTCGACGAGGTTGGCCAGAGCGTGTTCGTGGCCAACGTGCGCGGCCGGCTGAAGGACATCATCGGCCTGGGCACGCCCTTCGCCGAGATGCAGCCGGGCCAGTACCGGCTCATCATCCTCGATGCCTTCTACCGCTTCATGCCCAAGGACATGGACGAGAACGACAATGGCACGATGGCCACGGTTTACAACTACCTTGACAGCTACACCGCCCGGCTCGGCTGCTCGTTCGTGCTGGTGCATCACAGCACCAAGGGGAACCAATCGGGCAAGGCGATCACCGACGTCGGGGCCGGCGCGGGGTCGCAGTCGCGGGCCACCGACACGCACCTGGTCCTGCGGCCGCATGAGCAACTGGACGTGGTCGTGCTCGACGCCGCCGTGCGTTCATGGCCACCGATCCTTCCGCGATGCCTGCGCTGGACGTTCCCGGTGTGGACGCTCGATGACGCGCTCGATCCGGCCGACCTGCGTCCCGAACGGCCGCGCTGGAAGCCTAAGCCAGAGATGGTCGAGACCAAGGCCGTCGAGCCGGCTTGGGATGCGGAGCGGTTCGCAGCGGCGTTCGTCAGCGACACGCCGGCGCTCATCATGCGGATCATCCAGATGGCCACAGACGCCGGCTTGTCGGAAGGTCGGGCCAAGAAGCTGCTCAAGCAGACTGAGGCCCAGGGGCTCATTCACCGCTGGCGTTTCGGTGCTAACCATCCAGTGCAGTTCGCCACGCAACCCCAACCCAGGGATGGTTCGTGAGTCTGTGTGTGTGTGCGCGCACCCCCCTAATACCCCCCGTGGGTGCGTGAACGCACCACGGGGGTGGGTATGGCGAGCCGTACACACGCACACAGGCAAGCGAGGTGGATGGGTACACACGAATAGGTACTTGGAGCCGGGGACCGGCCTCCGCGCCCCCGGCGGGAACAGTCGCAAAGGACCACACAGTTTCTTTCTTGTACACGTCCGAGTTTGCCATGCCGACCGAACACGAAATGGCCATCACGCATCTCCGGGATCACCTCGGCTTCGCCTGCCAGATGGTGGCCGAGTCCGACGAGCCGGTCGTCGTGCTGCGTTACCGCAAGGGCATCGTCGCCATCGTGCCGCTCTGGGAATGGCGCTTCTTCAAGGAGCTGGAGGTGGACATCCGGGCCGGTCGCAAGCGCGTCATCGACCTCGAAGAATCTCCCGAACTCGCCTGGGAATTGACTGGAACCCTCGCGGAACAGCCCGTAACTGACTGTCCTGACGCGGGGCGAACGTCGCCCCGCGACGACGAACGACCCCAGACGGGAGAACGATGATGGCGACGAAGACGAAGAAGGCGACCACGGGCAAGACGAAGAAGGCCAAGGCGACGCCGGCACCGGTCGAGAAGCTGAGCCAGGTCGCCGCCGCCGAGCGCGTCCTGGCCGACGCGGGCGAGCCGATGACCTGCAAGGCGATGGTCGAGGCGATGGCGGCGAAGGGCCTCTGGTCCTCGCCCGGCGGCAAGACGCCCGAGGCGACGTTGTACTCCTCGCTGCTGCGGCAGATCAGAACCAAGGGAAAAGCGGCGCGGTTCAAGAAGGTCGCGCGCGGCCAGTTCGACCTCGCCTGATCGACCCCCGACGCGCCCCGCCAGGCCCAGGCCGCGCGGGGCGTGTCGCATTCCAGGAGAACCACCATGACCAAGAAGCTCATTCCCGCCGTTGGCTACGCCCGCCGCAGCACCGACATGCAAGAACGGTCCATCCCCGATCAGCAGGCGTTCGTGGAGCGGTGGGCCAAGGAGAACGGTTACGCCGTCAAGCGTTGGTTCATCGACGACGCTATCTCCGGCACCAGCACGCGCGGCCGCAACGCCTTCGAGCAGCTCATCGCGACCGCCGAGAACGGCCGCGACTTCGAGACCATCCTCTGCTACGACATCTCGCGCTTCTCGCGTGGCGGAACCAACGAGACCGGCTACTACCTGCACCGCCTCAGCCTGGCCGGCGTCAACGTGCAGTTCACCGCCGACGCCATCCCCGAAGGCGACGAGGGCGAGCTGATCCAGGGCGTCAAGTCCTGGCAGGCCCGGCAGTACTCGGTCAAGCTGGCCCGCGACACCATCCGGGGACAGATCAGCAACATCCGCGAACGCAAGTCCGCGCCCGGCGGCGTCGCCCCGTTCGGTTATGACAAGCAGCACCTGACGGCCGATGGCACGCTGCTCCGCACGCTGCGCTGGCTGCCCGACGGCAGCAAGCAGGAGTTCGGGCCTGACGGCCGGCTGCTCCGGGTGATCGAGCCGGGCGTCAACATCAAGAAGGCCAAGAGCGACATCATCCGCTACGTCCCCAGCACGCCCGACCGCGTGGCCGTCGTCCGCCGCCTGTTCGATCTGTGCGTGCAGGGCTACGGCTACCACTACATCGCTGCCCTGTTCAACGACGAGGGCATCCCGTCGCCGGGTGGCTTGCCCTGGAACACGTCCCGCATCGGCAAGCTGATCCGCAACCCGGTCTATCGCGGGGCCATCGCCTGGAACCGCCACACGATGGGGTCGCTCTTCGGCCTCGACGGCGAAGGCAAGCTCCGGCCCAAGCGCAAGAAGGGCTGGCAGCGAAACGAGGAGGCCGACTGGATCATCGCCGAGGGCGTACATGAAGCGCTGGTGAGCGCCGAGACCTGGGCGGCGGCGCAGCGAGCCGTCGAGAAGCGCCGGCGCGACGGCGGCAAGGCCAGGACGGTGAACCGTTCGCTCCTAGCCAGTCTGATGATCTGCACCCGTTGCCAGCACAGCTTCGTCCAGAACCGCGACCGCCGTTGGCCCGGCCCGACCGGCGATGGCTACCGCTTCTACTCGTGCTCCGGCTACCACCGCTACGGCAAGGCGGTCTGTGGCCTGACCAACCTGCCCGGCCACGCACTCGACGCCTTCGTGCTCCAGGCGATCAAACGCATCCTGCTGGCGGACCACGACACGGTGAAGCAGGCCATCGACGCTTTCGTAAACGCGGTGCTGGTCCCCAAGACGACGACCAGGCGGACCAAAGACGACGACCGCGAGCTGGAACTGCTCAACCGCAAGATCAAGGCGACGGTCGCCATGCTCGCCGACCCGACCTTCGACGGCCTCGACGAGCTGCGTACCACCCTTGCCGACCTCAAGGCCAAGCGCGACACGCTTGTGGCACGCCTCAAACCGGCCGACGTACCCGCGACGCCGGCGATCACGGAAACAGACCTGCGGGCCTGGGCGCACGAGCGCTTTGCCCGGCTCGACGACCTGGCGACGCGGGCCGTGCCCGACCTGCAAGACCGCCAGTTGGTGGAGACGTTCGTGAACCGCATCGAGATCAACCCGGAGGCCAAGACCGGGGTCATCTACCTCATGGCCGACCTCGAATCCGCCTTGCTCAACAGCTCCACACGGCTGCCCGGAGGGGACTTCATGGGCAACCACGAGTGGTGCTTCTACGGCTGGCGCGAGGGCGCTGCCCACGTCTACCTCGGCCCGAACAACGCGACCGACGTGTGGTCGGTCAAGAAGGTGAACCCGCAGTCGATGATCCACCTGACCGAGAAGCCAGTCGAACTGGCGGTGCGGGCGATGCAGTACTCGTCCCGCGAGGGCGAGAACGTGCTGGACCTGTTCGGCGGCAGCGGCTCGACCCTGATCGGCGCGGAGCAGACCGGCCGCAAGGCGTTCTTGATGGAACTCGATCCGCTTTACTGCGATGTGATTTGCGAACGATGGTGCAAGTTCACCGGAAAGGAAGCGTTCCGTGTTGATTCTCAAGGAAACCAAACCCCGCGAGCCGAACTGCTTGCCGGGCGAGCGTAAGGTGGGCGGCAATCGCCGGCCGCGCTCGTGGACCATCTGCCCGGTGTGTTTGAGCATCTTCCCGTTGCCCCGGTTGCAGCGGCGGTTCTGCTCCTACGCCTGCAAGGTCACGGCGCAAACGACGGGGCGACAGACCGTGCGCCGTACAGTTGCGAAGGCTCGCAGCGCTCAGAGCTTGCTGCGCTACCACGTTCAGGCCGGGAACATCGTCCGCCCGGATGCTTGCGAGGAATGCGGGGCCACGAATCGGCGCATCGAGGGAGCGCACTTCAACTACGACGAGCCATTGCGGGTGCGATGGCTTTGCGTTCCGTGTCACCGACGGTGGGACAAGCGTGAACCCAAGCGCGCGACATTCGCAGTTGCAGTTCAGCAATCCGAGAAGGAGGCCACGGCATGATCTACCTCGCAAGTCCGTATTCGCATCCCGACCCGGTCATCCGCGAGGAACGGTATCGTGCCGCCTGCCGTACGGCCGCAGCGCTCTTGCGAGAGGGGCGGTCGGTCTTTTCGCCCATCGCCCACAGCCACCCGCTCACCGAGTACGGCTTGCCGGCGGACTGGACGTTCTGGAAGCACTGCGACCGGGAACTGCTGGAGCGGTGCGACGAAGTGCTGGTCTTGCTGCTCGACGGTTGGAAGGACAGCGTTGGCGTGCGGGAGGAGATTCGGATCGCGCGGGAGATGGGCAAGCCGGTGCGGTATCTGGACATCGCCCGGTTGGTTGAAGTCCGGGCGATGTCCGCTGTCCAGGTCAGCGCTTCGTGACGGCGATCAGTTCCGGGATCGGCACCCAGGCCTCCTTGCCGTCGTTGGTGGTCACGACCGCCAGGCCGTCCTCGATGCGGTCGACGGTGCCGCTGCATCCATCGTCGACCTCGCAAATCACGCGGGCACCGGGCTTGATGCGTTCGCCGGTGCGGTCGAGACACGATGCACACAACGCCGGCCATTCCGGCGTGGTCGCGGCGGGACGACGCCCGCAGGCGAGACATTTGCGCGACATGATGGTGGTCCTCCGGTTGTCAAAGGTCGTTGGTTCGCGGCGCGGCCGATCCGCGTCCGCCAGGACACAGGAGCCAGGAACGGTGGAGAACATCAAGGCCAGTTCGGACGGATTCGCCAGGGATTTGCCGGGGGCCGACGCCCCCGTCGTTGGCCCGCGTTTCGCCCACGTTGGCCCACGTCGCGTCGTGGGCGACGTCTTGGCCAGGAACGCGACCAACGAGAAGAGACCCGGCCAGCGGGTCTCACGGGCGATGGGGTTGTTACGGCCGGCTACGCTTCGGCGTCCGGCTGGTTCGGATCGTAGACGGTCCCGCAGCTGGTGCAACGGACCTTCTCGTCCTCGATCCAGACTAGGTGGTCGATGTCGCTCTCGCCGCAATGCGGGCAGGCCGGGCCAGGCGGCGTCCAATCGTTGTCCTCGTCGCTGCTCTGGCAGATGTCGTAGATCGCCATCGCCGCCAGCATGCCGACCAGTTGCTGGTCTGGTTCGTCCATGCTGGCCAGGCGACCGCCGGTGCAATCACGGAACAGCTCGACCAGGTCGTCAGGAGCCATGCGTTCGAGGGCGGTCCGCACGTCGGCCCGCGTCTGGTCGATGTGGGCCATCAGCTTCAGAACTTCGCGGTCCATTGTGGCCTCCGTTTCTACTGGGCCAGCGCGAACTTGCCGCGCTCGGTCTTGGTGAATCGGGCGTCCTTGGCCTTGGTCGTGATCTCCCGGAGGATCGCGGCGTACAGCGTGGCCGACGGGGTCTTGCCGTTGGGGCTGCTCCAGTAGCCCTTCGCCGCCATCGCGTCGATCATCTCCTTGCAGGTCATCGCCGCGCCCGCCTCGCCCAGGACCTTGGCGGCGGCGTCCAGGCAGCCGAGTTTCTTCGTCTCCGGTTTGGCGTTGGCCTTCTTCGCCGCTTTCGGCTTGCTCCTGGTTCCGGTCTTGGTCGTCTTCTTCGCGGTCATGGAATGTCTCCATTGCGGGATCATCGATGGGTTGGCTGCCATCATCAGGCGGCGGGAACCACCCGCCACGACGCCCGGCCGGGCGTTTCGGCGTTAGGCTCCGAGGTCGCGGAACAACTCGTAAGCGTCGGTGGGAACGAGAAGGCCTTCGTCGCTGCACACGGCCCGGCGATCCGGGTCGGGGCAGGACGCCCACGCCTCGACCATCGCGTTTTTGGCCCGATGCAGAGCCGCCCAGGCCTTGCGGGCGCGGCGGATGGCCTGGCGAAACTCCCGGGTTTCGTTCGTCGCGGCCATCGCTGCTTCTCCTTTACGGGCAATACGTTGCGACTGCGAACAGCAGTCAGTTACCTCGTGTTCCGGGACACAGCAAGCCAAGTTCGACCGGAATTCCAGAGGTTTTTCGGGGGGGGAAAAGGGTTTTTCGGGGGGGAAAAGCATGGCGGATGACCGCGACCAGACGCCCGCTGCCGGCGGGCTCAACCCGAACGCCCTCGCGGTGGCGAGCGCGGCCCGGCTGCTGACGAAGGTCGGCGGCCAGCCGGTCACCGAGGACATGCTCCGGGTCGATATCGACGCGGGCGCGCCGACGAACGCGGACGGCTCGATCAACCTGGTCCACTACGCCGCCTGGCTGGTGAGGGAGATGGGACGTGGCGATTGACCCGCGACGCCTGCGACCGAGCGAGCTGTGCCGCCTGCTCAACTCGACCCCGCTGGGCGAGGTGATTAACGAGCGGCAGCTCCACCGCCATCGCAGCAGGGCCGGCCTGCGCATCGGCGACGCGCGGCACGTGGACCTGCTGCGCTACGTCGCCTGGCTGGTGCAACTCCGCCACGCCCCGAAGCCGGAGCCAGAGGGCAACCCCTACGAGGCCCTCAAGGGGCGTGCCCGCGCCCGCAACATCGCCCTGTCACTGGCCGGCCGGGACATCGGCGAGCTGCCGGCCGTCGTGAGCGCGGAGAGGAAGGCGAAGGCGGCGTCCGACTTCCGCTTCTTCTGCGAGACGTACTTCCCGCTAACCTTCCACCTGCCGTGGTCCAAGGACCACCTGAAGGTGATCGCCAAGATCGAGCAGGCGGTGCTGCGTGGCGGCCTGTTTGCGATGGCGATGCCGCGCGGCTCGGGCAAGAGCACCATCTGCGAATGCGCCTGCATCTGGGCGGTCCTCTACGGGCACCGGGAGTTCGTGTGCTTGATCGGCAGCGACGAAGGCCATGCGATGGACATGCTCGATTCGATCAAGATGGAGTTGGACGGCAACGACCTGCTGCTGGAGGACTTCCCCGAGGTCGTCTACCCGATCCAGTGCCTCGACGGGATCGCCAACCGCTGCAACGGCCAGCTCTACAAGGGCGAGCGGACGCACATCGGCTGGACCGCCCGCGAGGTCGTCCTGCCGACGATCCCGGATAGCAAGGCGAGTGGGGCGATCATCAAGGTCGCGGGCATCACCGGCCGCATCCGCGGCATGAAGTACAAGCGGGCCGATGGCCGAACCGTCCGCCCGACGCTGGTCGTCCTCGACGACCCGCAGACCGACGAGTCGGCCCGGTCGCTGTCGCAGTGCGCCACGCGCGAGAGCATCCTGGCCGGCGCGGTGCTCGGCCTGGCCGGCCCCGGCAAGAAGATCAGCGGCATCATGCCCTGCACGGTCATCCGGCCGGGCGACATGGCCGACAGCATCCTCGACCGCGACAAGCACCCGGAGTGGAACGGCGAGCGCACCAAGATGGTCTACTCGTTCCCAGCCAACGAGAAGCTGTGGCAGCAGTACGCCGAGGTCCGGGCCGACAGCATGCGGCGGGGTAACGCCGGCGAGGAGGCCACGGCGTTCTACGGGACCAACCGGGAGGCGATGGACGAGGGGGCCATCATCGCCTGGCCGGAGCGGTTCAACCACGACGAGCTGTCGGCCATCCAGCACGCGATGAACCTGAAGTTGTAGGACGAGGCCGCCTTCTTCGCCGAGTATCAGAACGAGCCGCTGCCCGCGGAAGCGGCCGAAGCGGACGAACTCACGCCGGACCTGATCGCCGCCAAGCTCAACCGGATGAAGCGGGGCGAGGTGCCCATCGGCTGCAACCACCTGACGGCGTTTATCGACGTGCAGGCCAACCTGCTCTTCTACGTCGTCGCCGCCTGGGAGGACGACTTCACCGGCTACGTCCTCGACTACGGCACCTTCCCCGACCAGAAGCGGCCGTACTTCACCCTCCGCGACGCCCGCGTGGTGCTCGCCGCCGTGACCAAGGCGAGCGGCCTGGAGGGGGCGATCTACGCCGGCCTAGAGGCGCTGACTGCCAATCTACTCGGCCGGGGCTGGCGGCGCGACGACGGTGCCGAGCTGCGCGTCGAGCGCTGTCTGATCGACGCCAACTGGGGCTCGGCGACCGACGTGGTCTACCAGTTCTGCCGCCAGTCGGCGCACGCGGGGATCGTGCTGCCCAGCCACGGCCGCTTCGTCGGCGCGTCGAGCCAGCCGTTCTCCGAGTACAAACGCCGGCCCGGCGACCGCATCGGGCACAACTGGCGCATGCCCAACGTCCGCGGCAAGCGGGCCGTCCGCCACGGACTCTACGACACGAACTACTGGAAGACCTTTATTCACGCCCGTTTGGCCGTGCCGATGGGCGACCGGGGCTGCCTGTCGCTCTTCGGCGATAAGCCCGAGATGCACCGCCTCTTCGCGGAGCACCTGACCGCCGAGTACCGCGTGAAGACGGAGGGACGCGGCCGCACGGTGGACGAGTGGAAGCAGCGCCCCGAGCGGGGCGACAACCACTGGCTGGACTGTCTGGTGGGCTGCGCCGTGGCGGCGTCGATCCAGGGGGCGGTGCTGCCCGGCACGGACGGCCAGGCCCCCGCCAAGCGCGAGCGCGTAAGCTTCGCCGCGATGCAGCGGAGGAACCGGCGATGAACGCGGCCCGGCCCGCCAGGGACGAACTCGGCATTTCCTGCCCCCGCTGTGGGTGCCGACACTTCCGCACCACGCATACCGAGCCACTGCGCGACGGCCGCGTCCGTCGGCGGAAGGTTTGCCGCCACTGCGGTCGAAAAGTGGTGACCTTCGAGTCCGTTCCCGCCGTCGTGCGCGGGCGGGATTGCTAGATGTAGCACGATTCCCGCATTTCCGACAGCACTTGCGTCAACTCGCTCCCGCACGGGGAAGGTTTACCAGTAGAGGGACTGGTGATCGCTTCATCACGGGAGCGCTTCTTATGGCCGACGATCTCGAAGACACCATCGAGCAGAACGCCAAGGGTCCGGCGAAGGCGTCGGGCGATGCCGGCTCGGTCGAGCAGCACCCGCTGCCCGACCAGATCGAGGCCGACCGCTACCTCGCGTCGAAGGACGCCGCGAAGTCAAAGCAACGCGGGCTGCGCTTCAACAAGTTCGTTCCGCCGGGGGTGTCGTAAGTGTTGACCTGGCTCTCCAACCTGTTCACGAGCGCGAAGCGCACGAATGTAACCCGGCCGCGTGCGGTGCGGGTCGTCCGCGCCCGCTACGACGCGGCCGTGACCAGCGACGAGAACCGCCGGCACTGGGCCAACGCGGACGGACTGTCGGCGAACGCGGCCAACAGCGCCGAGGTACGGCGGGTGCTGCGGAACCGGGCGCGCTACGAGGTCGCCAACAACAGTTACGCCCGCGGCATCGTCCTGACGCTCGCCAACGACGTGGTCGGCACCGGCCCCCGACTACAGATGCTCACGGGCGATGCCGAGGCCGACCGCCGCATCGAACGCGAGTTCGCCGCGTGGGCCAAAGCGGTCAGTCTCCCCGACAAACTC
>JAANMX010001649.1_pt1 | contig 24708 bp, 18 predicted proteins | sample 7279681 | NCBI WGS metagenome assembly JAANMX01 (sample SAMN14094542, study PRJNA606508) | bioreactor metagenome | isolation source: A lab-scale SPAN reactor treating ammonium-rich wastewater day 351 | place: Ireland: Galway | collected 2018-01-01
TCAAACCATAGAACATAAACTTTTTAAGGATGTAGTAGATTATTTCGACGAGAAAGATCTGTTTATTTTCAATAATACCAAAGTTTTTCCTGCCAGACTTTATGGAAATAAGGAAAAAACCGGCGCAAAAATTGAGGTTTTTTTACTAAGAGAACTGGACAAAGAAACCCGCGTTTGGGATGTATTAGTAGATCCCGCAAGAAAAATAAGAATTGGAAATAAGCTTTTCTTCACTCCGGATGAATCTCTGGTTGCAGAAGTAATAGATAATACAACTTCGCGGGGAAGAACGTTGAGATTTCTGTATGACGGGAGTTATGAAGAATTTCGCGCCAAATTGAAAGAGCTTGGAGAAACTCCACTTCCAAAATATTTTAAAAGAGAAGTGGAACCCGAAGATGCTGAACGTTATCAAACTATCTATGCTAAACACGAAGGAGCTGTAGCAGCGCCCACCGCAGGCCTCCATTTCTCTAAACATCTGATGAAAAGGATGGAAATTAAAGGAATTGATTTTGCCGAAATTACGCTGCACGTTGGTTTAGGAACCTTCAATCCTATCGAAGTGGAAGATTTAAGCAAACATAAAATGGAGTCTGAAGAAGCCATTATCGATCAGAAAAATGCTGACATTATCAATAAAGCAGTAGAAGAAGGTCGCAGAGTTTGCGCAGTAGGAACCACCACGATGCGGGCGATCGAAACTTCAGTTTCTTCAAACAGGAAAATCGGGCCTTATCACGGATGGACAAATAAATTTATTTTCCCGCCTCATGATTTTGGAGTTGCCAACGCAATGATTACGAATTTCCATACACCGAAATCAACACTCCTTATGATGGTAGCGGCTTTTGCCGGGAAAGATTTTTTGATGCACGCTTATGAAGAAGCCATTAAAAACGAATATAAATTTTACTCTTTCGGCGATGCAATGCTGATTCTGTAAAAAACTGAGCAAAGAATAATTTTCCGAAACGAAATTATTCTTTGCTCTTCTTGATTTTAAAATGAAAGATATCAGAACTTTATCATTGGACGAACTCAAAGCTTATTTTGAAACTTTGGGGGAGAAACCTTTTCGCGCAAAGCAGATCTACGATTGGCTTTGGAGCAAGAATCTGCATTCCATTGATGAAATGACGAATATCTCAAAAGATCTGAGAGATCAGCTTTCCAAAGATTTTACCATCAATCCAGTTTCTGTAGATCAGTTGCAGAAATCTTCAGACGGAACCATCAAAAATGGGGTGAAACTTCATGACGGTTTGCTGGTGGAATCTGTTTTGATACCGACGGAAACCCGCAGTACAGCGTGCGTTTCTTCTCAGGTTGGTTGTTCTCTGAACTGTGAATTTTGTGCTACGGCAAAACTCAAAAGAATGCGGAATCTGGAGGTTGCGGAAATTGTGGATCAGGTAGCATTAATTGACAGGCAAAGTAAATTATATTTCGATCGTCCGCTTTCAAATATCGTATTCATGGGAATGGGCGAGCCGATGATGAATTATAAAAATGTCGTAGAAGCCATCAGAAAAATCACAGAACCTGAAGGTTTGGGAATGTCGCCGCGTAGAATTACTGTTTCTACTTCCGGAATTCCCAAAATGATTAAAATGCTGGCCGATGAAGAATTGAAAGTAAAACTTGCGGTGTCTCTTCACTCAGCAATAGAGGAAACCAGAAACGATATTATGCCTTTTTCTTCAAAATTTCCTTTAACCGAGATTATGGAATCGCTGCAATATTGGTATTCCAAAACCGGATCACAAATTACTTTTGAATATTGTGTCTGGGGCGGAATTAATGACAAGGATGAAGACATCAGAGCACTTATTAAATACTGTAGAAAAGTGCCGTCAAAGGTGAACCTTATTCAATATAATCCAATCGGGGAAGGGAAATTTGATCACCGCAGTATCAAGGCAGAAGAAAAATATGTCCGCGAATTGGAAAAAGCAGGAATCAATGTATTGGTTCGGCGAAGCAGAGGCGGAGATATTGATGCAGCGTGCGGGCAATTGGCCAATAAAAATGGGGCGTAATGTTCTATCATAAGGGAAAAACCCGAACCGAACAACATAATCTTGGTATCGCGTCCTTACTGGGTTTCGTTGCCGGATTGGTGAATGTGGTAGGATTTTTATCTGTTCAGAAACTCACCACGAATGTGACAGGACATTTTGCTTTTTTCGTGGGAGCAGCTTTCGAGCAAAAATTTCAAACCGCTTTTCATATCGCATTGTATGTATTTTTCTTTTTTCTGGGTGCTTTTTTTTCCAATCTTATGGTGGAAATCTATTCCAGAGTCAGAGAAAATCTTATTTATGTTTTTCCAACAATTGCAGAAGCCGTCATATTGCTCGTCATCGCATTCAGCAGCGAATATTTGATATCCGTAAATCCGGATATCATTGCTTTTTCCCTTCTTTTTTCCATGGGAATGCAGAACGCACTGGTTACCAGAATCTCCAATGCAGTGGTGCGAACAACTCACCTTACCGGACTTTTTACCGATATGGGAATTGAATTTTCACAGCTTTTTTTCTACAAAAACCGGCGTCATAAATCCAGGCTTCTCAAATCCATCCGGCTTCGGCTTACCATTATCTGGATGTTTTTTGCAGGCGGAATAGTCGGTGGACTTTTGTATGGTTCTTTCGGTATGAAATCGCTTCTCCTCGGAAGTGTACTTTTATTATTGGGATTACTCTATGATTTTATGAAAATCCGGTTTTTACTTTTAAAAAGAAAATCGTGAGAGCAAAAATTATATTGTTGTTTCTTTTCTTTCTGTCTTTTCATGTTCAGGCACAACGAATTGATTGGATGAAAATCAGAAAGTATCGGGTAGCTGTACTTTCGGACAGCTTAAAGGAAAATTCTGGTTTAAGTTTATCAAATGGAAAATTATATACCATCAACGACAGCGGAAATTCTTCAGAAATTTTTAAATTAAATCCTGAAAACGGCGAAATTATCGGGAAAATAAACACGGGACTTCAGAATAAGGATTGGGAAGCAATCACTACAGACGAAAATTACTTTTATATCGGAGATTTCGGAAATAATAACGGGAACAGACGGGATCTGAAAATTTATCGCATTCGGAAAGACAGTGTTCAGGATATCCGCGAGATTCCGTTTCAATATCCCCAACAAAAGGAATTTTTGAAAAAGCCACATCAAAACAATTGGGATGCCGAAAGTTTGATCTATAAAAATGGTTTTTTACACATTTTTACAAAGGAATGGCAATCGTATCAAACAACACATTATCGTTTGAATCCCGAAAAGCAGGAAGAAATTCAAAATGCTGAGAAACTGGAAACTTATAACCTGGGGTATCTGGCAACTGACGCCTCTTATTTTAAAGATCACCTTTATATTATTGGATACACAAATAAAATGGAAGTGTATCTTACCGTATTTCAGGAAGATGATGCCGGATTTTTTTTTAGTCAAAAGCCGCAAAAATATTATCTTGGCCATGCGCTTTCCTTAGGTCAGATTGAAGGAATTGAAGTGGATGAAAATAATATTTATATTTCAGGAGAGTCTTTGCAAACTCCGATAGGAAGGCAAAAGCAGCACTTCTATATTATTCCTAAATCCGAAATAAAGAACGAGTAAATAAAAACCGGTTTTTATCAAAATTTAAATTCTGAATATTAATTCAGAATTTTAAAAGTTTCTTCAAAATTTTCAGAAGATATTTTCATGAGATAACTTCCTTTACTTGCATTAAATGGCAAGATGTTGTTGCCCTTTTGAAGAATTATCTTTCTTTTGTTTACCAATCTTCCGGCCATCGAATAAATCTCTACTGTAAATTTTTGGTTTAGTTTACCGTTATATTCCAATTGAATCTGGTGATTTTTCACAGGATTCAGCACTTTAATGATAAAATTATTTAAATGATAATCTGAAACGGACAAAGTTCCATAAGTGAACTGATGCGTTTCCGTCATAGAACCTACCGTAACTTTAGCTTTCCAATTTCCATCCTGATTGAAAGTGGAAGCAGGCAAACTCCAAAACCAATAGGATGCGGAATAAAAAACATTCATATTGAAACTTGTTGTGTAGGCAATTGTTTGATCCGGGCGGATCAGCTGAATATTAACCGGAGTTCCAATGGCAATATCTGATAGATAAGTATAGATAAAAACGGTTTCGCCGGAATTAAATGAATTTTTAAAATACGTACTTTCCTGCACGCCACATCCGTTATTGAAACTCACCTCTTGGCTATGAGTTGAAATGGCATTTATTTTCGGATTGTTGTAGTTTTTTTGAACTTGCCACCACGATTGCGCTCCTGAGCTGGAACTATTGCATGATCCATGATAAGGATCCACCAATTGGTTACTACTGTTATATACTTCAAAATGTAAATGCGGACCAGTAGAATTTCCGGAACTTCCCACAATTCCGAGATATTCTCCTGCAGCTACAGTTTGACCAATGTTTTTTGTCGTTAAAGAATTGTTTTTTAAATGGCCGTACCATGTCACACTGCCATCGTCATGTTGAACATACACCGCATTCCAGTTGCTATTGTTGAAATTGCAATTTCTATCATAATTTCCGTTACTTTTTCCTATAATAATTCCCGGAGCAGCAGCTATAACCTCAGCTTGGTTATGATCCATTTGATACCATCCGAAAGGCCACGTGAAAATATCAATTCCTGCATGATTATATCCCGAGTTGGTGTCGTAAGTCCGGTTTCCGCAATTGTAATCCAAAAGCTGATTAGGATAATTGGGATTATGATCTACATAATTTGAAATACTCCAAACTTCATTATAAGGTGCAGTAGCGCTTTTTTTAATAGGCCAAATAAATAATGAACTTGGCAACGAACTTTTAGCTGTAAGTTTTCCTTCAAGTTGGAGGGTTTGCTTGTTCGTTTTCAACATTTTTTGTACAGAAACTCTTTCATCATTCGATAAACATTCTGTAGATTTGAATTGAAATTCCCCACCTCCTGTTTGTGCCATCATAAAATAAGAAGCATAACACAGGATCATAGCTAACATTGCAGTTTTCATAATAATAGTTTTTAATGAATCAAATATAGAAAATTTCTAAAAGCGTCGGGAATAAAATAAATAATTGAATTATATTTGCTGGCAGCGAACAACTAATCATCGACAAATACAACAATTTGTGGCGAACATTGTAGAAGAAATCAAGAAACCCATTGCCGACGAAATGAAACTTTTTGAAGAAAAGTTTTACCAGTCAATGCAGAGTAATGTTCCGCTTTTGGATAGGGTAACCCGTTTTATTGTAACCACGAAAGGAAAACAAATGCGCCCGATGTTTGTATTTCTCTGTGCGAAACTGGTGGGAAATGTAAATGAAAAAACATTTCGTGGTGCTTCCATGATCGAGCTGATTCATACCGCAACTCTGGTGCATGATGATGTTGTGGATGAAAGTTTTAAACGACGGAATTTCTTCTCCATCAATGCTTTATGGAAAAATAAAATTGCGGTTTTGGTGGGAGATTATTTGCTTTCCAAATCCGTTTTGCTTTCTACTGATAATAAAGATTTTGATTTGTTGGCAGTTATTTCCCGTACAATCCGGGAAATGTCTGAAGGAGAATTGCTTCAGCTGGAAAAAGCCCGGAAGCTGGATATTACCGAAGAGGTGTATTACGAAATTATCCGCCAGAAAACAGCAACTTTAATTGCGGCGTGCTGCGAAGTAGGCGTACTTTCCAATAATGCAGATGAAATTTTAGCCAAAAAAATGCAGGATTTCGGAACTTTCACGGGAATGGCTTTTCAGATAAAAGATGATTTGTTTGATTATCTAAGTTCCAATGTCATCGGAAAACCTGTAGGAATTGACATCAAAGAAAAAAAAATGACACTTCCGCTCATTCATGCTTTATCCATCGCTAATGAATCCGACCGAAAGTATTATTTCAATATTATTAAAAGGCACAACCACAATTCGAAAAAAGTGAAAGAACTGATCGGGTATGTGAAAGAATCGGGCGGTTTAGATTATGCTATTACTGTGATGAAAGATTTTCAGGAAAAAGCTAAAAATCTTCTGAACGGTTTCCCTGAATCTGAAGCAAAAAACTCATTGATGTTGATGCTCGATTACGTTATTGAACGGAAATTCTAATCTTACGCTGTCTCGCTGCTTTCAATTTTCTCCTTCATCAACTTGATGAAATATGAAGGCTTGATCTTAAATTTTCGCTGGAAGTTATCCGAGAAATTTTCTGCACTGTTGAATCCTGTGATCTGGGAAAGCTCCTTCACATCTTTTTTTAGGTAAGTCCAGTCTGTTTTCAGAAGGTGTAGAATGTAATCCAACCTTAGATCATTAATATACGTACTAAATTTTTTTCCTTTATACGCATTAATAATCCTAGAAAGATACGTGGAATTCGTCCCGAACATTTCACTAAGCTGTTTCTGGGAAACCTGATTGTCCAGAAAACCGAAGTCTGCTTCAAATTCTTCCAGTTGGGTCAGTACATTTTCCACGACCTGAGGATTGATACCCGGAATTTTGCTGTAATAACTAAGTGGAGAAAAATTTTCGAGCTGTTGTTCACTAATCAAATGAGGGTCGCTGTTTTTTTCTTTTTGAGGAGTTGCCGTTGTATATTCAGTGGTATCTTCACTTACCGAAGAAGGAGCTTCAGGCAAAATCATTGAACTTGAAGGGCTTGGTTCGAGGTTTTTTTCAGAGATCAATTCATTAAACCTTTTTCTATACGTAATCTGAATATGATAAATCCGATATAAAGAAAGTCCAACGATGATTAATATTCCGGCAAACAAGAGATAAATAATGGTATTCCGGGTTTTCAGGGAACTTTCAATTTTTTCCTTTTCTTCTATCAGTTTCTTCGTATCGTACTGTTTATGTAGTGTGGAAGAGAGATATTTATAATTTTTTTCATAAGATTTATCGAGTTGCATGAGTTTATTAATATACTCCAATTGCAAATCCCTGTTTTTTACCGAATCATTGTACTTAATCAGGAGTTCATATGCTTCCCGAAACTGAGGTTCGAGATTATTTGATTTATTGTATTCTTTGTCTATGGTCTCAAAATATTTCACAGCAATATGCGGTTTTCCAAGGTTCCAATACGATTTCCCCAGATAAAATATTTCTGTGATATGATCCCATTGGTCTTTGTATAATCGTAATGCCTGTGTTAATTTTTTTATTGCGGTGTTGTAATCCTTTCTGTAAAAAGCATCGGTGCCTTGAGAGGATATAAAATAAGGAAAAAAATGTTCCAGATTGTTTTGTTGCACATAAGCAAAAGCTTCGTTAAGTAAAATTCTGTTTTCTTGATGACGGCCCAGTCTTGAATTGGTATCAATGAGGCTCATCATCGAATACATATAATAAGTTTGATAGTCTTTTCCTAAGGTAGAATTGTTCAGGTTTTTTTTAAAAAAATCAATACATTCTCTCAGTTCAGCATTAGCATCTTCATATAAGCCAAGGTAAACTTTATTCTGGGAAATCAGATATTTACTTTTATAGAGAATATAATCACTTTCAATTTCCTCCGCATATTTGTGAGAAATGAGAATATCCGCCAAAGCCTTTTCATACCTAACATTAGTCATAAAAACAATACCTCTGTTGAGATAAGCGTTGGCGAGTAGCTTTTTGTCATTCGAAGCTTTGCCAATGGCCAATGCACTGTCTGCATATTTTAGGTTTTCAGGAGATTTAGAAAAAGCAGTAGCATATCTGTAAGCGAAAAGTAAGGCTTCGGGATTTCGTTCCGCCTTGGATTTTTGAATGTAAATCCGGATCATTTTCCAGATCTCAGCATCGTTGTCATGGGATTGATCTATTTTTTTTTCAATTTGTTCGTAGGTTAATTCCTTGGAATAATTATTTTGGCCGTATAAAAGATAACAGGGGAGTGCTAACAGCAGGGTTATTATTAATTTCCTGAATATCATTTATTTAAACTCTTTATTTTTATTTTTTACCGGTTTTTCGGAACTGCACTTGCGAATTTACGCCTAATTTTTGTAAAAAACCTCACCGTAATTGTTAATTTCCCTGTTATTTTTTATAAACCACCGGTGCAAATATTTGATTCGGATAACCAAAAGCATCTACATTTGCCTCAGTAATAACAACAGAATTTAACCCCAACTAAATTATACTACTATGAAAAAAGTTATCTTAACAGCATGCGTACTTACCTTATTAAGTACCGTATCTTGTAGAACTCATGACGACATGATCAGCCCTGAGGATACTGCAAATTTAGAAGTCATGGAAAACTCAGCAGTCGCTCGGGATTCTGCACAAGGTAGAGATTTAAGTATTTTACCAGGAGATCCACTTCCTCCACCAAAAAAGTAACATTTAAATAATAATATATTCAAAATTTTTTTTTCATCATTTGTGTTTTTTTCTTCCGCTGTTGTGAAACACCGGAAGATTCTTTTTTATACCAAAAGTACAATTTTCATATCTTTGCTGAATATAATCATTCAAAATGCAGACTACCTATATAGATACACAGCAGATTTCCTTCGAAGATTTTAAAAAATCCGTGCTTCAGGATTATCGATTGGGACGCATTTCCCGAGAGATGTCTCTGCTAGGAAGAAGGGAAGTGTTGACAGGAAAAGCTAAATTCGGAATTTTCGGAGACGGAAAGGAACTTCCACAATTGGCGATGGCCAAAGTATTCCGGGATGGTGATTGGCGTTCAGGGTATTACCGTGACCAGACTTTTGCATTGGCAGTAAACGTTTTGACCATAGAAAGTTTTTATGCACAATTGTATGCAGATACAGATATAACCCGTGAACCAGCTTCAGCAGGAAGACAAATGAACGGGCATTTTGCTTCCAGAACATTGAATGAAGACGGGAGTTGGAAAGATTTAACAAAACTTAAAAATATTTCTTCTGATATTTCACCAACCGGTGGACAAATGCCAAGGTTGCTTGGCCTGGCTCAGGCTTCTAAAGTTTTCAAACAGATAAAATTTGATGGTTCCGAAAAATTTTCCAACAACGGAAACGAAGTTGCTTTTGGAACTATTGGCGATGCCTCTACTGCGGAAGGCCACTTTTGGGAAACCCTGAACGCAGCGTGCGCATTACAGGTTCCCATGATTGTATCTATTTGGGACGATGGCTATGGAATTTCTGTTCCTACTCATAATCAGCGCGCTAAAGCTGATATTTCAGAAATGCTCTCCGGTTTTCAGAGAAAAGAAGGAGAAAATCAAGGTTGCGAAATTATCCAGGTAAAAGCCTGGGATTATCCTGCCTTATTAGATGCCTATGCAAAAGCGGAACATTTTGCGAGAACAGAAAGTATTCCAGTAGTAGTTCATGTTGTGGAAGTGACGCAGCCTCAAGGACATTCCACTTCCGGATCGCACGAACGGTATAAAAATGAAGAAAGGCTCACCTGGGAAAGTGAATACGATGGTTTGCTTAAATTCCGTGAATGGATTCTGAGTTATTCTGTAGAAATAGAAGGTCAGGAAGAAATTTTGGCCACTTCAGAGGAATTAAATGCGATAGATGCTCAAGCAAAGAAGACGGTAAAAGAGAGCCAGAAAAAAGCCTGGGAAGATTATCAAAGACCAATTGTTGCACTAAAAGATCAAATATTGCCTTTGGTAGAAAAACTTACACCAGAACATAATGAAATTTCTGCTGAAATAAGCAACTTTAAAGCATTGATCTCTGTTGCGAAAAGAGATATTTTCCATCTTGCCAGAAAGGCTTTACTGTTAACCCGGGGTTCAGTTTCTGCTGAAAGAACTCAACTTCAAAAGAAGTATGATGAACTCTTCGCTGTTGAAAAAGACAATTATTCCTCTCATTTATATTCGCAATCCCAGTGGAAAGCTACCAATGTAAAAGAAGTAAAACCAGTCTTTAGTGAAAGTTCTGAAGAAGTGGACGGCAGAGTGGTAGTGCGTAATAACTTTGATAAAATTTTTGAAAAATATCCTGAAACCCTGATCTTTGGTGAGGATACAGGAAATATTGGCGATGTGAACCAAGGCTTGGAAGGAATGCAGGAAAAATACGGAGAAATGCGGATTGCAGATACCGGAATTCGTGAAGCCACCATTCTTGGGCAAGGAATCGGAATGGCAATGCGAGGATTAAGGCCTATTGCTGAAATTCAGTATTTGGATTATATTCTTTATTGTTTACAGGGCATGAGTGATGATCTTGCTACCGTACAATATCGCACCCGTGGTGGACAAAAAGCGCCGCTCATTATCCGAACCCGAGGACATCGTCTGGAAGGAATTTGGCATTCAGGGTCGCCGATGGCAGGAATTATAAATCTCTCAAAAGGAATTAACATTCTGGTTCCAAGAAATCTTACAAAAGCTGCCGGTTTCTACAATACGATGTTGCAGAGCGACGAACCTGCCCTTATTGTAGAATGCCTGAACGGATATCGTTTGAAGGAAAAGCAACCGGATAATTTAGGAGAATTTACCGTTCCTGTAGGGAAAATTGAAACTACGAAAGAAGGAAAGGATGTTACTTTGGTAACGTATGGTTCCACCTGGAGATTGGTGATGGAAGCTGCTTCAGAATTAGAAAAACTCGGGATTTCCGCAGAAGTTATTGATGTTCAGTCGCTTATCCCTTTTGATTTAACTCATGAAATTTCAGAAAGTGTGAAGAAGACCAATCGTCTTGTGGTCATTGATGAAGATGTGGAAGGCGGAACCTCGGCATTTATCCTGCAGCAGATTCTGGAAAAGCAAAAAGGATTCAGATATTTGGATAGCGATCCACTTACGCTTACGGCAGAAAATCACAGGCCGCCTTATGCAAGCGATGGCGATTATTTCAGTAAACCGTCTGTGGATGATATGGTGGAAAAAATTTATGGAATGTTCACAGAAATTAACCCGAAAAAATTTCCTGCTTTATAGAATTATTAGAACTGCTGATTTTCGGCAGTTTTTTTGTGAATTCACTCTCATTTCTTCAGGAAGCTCCAGAAACTTTGCATCCTTTTCTCAATTTTCAGGAGATCATTTTTTACGAGTGCTTCTACAAATAGGGAAGGGTTTTCGTACGGAATGTCAATATTCTCGAATGTCATTTTTCTGTGAGCGTAGCCTTTCATGAACTCTTCATTCGTATGCCAGGGTTCAATGTCATTTTTCCTCATCCAGGTGACAAACTCCGAATTGCTTTTTACGTTCACACTTTTTCTTCGTTTCAACAAAGTGTATTTCATGATAACCTAACTTTTTTATCCGAATTGCAGGGTATGCATTACAGATCTGTTTTTACATTTGTGTTATTTATGATTCTAAATAGATGAATTTACATTATGTAATCAGCAATCTCATTAATAATTATATTCATCCTTTAAAAAAGGATTATCCTCAATAATTTATTAGAAATTATATTGCAAATCTATATATTTTTTTTGAATATAAAAAAATCATCTATGTTATTCGCGTTGTATTAATATATTGTTAATAGATCCTGGTTCTTATATTTGATGATTTGTTAATTTTCACTAAGATTTATTTTTGTAATTTTGTTTAAATTTTAGGAAAATGAACTACGATATTATTGTTGTCGGGAGTGGTCCCGGAGGATATGTTACTGCAATCAGAGCTTCACAGTTAGGATTCAAAACTGCCATTGTTGAAAAAGAAAATTTAGGAGGAATCTGTTTGAACTGGGGTTGTATCCCTACGAAAGCCTTGCTGAAATCTGCTCATGTATTTCATTATCTGAATCATGCGGAAGATTACGGACTGAACAAAGTGGAAAATCCCGGATTTGATTTTTCTAAAGTCATCCAGAGAAGCAGAGGTGTAGCATCAAAGATGAGTGGCGGAATCCAGTTTCTGATGAAGAAAAACAAGATTGATGTCATCATGGGAACTGCCAAAGTGAAACCCGGAAAAAAGATTGAAGTTACAGATGCTGAAGGAAAAACTTCCGAATACGCAGCCCAACATATTATCATTGCAACCGGAGCCCGTTCAAGAGAATTGCCCAATCTTCCACAGGATGGAAAAAAAGTAATCGGTTATCGCCAGGCTTTAGCACTTCCGGAACAGCCAAAATCCATGATCGTAGTAGGATCCGGTGCGATAGGAATTGAATTTGCCGATTTTTATAATACGATGGGGACTAAGGTAACCGTAGTAGAATTTATGCCGAATATCGTGCCTGTAGAAGATGAAGAAATCTCAAAACATCTTGAGAAATCATTGAAGAAATCCGGAATTGAGATCATGACCAATGCATCTGTGGAAAGTGTTGATACCTCCGGAAATGGCGTGAAAGCTACCGTAAAAACTTCAGGCGGCGAGATCACTTTAGAAGCAGATATTTTACTTTCAGCAGTAGGAATTTCTGCAAATATTGAAAATATTGGCTTGGAAGAAGTGGGCATTAAGACTGATAAAGGAAAAGTTTTGGTAAATGACTGGTACGAAACTTCAGTTCCCGGTTATTACGCCATCGGAGATATCATTCCTACTCAGGCTTTGGCACATGTTGCATCTGCGGAAGGAATTACTTGTGTGGAAAAAATTAAAGGAATTCACATCGAAAAAATTGATTACGGAAATATTCCAGGATGTACCTACTGTCACCCGGAAGTTGCTTCAGTAGGGCTTACGGAGAAGCAGGCAAAAGATCAGGGTTTTGAAATAAAAGTTGGGAAATTCCCGCTTTCTGCATCCGGAAAAGCTACCGCAAACGGAAATACAGACGGATTTATTAAGGTAATCTTCGATGCAAAATATGGCGAATGGCTTGGTTGTCACATGATTGGCGAAGGTGTTACGGATCTGATTGCCGAAGCTGTTGTAGCCAGAAAACTGGAAACGACAGGTCACGAAATTATTAAATCAATTCATCCGCATCCTACGGTTTCGGAAGCCATCATGGAAGCCGTAGCGGCAGCTTATGGCGAAGTGATTCATATTTAATTTCATCAAAATTTGACAGTAAAAGACCGTTTCATCGTGATTGAAACGGTCTTTAATTTTCAGGTAAAAAACTTCACAAATTTTTCTTCGGCAAACAAAAACTGAATTTTGATCCTTTGCCTAATTCACTGTACACTTTTATTTTGCCTTCACTTCTTTTGATAATTTGGGAAGAAATGTATAAACCAAGTCCCATTCCCTCAAAAGTATTGCTGGATTCTTCGTTCACCCGATAAAATTGTTCAAATATTTTTTCAATTTTATTTTTAGGGATTCCAATACCGAAATCTTCCACGGAAAAACACGCGTTTCCTTCCTCATCAGTATGGCTGCAAATCACTATTTTTTCTTTGTTTGGTGAATATTTGATGGCATTGGAAATGAAATTCTGCATTACTTGTTGGATGCGTTCCCGGTCGCCTTCCACGAGTCCTGTGGAACCGAGTTTTGAAATAATTTTGTGATTTCCATTGGATATTTTTGCTTCTTCAGCTACTTCTGAAACCAAATCATCAAAGTCGAATACAGTTTTATTGAGAGGCAATTGTCCATTCTGAATCTTCGTAACATCCAGAAGATCAGTAATTAACTGATTTAGTCTGTTGATTTGAATTCCCATTTTGCCTGCATATTCTGCTCCTTTTTCATACCCTTCCTGTTTCAGCATTCGTTCCAATGCTTGTGCGTAGAGTTTGATGCTGGTAAGCGGCGTTTTCAGTTCGTGGCTTGTGATGGCGAGAAAATCATCTTTTTGTTTTAGAAAAGTTTTAAATTCATGAATGTCTGTAGTAGAGCCGATCCATTTTGAAATTTTACCATCATCAGATTTGATGGGAATGCCTCGATGCAGATACCAATGATAGGTTCCTGGATTATCTTTCTTTTCCAGTCGGTATTCTACTTCGTGCAACTCGCCGGTTTCCATATTTCTTTTCCAGGTTTCTTCTAAATTTTTGAGATCGTCTTTATGCACAATCTCTTTCCAGTTTTTTATATGAATTTCATCTTTTGGCAGGCCAGACAATTCATACCATCGTTCATTGAAATAATCTACCTCGCCATCAGGTTTTGCTGTCCATACAATCTGCGGGATCGTATCTGCCAAATTCTTAAAACGGAGTTCACTTTCCTGTAGTTTTCTTTTGAGTTGTATTTCCTCAGTTATGTCGTAACCTACTGAAACAATAGTGTTTTCGCTTTCCCCTAAATCTATAGGTGTGAAAATGTAATTCATATACCGAGGTTTCTCAAAATGGGGGAGTTTTACTTCAATTTCTTTGATCTGAATTTGCCTCCCGGTTTCATACGCCTGTTTCAAATAACCGATTATAAAATGATTTTCAAGTTCCGGATATGCTTCTATCAATGTTTTACCAATTCGTCGGTTATTTTTCTCCCATAATTCCGACACTCCGCGATTGCTCATTTCAATTGTAAATTCTGGTCCTTTCAAAACGCTCATTGCCAAAGGGACAGCCGCAATAAATTGTCGCAAGCGTTCTTCACTTTTTTCAATTAATTTTTTTGCATTAATTTGTTCTGTCACATCCAGACTCATATTCAGAACCCCGAAAATTTCTCCGCTGCTGTCGTATATTGGTTTGAAACTGAGATTCATATAAACAGCCTGAAATTCATCACCTTGCGGTATCATTATTTTGGCTGCATCTTCTTTATAAATTTTTCCGGTGCGGTACACATTTTTCAGAATCTCAGCAAAAGGTTGTGAAAAAAGTTCCGGCAGCGCTTCCCGAAGTGGTAACCCGGTCAAATCGTGCTTTTCCTTCCAGTATTCTTTTGCTTTTTCGTTGATAATGTCAATAATGAGCTCTTCTCCTTTAAAGAAAATCGTGGGAATTTCTGCTTCCATAATAAGGTTTCGGAAACGCGCTTCTATTTTTTCATTTTCTTGTTTTGCCAGAACTTGTTCCGTAACATCATTTGCAATGGTAATAATTCCGGTAATTTCACCCATTGTATTTTTCAACGGAGAATAGGTGAAATCATAATACGAGGTAAGTTCTGCACCGTTTTTTATGAGGGTCATTCTCTTCTCATGACCCGTTTGGATCACGCCGTTTTCATACACGTTCAGCAAAATTTTCCTGAATTTCGGACTGTTAAAAAGAGGCTGGACTTCATAAATTGGACGACCGATGACTTCTGCATTCACGCCCATATATTTCAGCATTAAGCTGTTGGAAGCCTCTATAATCATGTCTTTTCCCTTCAGTACAGCGAGTGCTACGGGAGCTTGTCCGAAAAGTTCAATAAGAGTTTCCGGTTTTAGCTGGTTATTTTCCAGAAAATTTTTCATATTTGCGAAAATAACAGAATTGGATTTACAAATTGTTATACCTTTTCCATGTTTCTGTTCTAGATTCAATAAAAAAAGGCTTTCCTTCAGAAAACCTCTTTTAATATTTTTAATTTATTGTTGATAAGCGGCTATGGCCTTATTGATCAGTTCCACCTGCTGATGCAGTGATGTGCTTCCCGGATTGGATTTCAGGGTTTGCATTTTTCGGGAAAGCCCGTCTTTCAGCATATTCAGAATCATCATTCTGGCTTGTGGATTTTCGCCTAATTGTCGCTTGGCCTGAATCAGAATTTTGGTGACGCTTTCAGTTGCTTTGGTATTGTCTGAATCCATAATCCAGTGAAATCCTTCTTCGGCTGTTGCACCAAGTTGTGGATCCTGAAATCTAATAAAAGGATAAAAAGCGACCGTGCTTCCGATGGCGTGCATTTGTTTTTCAACTTTATTTTGAACGATGGCAGGAAGTAAAGTGGCGATCACTTCTTCCGATGCTTTCTCGAGATCAACCTGCGCTGCAAAATCCTTGATTTTTGCGGGATTCAAGGAAATAATTCCTGCCAATGAAGTCGCTTTCACCGCACTGGAAGGCGTGTTGAATTTCTTTTCATACAACGCCAGATATTTTTGATTGCCAGTTTTACGAAGTGCAGCAATAGCTGCGGATTGCACCAGCGTTTTGGTATCGGATTCAGCCAGTTTTTCAACTTCCGATAATGTTGCTTTGGCATGACTGGCTTTTGAAAGATCCAAAACATTCAGTGCTTTCATTCGGATCCGGAAGTTTTTATCTTTCAATGCAGCAGCTAAAGTTTTCGCTGCAGCATCATGATCCGGCGTTTTTTCCGCCCCTTCTAAAGCGCGATAACGACTTAAGAAATTTTCAGAACCGTTGTATTGCAATAGATATTGCTCCGGAGTTTTATTTTCAGAAATTTCCGCCAAAAGAATTCCATCAGCATTTAGATTAATGAGATCTGCATTTTTGGAAACAGGAAATCGAAAATCATTTTTGGAACGTGCATTAATCCAAACATTTTTTCTGACAGCTTTTCCATTTTCAAAAATATCAATAGCCAACGGAAACTGAAAATATTCTGATTGAGTTTGATTAACAGAAACCGTAAGTTCTTTTTTGACAGGATCAAAACTCGATGTAAAGCTGAGTTTCGGATGTCCGCTCCCGAAAAACCATTGGTTGAAAAACCAATTCAGGTCTTTTCCGGTGATTTTTTCCAGCGAAAGACGAAATTGATGCGCTTCTCCGGTACCGTATTCATTCGTTTTTAAATAATGATTCATCCCTTCCCAAAAGGCTTCATCGCCCACATAATGCCGAAGCATATGAAGAATTGCGCCGCCTTTATTGTAGGAAACCGCATCGAACATATCTTCCCGGGCATGATAATTAAACCGGATCAGATCTTTTGAAATATTCGCCGGATCCATCAGATAACCCTGTATCGCGATCATGAGTCCGTAATCTGCGAAATCTCTTCCATATTTATGTTCGTTCCATAAATATTCCGAATAATTCGCAAAAGATTCGTTCATAGAAAGTTGACTCCAGCTTTCCGTGGTAACTAAATCGCCAAACCAGTGATGAAACAGTTCATGCGTGATAACATCTTCCCATCGGTTTTCATCGATCAAATCTTCTGGTTTCTGTTGTGCTGCATCCGAATGAAGGACGGCTGTCGTATTTTCCATCGCACCGCTTACGTAATCGCGGGCTGTTATTTGAGCATATTTGTTCCAAGGGTAATCGTATTTAAGTTTTTTCGAAAAGAATTCCATCATTTCCGGCGTGTTCCCGAAAATTTGTTTTGCAAAAGGTTCATATTCTTTTTCCACATAATAATCGACAGGGATATTTCTCCATTTGTCTTTTACAATAGCATAATCGCCAACGCCCATGAAGAAAAGATACGGTGCGTGTTTTTTGTCCATTACCCAATGATCAGTTCTTAATCCACCGGATTCCTTCACTGAAGATTTCAGATAACCGTTGGAAAGCGTGACGTATTTGTCGGGTACCGTCATATAAATTTCCTGTGTGGTTTTCATATTGGGTTTATCGATAGTAGGAAACCATACCGAACTGGATTCCGTTTCTCCCTGAGTCCAGATTTGTGTCGGTTTATCGGGATCTTTTCCCTGAGCATTGATGAAATACAGGCCTTTGGCATCGGTAATGGCGGCACTTCCTTTTTGTTTCACTTCGTTCGGGCGTGCTGTATATTTGATGAATACAGTATATTCCTGATTTTTTTGATAGGTTTTATCGAGATTAATATGAAGAATATCGTTCTGATAACTGTACTTCAGCGGAGAACGTGATCCATTTTTGTCTACAGCTACTTCATGGATCAGCATTGCTTTTGCATTTAGAACCAACGAATCTGAAGGATAAAAATAAGGTGTTGCTGAAATCCAGGCTTCGCCACTCATTTGTTCCTTTTCGTAATCGAATTTCACCTTCAGTTTGGTATGTTTCAGTTCAGTAGTTTGGGTATGAGTCGCTCTGTAAACAGGTTCTCTTCCGGAAGTTTCGGTTTGCGCGGAAAAGGTTCCTGAACAGAGTATTGCACTAAAGAGAAAGGTGTTTAGAAAAATTTTCTTCATAAGTTACTGTTAATATTGTGGTTTGTGGAGCCGACTATTTAGTTCAATTATTCTTTAGTGAAAAGGATTTCCATACCTCCCTGAAGAAGTTTCATGGTTTTTTTATCAGAATCAAAATCGAGTTGTATTCCGGCAGTGTCGAAGGTAAAAGTGTTTTCAGACTTTGCTTGCAACGGAAATTCTCCCTGTCCTGTTGCCTGCGCGAAAATTTGTCCGTCTTTTTCTCTTACTTCAATTTTGATGGGAAGCTGTGTTGAGGAATAGGTTCCGGCATATTTTTGTAAGGTCGCAGGATCCACATTTGCAGCTGTAAAATTAGGGATTTCAATATTCTTACCGGTGGCAAGACTCATCGCTGCGATGGTAATTTGATTGTTGTCAAAAGCAGTTCCGTTAGAAAGCATGACGTAGCCGGTTTTCAGTTCAGGAAAATAATAAAGTGCTGAGGTGAAACCATCAATTCCGCCATTGTGCCCGAATCCGGAAGTATTGTAAAACGGAACCCTGAAAATCCCGAATCCATAATTATCTGTCATTGTGATCATTTGTGACAGGCTTTTTTCGGAAATAATTTTATGGTTAAATAAATCCTGGATGAATTTTAAAAGATCTGCGCTCGTCGAAATCATCGCACCTGCAGCAGCGGGAATAGAAAGATCTGTTTCCGCGGATTTTATGAGCGGAGTTTCCAGAGTGTACGAAAAGGCTTCCATTTTCTGTGGATTAATTTTCCCTCCGTAATAGGTGTTTTTTAATCCTAAAGATTTTGTGATTTTTTGTTCCAGAAGTTCTGCGTAAGATTTTTTGTACACTTTTTCCAGAATATAGCCCAGCAAAATATAGCCTGAATTGCTGTAGCTGAATTTGGTGCCAGGTTCGAAATCGGTGCCGCTGCTCTTTATTTTAGCAACCATTTCCTGTTTTGTCATCGCCTTTTGATTCCAACTCAGATAATCGGGCAAATCCGTAATGTTGTAAATTCCGCTTCGGTGGTTCAGTAAATTTTCAATGGTTATTTTTTCAGAATTTTTAATTTCCGGGTAAAATTTTGAAAGTTTGTCATCCAACTTTAATTTCCCTTCTTCAACAGCTTTCATCACCAAAACCGCACTGAAAATTTTGCTTACAGAACCAATTCTAAATTTGGTTTCAAGGGAGTTTTTAATTTTATTTTCAACATCTGCAAAACCAATCGATTTAGAATAAACTATTTTGGAATCCTGTGCCACAGCAATGGTTCCCATCATTTTTTGGTTCTCGTCAAGAACATTCATAAACTCATCCATTTTGGTTTTGTTAAAACCTTGGGAGAGTAATACGGAACAAGCAATTAATCCAAAAAAGCTACTGATTTTTTTCATTGATTTAAGTTTTAAAATAAGTTGCGTAGATTGGGGAAACGTTACAAAAAACTGCAGTTATTGCAATAACTTACATTAACTGATGGAATTTTTCAAGAATTTCTTTTCCAAAATCAAAAATTTCCATCTGGATCAGTTTTATATAAATGAATTACACCATAATCTTCTGGATTCATTATATAACCTTTTCCGTGTGTAATAAGAAACCGATAACCTCCATCTTCATCAGGTAATATATCTCTACCAAAAAAATCCTGACCCATTTCATAAAAGTTTTTATTCCAAATATCATTTCCAATTGGATCTAGCAAGTAAATAAAAGTTCTCGTGTAATAATAACCACCTTGCATTGCAATAGCTACAAGGTTACCATTTGGTGTTTCTTTTAGTGAACTTATACTTCCGTAGGAAGGATAATTCTTTTTCCAAATTAAATCTCCATTAGAATTTACCTCATAAATTCCAGTTGTGTAATCTGCGATTGCAGAGTATCCGTAAAAGATATAGTTCCCATTACTTTTTTTAAAAAAACCCATTGCAAATGCATATCCTGGATCATTATAGTTCTTTTCATTTATATAATTTCCATTAAGATCTGTATAAAGAATATTAAACTTAACTTGCAACGTTTGGTTTGCCAAATACTGATCCCAAGTAATTCCTGATATTTCTTTCGTACCAAAAATAACTAACTTTGGTCCATCAATAATTATTTCTTTAAATTCGGTATTAAATGCGTTTTCGAAAACTTTTTCAAAAATAATAATCCCGTTACTATTTAATTTGGTCAGGTGTCCTGCAGCATGCTTATGTGCATTTGTAGATTTAGCATGACCTACCACATAAATTTCATTTGAAGAATTCTCAACCAAAGACTCTATACCTGAAGTTGACCAATTGTCATTAAAAGAATTTAGAAATTTTACCCAAATAATATTTCCATCAAAATCAATCTTGGTCACGTTTCTTCCTGCACCAATTATAATATTATTTGAATTTGCACATTGAATCATTTTCATATTGGATCCCGCTACATTACCAAGATATTCAACTGGAAGTAATTTATTCCAAATTAAATTGCCCGATATATCGACCTTGGTTACATTCAATTTCGATCCAACACCTTGAGCATTATTCTTTCCCAATATTAAAAAACTGTTATCTCGTAATTTTAAAACTTGATTTGCTAGTCCTCCATAATTTGTTTGTGGAAAACCATACTTTTTTAAGTATCTTAAATAGTATTTTACTGTTGTAAAAGTGAAATCAGTACTAGTAATATTTCCGCTTGTGTCTTTTGCAACTACTTTTCCTATGTAATTTGTTAATTCATTAAGATTATTAATTTTCAGTTCTAATTTGGTAGAATTCATTAACAAAGTAGAGCCATTCAATACAACGTCATACTTTATTTCATCGTTCTCAAAGTCATTGGCTTTATCCCAAGACAAAAAAGCACTTTCGTGAGTAATACTGTCAATTTTAACAGAAAAATTATCTGGTGGAATATTATTCTGTGGATTGTTAGGTGTTTCATTATCAAGTTCATTCGTGAGATTTCGATCACCAGTACAAGAACAAGTAAATAGTATTACAATCAAATAGTAAAATATTTTTTTAATCACAGTATTTTTTTTCAAATGTTTTTTAGAAAATCTTTTAATTATTGACTTATGGCTAAACCGCTACTGGTCCTTTAATTCCAGGATGTGGGTCATAATTTTCCAGAGTGAAATCTTCATATTTAAAATCAAAAATATTTTTGATCTCAGGATTCAGTTTCATTACGGGTAAGGCTTTTGGCGTTCTGGAAAGTTGTTTTTTCACTTGCTCTACATGATTATTATAAATATGAACATCGCCAAAACTGTGGATATAATCTCCCACTTCCAGTTCGCAAACCTGCGCTACCATCATCAGCAGAAGGGCATAACTTGCAATATTAAACGGTACTCCCAGAAAAACATCGGCACTTCTTTGGTACAGCTGAAGCGAAAGTTTTCCGTCGGCAACATAAAACTGGAACATCGCATGACAGGGCGCCAAAGCCATGTTTGGAACTTCGGCGACATTCCATGCGGAAACGATCAATCGGCGGGAATCCGGATTTTCTTTAATCTGAGTGATGACTTCCGAAATTTGATCGATTACATTTCCGTCTGCACCTTTCCAGCTTCGCCATTGCGCACCGTACACAGGGCCAAGGTTTCCGTTTTCATCGGCCCACTCATTCCATATTTTGACATCGTGATCTTGGAGATATTTGACATTGGTGTCTCCTTTCAAAAACCAGAGCAACTCATGAATAATGGATTTTACATGAACTTTTTTGGTTGTCACCAAAGGGAAACCTTGCGATACATCATATCGCAACTGATATCCGAAAATACTTTTGGTTCCGGTTTTGGTTCTGTCGGTTTTCTCATTGCCGTTATCGAGAATATGTTGTAAAAGCTCTAAATAATTCTGCATTTTTTAAATAATGAAAGTGGGTTAATGAAAATTAGTCTCTGCAAAATACTGATTATTTACCAAATTTCCATAATTGTTTGTGGAGTTCCGTTCAAGGTGAAAGTTTGTCCTGTAACGAGGCCGTTCATGACTTTGGCAATAGGAGATTCGGGAGAGACGCACATGATTTTCCTGCCTTGAAAATTGAGTGTTCCGACAGCAGCCGAAATATAGAAAATTCCGTTGTTGGTTTCTACCAATGCGCCCAAATCTGCGGTGATACTGGCTTTATTGTTAAGTCTTTGAAGAGAATTCTGAAGTTTCATATTTTCAGAAAGCTGATGATTCAAATGGTTAATTTCTTGCTGCAACATTTCCGCACCGGTTTCGTACTTGTCACCCATTGCACTTTTGGTTTCGCCGTTGGATTGCCGAGTTTCGACAATCAGATGGTGCAGCTGCTGTATTTTCTCAGAAATAATTTTTTGTGCTGACAGCAGAATTTCCTGTTTATCCATCAGAATTTTGATATTAAAAAACCCCGACTGCTCAGGGTTTTGTATGGTAATACTATTTTAATCTTCGTCGTCCATTTCGAAATTGTCGTCTTCGTATCCTTCATCTTCATCATCATCGAAACCGTCATCGTCATCCGAAAAGTCTGAACTGCCAAAATCATCTTCAAAACCGAAATCATCATCATCCATTAAAGGCATTGCTGATTTTTTGTTTTTTCCGGCTCCTCCGCTTTTGCTTGGTGCTTTCATCGGCATACTTCCGAATCTGAAAACAGTAATAGGATAGTTAACTGCAGGTTTTTCTTCCGTTATTTCTATCAGTTCACAAAAGAATTCCCAAAGATCCAGAAATCCATATTGGAATTGTGCGCGATCTCCTTTCTGTGGGAAAGCTTCGCGGATGTAAATATCAGACATGATTTCGCCGTCTTCTTCATCACTCATATCTTCCAGCGGAACAGATTTGATGATGGAACCGTCCTGCTCCAACAGATTGAATGCAGAGAGCTCTTCTCCCATCAGGCTGAAGGCACTTTTGATTCCCAGGTGAAGATTCCACAATGTTTGTTTTTCTTTTACTTCAATATCGCGGAAAATATTGTCTTTGGCGTCTAAAATTACACGGATCTTATAAACCATTTTTTCTTTATTTGTATTGCTTTTAGTAATGTATTTTCGGGTACAAATATAGAATATTTGTATTGGGAGCTAAAAGTTTTTGATTTTTTTTTCAAGAAATATTTTATTACATTTTCGGCCACTATTCGCCTTTTTCCAACGTAAAACTGAACGTGGTGCCTTCCAGATATACGCTATGTACTTCGATGTTTTCGTGGTGTGCTTCCAGGATATGCTTTACAATGGCCAATCCCAATCCTGATCCTCCGTCTCTTCGGTTTCTGGACGATTCTACACGATAAAAACGTTCGAAAATTCTGGGAAGTGCTTCGGGTTTTATTCCCATGCCGTTGTCTTTTATTTCTATTAAAACCTTATGGTTAATGGGCTTAATGATCACCTGAATCAGTGCATTATCCCTGTTAGCGTAATGGATGGCGTTGGAAATAAGATTGACAAGAACCTGAGAAATACGCTGTCGGTCGGCTTTTACAAAGATTTGTTGTTGTGCTGCCTGAAGTTGCATTTTGGCATTGATTTTCTGAGCTTCCAAATCCAGAAGATCAATCATTTCACGAACGAGGATATTGATGTCAAATTCAGTGATGGTCAGGTCTATTTCTCCGGATTCAAACTGGTTGATCATGTCCAAGTCTTTCACAATATCCAGCAGTCTTTCTACCGAAGTGTCGATTCGGGAAAGATATTTATCCCGAACAGCGAGATTTTCCACAGCACCGTCCATCAGGGTTTCTACATATCCTTGAATGGTGAAAAGCGGCGTTTTCAGTTCGTGTGAAATATTCCCGATATATTCTTTTCTGTAAGTTTCCATTTCCTTCATCGTATCCAGTTCTGTCGCTGTTTTTTGGGACATTTCAGATACTCTTTCGCCCAATTGGGTGAAGTTCATTCCTTCTTCCTGTCCCATCATCTCTTGGGGAAGAATGGTGCGGATGCGGCTGATTTGTTTTTTTCCGTAAAAATTAAAAAGGAAATCGAGGACGAAATAATTGATTACAATCATCAGCAGAATACTGGCAAGAAATGTGGCAGCCATTCCGGTTTTCATGTTTAGAATGCTTGTTTTGGAAAAGTCAAAAACAAAGGCAACCAGCATCATCACGCCAGTGAGAAACAGGGAAGCGTAAAAGGTAAGCTGATGGAATTTCAAAATGGTAACTTTTGATAAAGTTATGAAAAAATTTACACCACCAATTTGTATCCGATTCCTTTAAGGGTTTGAATAGTATCAACGCCTAATTTTTCCCGAAGCCTGCGGATGTGGACATCAATGGTTCTTTCTCCTACAACCACGTCGTTTCCCCACACTTTTTCCAGAATTTCTTCGCGTTTAAAGACTTTATCGGTGTTAGAAGCCAAAAGATACAATAAGTCGAATTCTTTTTTCGGAAGCAGAAAAAGCTGTCCTTTTTTTGAAACTTTGAAATTATCTTTGTCGATCATCAGGTCGCCGATTTCAATTTGTTTGCTTCTTTCATTCACCTGCGATGTAAGTTGAAGCAGAGCGTTTACTTTTGAAATGAGCACTTTTGGTTTGATTACTTTGATGATGTAATCATTCGCTCCGGCCTGATATCCTGCAAGTTGTGAAAATTCTTCGCTTCGGGCAGACAGAAATACGATGAGGGTTTTATGCAGTTCTTTGATCTGTCGTAACTCCTGGCAGGTTTCTATACCATCCTTTTCAGGCATCATCACGTCCAAAAGAATCATATCGGGAATCAGTTTTTTAGCCAAGGCGATTCCGTCGTTTCCATTATTAGCGGTGTGTACTTCATATCCTTCTTTTTCTAAATTATAAGACAGGATTTCCAA